>ENA-ORBV01003840-ORBV01003840.1-microbial-mat-metagenome-genome-assembly--contig:-NODE-3840-length-29562-cov-16.647719_pt1 | contig 29562 bp, 32 predicted proteins | sample MGYA00237777_ERZ505514 | MGnify/ENA primary metagenome ERZ505514 (study PRJEB26160, sample SAMN06269048) | microbial mat metagenome | isolation source: Oligotrophic lake microbial mat | place... | reverse complement strand
CGAGATTCGCCTTAGTCTCGTGGGCTCGGAGATGTGTATAAGAGACAGGGTAGTAATAGCTTACCTAATCCTTGTATTCCCACTCCTGCCGAAATCCCAACGCCAGTAGCTCCTCCTGCAAACCCAACTTTTACTGTTACTACTACACTAGAGCTCATAGCTGCTGTTGCCGCCGCTGCTCCTGGAGATTCTATCTTTGTAGCTCCTGGGATCTATGATGGACCAGTCCAATTGGTAATTAACACGCCAAATCTGACTTTCTTCACCAATAATGCCAGTATTAGTGGAGTTACTGGTGTTCGTTCGGCTGAAACTGTTTTACGTTTTGGGTTCGACCTCAATGGTGATGCCGACGGCACGAGAATCCTGGGCTTCACTTTTGATGATGGAATACTAGGCGGCGGCAATTTCGATCAACTTGGTTTTTCACCCATTGTCATAAGTCAGGTTGGCGTTAATACCGATGACTTAGTGATTCAAAATAATAGATTCTTAAATGTTGAGAATAATGCCATTTTTCTCAACAGTGCTGCGGGCAGCAGTACAGACAATGTAACCATTACGGGTAACTCGATCGATGGAAATAGTAAAGCTTCACAATCGGGCATCCGTATAATCAATGCTAGCAACGTCGATATTTTCAACAATGACATTACCGACTACGAACGTGGTATCACGCTAGATAGTATTACCGGTTCAACAGATGTCAAATTGAACCATATAACTAATACACCTAGATATGGTATTCAAGTTGCTGGGGTAATGGAAAATCTGGAGATCAATGCAAACCAGTTCACCAACGCCGATACAGATGCTGAGCTTCGTGGTGCTATTGTGTTTTTCCCAACCTACAATGACATCGGCACAAATCAGGTCGGCGGTAATACTATAAATGGCAATGGCGTAAATGGGGTCTTCATCCGACCAGGGGCGGATCTTAGCAACACGACGATTGACTCTAACAACTTCCAGCAGGTTGGTGCGGGAGCTACAGGTATTGTCAATGACAGCCTCAATATTGTTTCCCCCAATAATTTCTTTGGACCTGGAATAACCCAAACTGGAGGTGTATTTTTGACTAACACTACGCCAGTTTCATTACTTCCTTATGCGATCGCTCCTTCGTTTTAGTCGGAAATAATAGAGTAAATTGGGTAACGACTGGTTAATCAATCGCTCATTACTATCTCTATATGCGAACAGAACGAGATTCGATGGGGGAAATGTCTATCCCCCAGACGGCTTACTACGGCATCCAAACGGCCCGGGCGATCGATAATTTTGCGATTAGCGGAATTAAGCCTTTGCCTGTTTATATTGATGCCTGTTTGATGATCAAAAAAGCTACGGCACTGGTAAACGCTGAGTTAGGCTGCATTCCTGAAGATATGGGCGCGTCGATCGATCGAGCTTGCGATCGAATTCTTGGTGGCGAACTGCGCGATCAATTTGTCGTGGATATCTATCAGGCGGGGGCTGGCACTTCACATCATATGAATGTGAACGAGGTGTTGGCAAACTTGGCTTTAGAGATCATTGGCGATCGAAAAGGCAACTATGCGCGGATTAGCCCTAACGATCATGTCAACTACGGTCAATCGACCAATGATGTGATCCCGACTGCGATTCGGATTGGCGCGTCGATCGCCCTAAAACGTTCACTCTATCCAGCTTTAGAGAACTTGCACGATCAGCTCCAACAAAAGGGCGAGGAATTTCGTGACGTGATCAAGTCAGGTCGCACCCACCTCCAAGATGCCGTACCTGTGAGACTGGGCGATGAGTTTCTGGCTTATGCTCAGATCGTTGCCGATCACATCAAAAGAATTAAATCAGCCCAAACCGATCTGTTTCAACTCGGTTTAGGAGGGAGTGCCGCAGGTACAGGGATGAACACTCATCCAGAATATGCCGTTAAAGTTGCCTTGAAACTAGCCGAAATCACAGGCTTCGATCTCAAACCTGCGCCGAACTTGATGGCAGCGATGCAAAGTATGTCAGGCTTTGTGCATGTCTCTGGCTGTCTGCGAAATCTGGCGCAGGACTGCATCAAAATCGCCAACGATCTACGCTTGCTCGACTCAGGGCCGAAAACTGGACTCAAAGAAATTCAGTTGCCACCTGTCCAACCAGGTTCATCGATCATGCCAGGTAAATACAACCCTGTAATTGCCGAAATGACCAACATGGTTTGCTTTCAGGTGATGGGCTTAGATACGGCAATCGCGTTTTCAGCTCAAGCGGGACAATTGGAACTGAACGTGATGATGCCTCTAATTGCCTACGATCTGCTGCATAGTATCGAAATTTTGGGTAATGCCTTGAATGCGCTGGCTCTGAAATGTATTAACGGTATTACCGTTATGGTCGATCGATGCCTAGCATATGCCGAAGGTAGCCTCTCTCTGGTTACCGCACTCAACCCCTACATCGGCTATCTCAACAGTGCCGATATTGCCAAAGCATCGCTTGCCACAGGTAAAACCCTGCGCCAGATTGTGCTAGAACAAGGGCTAATGGACGAAGCTCAATTAGCCGAAGTCTTGAATCTAGAGCAAATGAGCCGATCGATCGAGCCGTCGCAAGAATAATTACAAAACCTTGTGGGTGTGTGAGTGTTGCTTGACGTTATCTTCTGCTGTAACTATACGTTCGGCATTGAGAATGCGTTTTTTCTCTAGAGAAAAGTTAAAGTCTGAGTATGTGTCACCGATCGAGATAAATCTTTGGGCTTCAGGGCGAGTCTTATAAGTGCGGGCGGCGGCGATCGATCGATCGAAAAATTCGCTACAAACTTGGACTTCTGAGCCAAATATGCTGGCAGGGAGTTGAGCCGTATTTTCAGGATTTAAAACATCACCGAGAGCCGTAGCATATGCCAACTCGTATGAAGTCGGAATTAGCTTGAAAATTGCCTCTAGTGCCGCAGAGGGAATCGGTTCTGCCACCTTAACTTGCAACACTTCCCCATCAGATTTGATAAAGCAATTTGCTACACCAAGCACTATGTAATCAGAGGGTTGCAAGTCTGGAGCATTTGGATATGACATAACTGTTACCAATTAGGGGAAAGCGAAAAAGTAGAATCTAGTGTGATCCAACTAATAGCTTACCGAAATGTTGCACTGCCAGTTTGCCATAATCACTAAATGCCATGTTGCAAGAATTTAGTGACGACTCCCGACGCTGACTCTAAGATTACAGTGCGGGCTTTTCAGTAACACTAGCTACTGCTTCGGCTACACGCTGAGCTTTAATCACTGTCCGCCCGACAGCAATGTTTTTGATATCGATAACGAATTAGACCAAAATGTCTCTCTCTCCTTGGCGATCTCACCTCGCCCGTAATCTCTCTCAACATCTCAGCCAGCCCCAGTCTCGATACCTGCAATTAGCAACTGTCGGCATGGATGGACGACCTGCTAATCGCACAATTGTGTTTCGGGGCTTTCTCGATCGCCCAGATCAACTAAAGACAGATCAACTAAAATTTGTGACTGATGTTCGCAGTCAGAAAGCTAGTCACATTCAACACAATCCTTACGGAGAGGTCTGCTGGTATTTCACAAAAACTCGCGAACAATTTCGGATTGCGGGGACTTTACATCTGATTACTAGTGATGAACCTAATCCATCTATGCAACAAGCTCGACGGATCGGATGGCAAGAACTGTCGGACTCAGGTCGATCGCAGTTTTCTTGGGCAGATCCAGGCCAACCCAGTGCTGATTCATCAGAGATCTCTTTAGGCGAGCCACCCGATCGAGATCACCCACTCAAACATTTTTGTCTACTGTTATTAGAGCCGACCCAAGTTGACCACCTAGAGCTACGTGGTAATCCGCAAAGTCGCTGTTTGTATGTGTGTGATCTCGATCGCAATTGGAGTTCACAATCGATTAATCCCTAGCAATATTCAGATTCACAGGTTTAAATCCCATGGGAAATTCAGGTCGCTAGTTGCGATTGAGTAAGTGGTGATCGATCGCAATTACTAAGGTGACAGACATCACTTCTAATCATCATCTGTCACTGTTACGCTTAGATTAAGCAGGAAATCGTTTACCCCCAGCTCAAACTATGGAAAAGATCTCTAAAAGTATTCCTAACTTAGAAATTATGAATGGTAAGCCCTACATCAGGGGGATGAGAGTTGGCATCATCATTGGCTTGGTTGCCTCTGGTAGAGCAGTAGAAGAAATTCTGCAAGCATACCCGACTTTAGAAGAAGTAGATATTGATACCGCTCTAGTTTACGCCGCATCACGAGTCGTTGAGATCGAATTCTCATTTAAACCTGCTTATGCTTGATCTGCGAACATAAGAACTTTAAGCAAATCGAATTTGGAGATAGTCATCTTCCATCTTGGCACCACAGGGCTGTAATACCGAAAGAGCTTGGGGTAAGACGAGATTGCGTCGATGATTACCGATCCGAATGTTCAGCTCATCACCTGTTTTCGTGAGTTCGATTTTCTCTTTGGGAACTCCTGGGAGATATAAATCCAAGCGGTACTGATTATTTTCTGTCACTACTCTTAAAGTAGTTTCTTTGTAATAAACCTGAGTCGGATCTTCATCACCGCAGAGTGTGTTTTTAAGTCTCTCTAAAGCTTCCAATCCACACATCTCTTCAGGATAGAGTGGGATTTCTCTAACTGGGAGCGGATGAAAATCATTGTGAATTTGTTCGCAGTACTGCTTCTGTGAATCTTTCCAAGCTTTGAAAAAAGGATCTTGGACTGAATCAGGAATAATCCGATTGGCAATTACCATATCTGTCGCCACGTTGTAGAGACTGAGATAAGAATGCGCGCGCAAAGATTCTTTGATTACCATCTTTTCGGGATTGGTGACTAGACGCACTGTTGTTACAGTATTGTCTGTCAGCACTTTTTCTAGGGCTTCCAATTCTTCATAAAATTCATAAGGCGCATCCATCACTTCACGGTTTGGTAATGAGAACCCTGTAACACGCTTGAAAATCGGATCGAATACAGGGCTGAGCAACTGAGCCATTCCCTGCAAAGGTTTGTAAAACTTCCGCATATACCAACCTGCAACTTCGGGGAGAGATAGCAAGCGTAGTGCTGTGCCTGTAGGAGCTGAGTCAATAATCAGAACGTCATAATCTTTCTCATCGTAATGACGCTTAACTCTGACGAGACCAAAGATTTCATCCATCCCTGGTAAGATCGCGAGTTCTTCAGCTTGTACGCCTTCTAATCCTCTGGCTTGCAAGACTTCACTGATATAACGCTTGACTGCCCCCCAGTTACTTTCCAATTCGCGTAGGGCATCCAGTTCTGCACCCCAGAGGTTAGGTCTGACCAGTTTTGGATCGTGCCCCAATTCCATATCAAAGCTGTCTGCTAGCGAGTGGGCAGGATCTGTACTGAGTACCAATGTTTTATAGCCAATTTCAGCACAGCGCAAACCAGTTGCTGCCGCTACGGAGGTTTTGCCAACGCCACCCTTACCCGTCATTAAAATGATTCGCATCTTTAAACCCAAAAAATAACAATAAATTTAAAAAACTTAACATCTTTACACAATCCTAACACTTGGACTGCTGAATGCCTCTGGATCTCGACTGAGATGGAAAAAGTTCGATAAACACCAGAAATAGAGGGCTGGAATTTAGACCGCAACTAGGCGAAAATATAGCTATTGGTCAATTTGCAATAGTTTTTAGGTTTTAGGAGTCGCAAAGTTGTGAAAGAGTTTAGCGATGATCCTCGTGGTTTGTTGATGCAATGGTCGATTCGATTTTCTAGGGTTGTTGGTTCGATCGCTACAGTTAGTTTAATTGCGCTGTCTAGTTCTTGGGCGATCCCTGCGATCGCTAAGCCAACCGAAGACAGGCTCAGTCAAGCTGTAACCGATCTAAAACTGTCGGAGCGCAAGTGGATTGAAGTGCGCCTTCGATCGCAAAGACTAGTTGCCTGGCAAGGCGATCGAAGCGTCTATGCCGTGACTGTCTCGACTGGAAAGTATTCCACCCCCACACCTGTCGGCACTTTCAAGATCCAGACTAAAATCCGCTTAGGTCGAATGCAAGGGGCTGACTACGATATTGATGGCGTGCCTTATATCATGTACTACCATGGTGGCTATGGCATTCATGGGGCTGACTGGCATCGTAACTTTGGTAGGCAAGTCTCTCATGGCTGCACAAATGTGGCAGTCGATCATGCAAAATGGCTATTTAACTGGGCTGCGGTTGGTACACCTGTGGTGGTGAGAGAATGAAAATTTGATAGAATCAGGTGCAGAAATGCTGAGGAAAATGACAGATGGCAGTAACTACTAACTTAGAACAAACTCTGCTTGAAACATTGCGATTTCTGCCTCAAGCCCAGCAGGCAGAGGTTCTCAAATTTGCTCGTTCTCTTCGTACAAGCTTTACTGACCAGCCCTTAAATATATCCTTACAACAAATCGCTAAACTTCCGATTGCAGAGCGTCATCAGCTTCTTGCTGCTTATATTCCTGAGATGGTTCAAGATTTTTTAACCGATCCTGAACTCACCGAATTTTCAATCCTTGACACCGAAGACTGGGAAGGCTAACCATGATCGCTCCCAATCGTGGAGAAATTTGGTTGGTGGATCTCAATCCTACCAGAGGGCAAGAGATGCAGAAAACCCGTCCTGTTGTTGTGGTTAGCTCAGACTTATTTCAACCAATCTTGCTACGAATCATTATTCCGATAACAACTTGGCAGGAAAAGTTGATCGATCGTCCTTTTATGGTTAAGATTCCAGCCACATTAGACAATGGACTGGATCGAGATTCTGCTGGGAATATTCTTCAGGTTCGTAGTCTATCAACCGAGAGATTTGTACGTTGTTTAGGGCAAATGTCATCTGAACGAATGAAAGAACTGTTAGCAGGGCTAATCATCTGCGTTGAGTACGCCCCAGACAAATAGTTTCAGCTAATGAGAATCAGAATATTTGATAATTATTGCTTGTTAACTCATAATTGTTCATTGTTCGCTGATAATTATTCATGTTTGCCCAATTCCGCGTTCAGTATCCTCAAGGCAGCATCAAAACTGAAATGATGCCCAAAGTTGACGGTTTGCACGTATTTCGGGCGACAGTCGGTCATGGCGATCTGGTTCTGGGAACTGGTACTGCTGCCGATCCTGATTTAGAAATAGCTGAAGATCGGGCAGTCAAGCGAGCTTTGACGATTTCAGGTATTAATTTTGATAGTTATAGTATGCAAGCAACGCTGATGCCCCAGCAAAAGATCAATAATCATCTGGTTTTACAGTCAAATCCTCAAAACAATCCAGAATCTTTGCCATCAAGTTCGCCAACTTTCCCGCAATCGATCGAACAGCTTGACCTATCCAATCTCAGTCCAGATTATCAGTCTGAATATAGTTCCAGTTACGATTCTGGTTATGAGTCTGATTATGAGAGCGAGTCCAATTCGATCGATCGTGCACCAGAACCAAGCATTCCAAGCGCAACCACAAAGACCGCTAGCAAAGTAGAAGTTCCAGCCGAAATCTCATCTGAACCGATCGATCTATCTGATGTCTTAGCCCAAACTCAAGTAGAGATGGCACGTTTAGGCTGGGATGTGGCTCAGGGGCGAGAATATCTCCAACGTAATTTCAAAAAGCGATCGCGTCAGGAATTAAGCACCTCCGAAATCACGCAATTTCTCAGCTATCTCAAATCGCAGCCCACACCCCAGAATCTCTAAATGAAAAAGTGGTATTGGGATAAGCGATCGATCCCGCCTAAATTTACAGGGGCGCAGGTATGGGAAGCCTTATTTGCCGCCGAACCGATTACGGCTTTACTAGAAAGTCCTGCCACAGCTCGATCGAAGATTTCGCGCTATTCGATCGCCGCAGGCAAACCACGTCAGATCTGGACACCGCCATTAGGTGAGATTATGCCATGTCTACGCGAACTAGAAGCTCGGACTCGATCGACATATCCTGCGTTAGATCTGCCTGACATCCCTTTTACTGGTGGCTATCTGGGGTGGTTGGGATACGATCTTGCTTGGGAAATCGAAAAACTGCCATACCTTAAGCCCGATCTTCTTCCTTTTCCTGTCGCATTTTGGTATGAGCCAGAAAGCTTTGCTGTGGTCGATCACGATCGAGATCTGGTGTGGCTAGCCGCAAGTAGTTCAGAGCAGTTATCTATGCTCAACGATCGGTTGTTAAATTGGATATCCAATCACCAGCTATCTCATCATCAGTCATCAATTACTTCTCAAGCTCAAGACACGCTAAATTTCTCGCCAGATCGGTCAGCTTATCAATCGATCGTGCGTCAAGCTCAGGCACATATTCAGGCAGGAGATATCTTTCAGGCGAATCTATCAATGCGATTTCAGACAGAATGGTCGGGGAATGGCTGGGATTTGTATAAACATTTGCAGCAGATTAATCCATCACCATTTGCGAGTTATTGGCGGACTGAGTGGGGCGAAGTGATTAGTGTTTCGCCTGAGCGACTGGTGAAATTGGAAAATGGATATGTGGAAACTCGCCCGATTGCTGGGACACGCCCGCGTGGCAGTTCGCCGTTATTGGATATAGCTTTGGCTGAGAAATTGATTGCTGATGTCAAGGAAAAAGCCGAACATATTATGCTGGTGGATTTGGAGCGCAACGATTTAGGGCGGGTGTGTGAGTATGGCAGTGTTTATGTCGATGAGTTGCTGTCGATCGAACGCTACAGTCATGTCATGCATATCGTCAGCAATGTTGTTGGTAAATTGAGGGTCGATCGATCGCTGATTGACCTGATCGCGGCGGTATTTCCAGGTGGAACGATTACAGGCTGCCCGAAAGTGCGATGTATGGAAATTATTGAGACTTTGGAGCCGCAACGCCGCAGTTTGTTCTATGGTTCGTGTGGTTATATCGATCGACGCGGTAACTTGGATTTGAATATTCTGATTCGGACTTTATTGAAAGTCGATCGCACGATCTATGGACAAGTGGGTGCAGGTATTGTCGCTGATAGTGTCCCTGAACTAGAATGGCAAGAATCGCTGCAAAAAGCTAAAGCTCAACTCGCCGCTCTTGGCATCATAATTTAGTTCTCAACTTAATAAAGCAAATGATATTGGTCATCGATAATTACGACTCATTTACATACAATCTGGTGCAATATTTGGGTGAGTTATTGCCTGAATATCCGCATCTGGGGGAAGTGATCGTGCGGCGAAATGATGAGGTTTCGATCGACGAAGTAAAACAACTCAATCCTGCTGGTGTGGTGATCTCGCCAGGGCCAGGTCGCCCCGAAGAATCGGGAGTCTCACTGGAAATCATTCAGCAACTTGGGGCAACTATGCCGATTTTAGGCGTGTGCTTAGGGCATCAAAGTCTAGGACTGATGTATGGCGGCAAGGTAGTATCAGCACCGTACCTCATGCATGGCAAGACTTCGGAGATTTATCACAACAATACGGGCGTGATGGCGGGGCTGGCTAATCCCTTTACGGCGACGCGCTATCACAGTTTAGTGATCGATCGACAAGCCTGTCCTGATGTGCTGGAAATTACGGCTTGGACTGACGATCGCATCATTATGGCAGTGCGTCACCGCGAATATCCCCATGTGCAGGGCGTGCAGTTTCATCCAGAAAGCATTTTAACCAGTTCAGGCAAAGCCCTGCTCCGCAACTTTCTCGCGAGTTTACCAGTCTAGAATTTAGAAGTTTAACAAGAAGTTTAAGAGAATATCTGGATTCTCGCGCCCGTATTCTGTATTCTTAACTGTCATCAATTACTTATCGAGGTGTTCATGCGACGTAGGCAATTTATTCATATCGTCCAGGGTGGAGCGATCGCCACCTTCATGACAGCAGGCATTATTGGCACTACGGATCGTGAGTCTCCTGCTTATTCTCAAACTACGCCTAAGAAGCAACCTGCACCTAAACCCAAACCTAGCACCCAACAAGGCGGGACTTTGAACATTGAGTGGCTGGGGCATATGTCCTTTCTAATTAGTGGTAGCGATCGACGCATCCTCACACATCCATTCAAACCTGCTGGTTGTACGGCAAAGTTTCCTAGACCAAACCCCAGTGCTGATTTGATCTTGACCAGTTCACGTTTGCTTGATGAAGGTTATACCGAGGGGATGCCCAAGGATAAGCTGTTGACTCAACCTGGAGCCTACAATCTTGCAGGGCTGAATTTTCAAGGCATCACCATGGATCACGATCGCTTAGGTGGTCGAAGATTTGGCATGAATGTGGCGTGGGCATGGCGACAAGCTAATCTGCGGATTGTGCATCTTGGGGGCGCGGCATCACCTGTAAAAGGCGATCAGCGGATTCTGTTGGGTCGTCCTGATGTGTTAATCATTCCTGTGGGTGGTGGAGACAAGGCTTACAACGCCACGGAAGCTCAAGCGGCAATCGCGACGCTCAATCCGAAGCTGGTAATTCCGACCTACTACCGCACTAGCAAAGCTAATGACACTTGCCAAATTGCGGCGGTGGATGAGTTTCTGGCTCTAATGCCAGACGTTAAAGTGAATAAGCTTAGTGGTTCTAGCCTCCAAGTATCGTCTGCGAGTTTGTCTGACACGATGTCGATCGCCGTCTTCCAAGCCTAGATCGATCACTAAGCTCAGGATCTGGGCAACTCACTCAGATCCGATCTGGATCTTCGCCCAACTCTCGCAAACGATTTGCTAGCCGTTCTGCCCGTTGAGATTCTGCTTCAGCTCGTTGTTGAGCAACTTCTTCGGGTAGCAACACCAATGCGCCGTTAGCATCGTAAAACCGTAACCAGTGAGCCGTTTCTCGATCGATTGTCCCCGCCCAAGTACCTAACCATAAACCCAAGGTTTCACACCATAGCCAGCCCCGACTGTCTGGCTCAATTTCGCGGTAGGCACTATTACGATGCCAACCTAAAAGTGATTCGCGGTTAAAGGGATTGTAAACAAAGTAATCTTGGGTTTTAAAGATTCGATCGTAAAGCTGTTTTTTGAGTCCTAAATCTACACTGGCGGTACTGGGAGACATCAGTTCAATAATCACATCAGGATAGCGTCCCTCTTCTTCCCAGACCACCCAACCCTGTCGATCGCGCTCTCCATCAACATCCAACACTACAAAAAAGTCGGGGCCGCGAAAGTCGCGATTTTTAACTTGGGTGCTGCTGTAGTAGATGAACATATTGCCGCCGACATAAAAGTCAGTTTGCGCGTCGCGGTACTGCTGATAGGAGCGAATCAGCACATTCATCGCTACACGATGTTGATTAGTTTCCAAGGATTCTCCATCATCAAAAATTAAGTCAGTTGGCGGCATGGGGGGATTCCAACCGTCAGGTTGAGTAACTGTTTGCTGAGGAAGGGTATTGACCATAGTAGGCACCAACGCAAGGTGATGTTTATATCTTATCTTGAGGAATCATTTTGGTAATCCGTTCAGACGAAATAAAAGGAACTGGGTGGTCTGGAGATTATTGAAATTATCATCACTGACTAGAATTAAACTCTGCGAACCGTCGGCGAGGCGGGGGCCGAAAGTCATCCCTTCGAGATTATCCAACCGAAAACCAAGTTCGCTTAAATCTAGTAATAACTTTTTCTGAATTGGCTGGACGCGCAGTTCACCTTTGAGGCTTTCGATCCTAGAAGTGTCACTAGCTCCACCTGTAGCAAGCTGAAACAACTTTGCGCCAAAGAAGCCGACGCTAAAAGTGCGTTCCAAACTGAGGAAATGTCCACCTCGATCTGCCACCAACAATTCGACTAAACCATTAGCATCTTTCGATGGATCGGGTTCCAATTGGTAAAGATGTTCGGCAACGATCGAAGGTTTTCCCGCACCCACGACATAGTGTAAAAAGCGACTTTTGATCCCCTCAGTTCGAGTCAACAACTCCTTACCCTGAGCTAAAGCTGATTCTGTCGCCGTGAACACGCGCATCGGGTCGCCAGTTCCATTACTGACTAGAGTTAAAGCATCGAAGCCAAGATTATCTTGAATTCCTTGAGGTCGATCGGGTTTCTCTGGATCGAGTGAAAATCGTTTGGGGATTGGTAAGCTTTGCAGCCATGCACCTGTCTCTAAATCAAACTCGTTAACGAATGCTGGGATACCTTTGCTGGTGACACCTTCGCTCGAAATAAACACTGACCTTCGATCGATCCGTTGATCGCTTAAGGCAATCCCTTCTGGATCGACCTCACCTCTGGCATAGGTTTCACCTTTCTCATTTTTGAGTGCAGTTACACCTACGACCGTGACGCTCTCTAATTTGGGCGCGGTCTTGTTAAAGTCGAGCTTGAGTGTGTAGAACCGTGCTGGGGCTTTGTCGCTGCGATCGTCAGAAATCACATAAAACAGATCGCGACTTCGATCGTAAGTAATGCCCGACAACCCACCCACAGGAGCATCTTGGAAGTCCTGCTTGTCGAACAAATACTCGCCCAAAAAATCTGCCGAGAGATTGAGAAATACCCGATCTTGCGCGATTACTTCGATCGAACTCACACTAAATTCGATCGCCAGACATATGCCAAAAGCGCAGATCCAAATTAAGAATTGCTTGAGTTTGCTTAATTGATCGATCATTAGTACCTACGTTATGTGTTAAAGATAATCGTTTTGTTTATTCTCTTAACAAGAGTTAAAATGCATGTTAAGCAAGCTCAAAAATAGTATGACATGCCAAATTACGCTAGAGATATTGCTACTTTGCAGTCCCACGCCGCAATGTGGTGGCTTGAAAATTTAAAAGATGAAAATGCAACAATAAGTATTATTCCTCGGTTACTTGAAACACAAGATGATTTTATTTCAATTTTGCAATTGAGTAAAAATAGTCCTACACAAGTATTCGATCTTGTGAAAGCGGCAGGGTTCCCAGCAAACTTATTCCTGAAGCATTTGGTTGTCATCTCAGACTATGGTGGCGAACCTATTCAAAGGCTAGGAAGAAGTTTTACAGATATTTTTAGAGAAAAGAATCAGCTAGGTAAACCAGGGATGGATTATGTCTGGAGAGGAAGAAATTACCAATATATTTTTGAGTCAATGCCCGTTAAAGGCTTAGGTAACAAAAAGCTTGATATTGATGGAAAAGGGCTGCAATTGGCTAAACCCTTTGATGGTCTTAAGCGTGACATGACTATGATTTTGCTTTACGCTAGTACGTCTAACGTTTCAGAACATGCTGGCTTAGAGGTCTGTCTTCTTGGTTCTTTACTTGGTGATGAAGTTGCTTTAGAGCGACATATAAAGCAGAGATATATATCTGTTAGTCGAATAATAGGCGGTGCACATGCAAATTCTTTAGGACAATTAGCACAGAGTTATATCGTTAAATACCTAAAAGAAAAATTGGGAAATGAATTTGATATAACCAGCAATGGGTCAATCATCTTGCAAGATTACGGTAAGAGCACTGGAATGCCTTTTGATGTCATTGTCACAAAAGAAGGTAAAAGTGTTGGAATTGAAGTCAGTTTTCAGGTAACCACCAACAGCACAATAGAAAGAAAAGCAGGACAGGCAGCCGCTAGGAAAACTCTTGTCAACGCTGCTGGTCACAAAATAGCCTATATCATTGATGGAGCTGGAAATTTCCAACGCTCTGCTGCTATCTCTACAATTTGCCAGCATAGTGATTGTACAGTTGCCTATTCCGATAGTGAGTTTGATATTTTAGCTGATTTTTTGCGTGAGAGTTTGATGTGATTCGTTTTATCGATCTTTTTTCAGGTATTGGTGGAATGCGGCTCGGTTTTCAGCAGGCATGTGATGCTTTTGGAATTGAATCAAAATGTGTACTTAGCTCTGAAATTGATAAAAGAGCTATTGAGACCTATAGACTAAACTTTGATGATCAACCTACTGGAGATATCCGAGGAATCGATCTAATACCTGACTTTGATTTTATGCTGGCTGGCTTTCCTTGCCAACCTTTCTCTTATGCAGGTAAACAACAAGGATTTGGAGAAACAAGAGGAACACTCTTTTTTGAAATCGAAAGACTGTTAAAAAAACATAACCCACAAGGCTTTATGCTTGAGAATGTTCGTGGTCTGACAAGCCACGATCAGGGCAGAACCTTTAAAACAATTATTAGGTCACTAGAACAACTTGGCTATGGAGTACATTATCTTTTACTCAACAGCAGTAAATTTGGTGTACCACAGAATCGAGTTCGCATATATATATTGGGGTTGCTTGGTAAAAAGCCAACGATTACACTTAGTTCAGATAGAGGTGCTACTGATTCCCATACTTTTAAAAAACAGCTAGATCAGCTAAGTATTTTTGATGATACTTACTCAGTAGTTAAAGTCAAACATATTTTGGAAAAAAAGGTTTCAAAAGACTATTACCTCTCACAAGACTTTGAACAGCAACTCTTTGATTCTGTTGACGGTCAATTTGAAAAGCTTCATGGAGTTCGTCTTATTGATTTTCGTGGAGGTAATTCTATTCATTCTTGGGATTTGGGAATTAAAGGTAAGTGCACAAAGGATGAACGTGAATTCATGGATGCCTTAATTTCTAATAGAAGACTTAAGGAATTCGGCATTCACCAAGATGGGAAAAGTTTAACTCTAGAACAAATTAAGACATTTTTCGATCATGAGAATATCGAAAATATTATTCATTCACTCATTAACAAAAAATATCTTAAAGAAGTGAATGGTAAATATAATCCTGTGAGTGGAAATATGTCTTTTGAGGTGTTTAAATTTCTCGATCCAGAGAGTATTTCTATAACACTCACATCATCTGACGCAAACAGACTGGGCGTAATTCAAGATGGTCGTCCCAGACGAATAACGCCTCGTGAATGTGCAAGATTGCAAGGTTTTCAGGACTCTTATATTGTTCATCCATTAGATGGTGCAGCATACAAGCAGTTTGGTAATGCTGTAAGTGTGCCTGTAATTCAAGCGGTTTTAGAGGACTTCATTAGGAATAATAATCTGACAAAAGTAACTTTCAATCCACAAAAGAAGCAAACTATTTCAGCGTATCGCTAATCACACTGTAAATTCAGAGTGAGGCAGCAGACAAACCTGAGAGTTAATCAGTTTCTCATATCGCTGATCGCATTACGGGTTAAGCCTGCGATTGCCTCGTCTGTAGCTTTAGGGAGGTGATAATATTTGCCACTGGCATTGAGCGCGAGTTCCTTGGCAAAGCCTGTCGAGACGAACTTATTCTCCGTATCAATTACGAGCAGAGATAAGCCGAGCGATCGAATCTTTTTTGCCACATCCAACAACTCAGCTTTGATATCGGGTTTGATATCTGGATCGATCGGTTCACCCAGCGATCGAGACAGGGGAATATTGCCTCTGCCATCCGTAATTGCGACGATCATCACCTGACCGATATCACCCGAAGCTTGAGCGTTGACCCCAACCCGCACCGCTTGCGTTAAACCATGTGCCAAGGGCGAACCACCGCCACAAGGGAGCAAATCCAATCTCCTTTTTGCCGCTTCGATCGATCTAGTTGGCGGTAAAAGCACCTCGGCACGTTCACCTCGAAATGGGATCAGCGAAACCTGATCGCGGTTTTGATAAGCTTCGGTGAGCAGGCGTAATACAGCTCCTTTGGCTGATTGCATCCGATTCAAAGCCATCGAACCAGAAGCATCCACGACAAATATAATTAAAGCCCCAGCTTTACGTGCCAGCTTTTTCGCCCGAATGTCAATTTGCTCAACAAACACACGTCGATCGGGAATCCCAGCTAAAGCGGGAATCTTATTTCTTTCTCTTCGACCTTTTTGATATGGCGCACAAGCTCTCAGGGTGGCATCGACCGCAATTCGATCGCCTTTGCCTTGAGGTAATACAGGCTTGATATAGCGACCTCTTTCTTGGGAATAAACTAGGCTCCGCGCTCCCGATTTCCCCTGTCGTTTCATCATTTGGGCGAAATACATCACAGATGGATCGAGAATCACGCCTTCGGTATCAAATACAAACTCTTCGGGCAGACTGGGCGGATCTCGATCTTCTTCGGGTTCGTCGTCTTCCTCCTCTTCTTCTTTCTCTTCATCTTCTGGATCTTGTTGTTGCTCAGAATTATCTGGCGGTGGAGGCGGTGGGGGATTTTGCTGTGGTTGGTCGGGCGGCATGATCGATCGAGGCACAATTACCAACTCAACCGCTTTACGCAAATCTTCAGCATCAACCTTACTCCTTCCATCCAAAGCAGCATGAGCTTTTGCCACTCTGACCGCAAACAACTCGGCGCGATGTCCCTTCACGCCGCCGCGAATTGCTTCACTCACCAAATAGTTGATTTGCGCCGAACTGATCTTGACATCCTTTAACCACTCTCTTGCTAAAAGAATTTGGGTTCGCAGATTCTCCAAATCTTCCTCATACTGCGCCAAAAAACTCTCGGAAGAATTGGCATAGGCAATCGCCAGATCGACGGCTTCAACCCGCTGATCTAAACCGAGGACGGCATCGGCAGAAAGCGCGATCGCAATTCGGTCTAATAAATGGTCGCTAAGATTCCCTTCTTCGGGGTTGTAGGTGGCGATTAACAAAGGCTGACATGGATGCTGAAAGCTGATGCCTTCCCGTTCGATCTGGTTATAGCCACTACCCAAAGCGGCGAGCAGCAAATTTGAGATCTGAATGTCCAGCAGATTGATCTCATCGACATACAACACGCCACGATTCGCCTCTGCCAACAGTCCAGGCTGAAATACTGTTTGTCCCTGCTGAATCGACTTCGCCACATCTACCGATCCCAGTAGCCGATCTTCAGTCGCGCCCAAAGGAATCTGGATAAACGGCGCAGGAATTACCTTTGTCTCTGGCTCTTGCCCGTTAGTTAGAGAAATTCGATCGATCAGCCCATCTTCCCAAGTTTCAGGTTTGGTGGGGTCACAGTTGCTGAGGGAATCAGTCACGACTTCGATCGGTGGCAACAAGGCATGTATGCCCCTAGCCAAGACGGATTTGGCTGTACCTCTGCGTCCTGCGATCGCCACTCCCCCCAACCCAGGATCGACTGCGGCTAAAAGTAATGCTGTTTTAATCGCCTCTTGCCCTACTACGGCGGCAATCGGAAATACTAAAGGTGACGCTAATGTTGCTGCCATGCTGTCAACACAAAAAATTTTTCTAGACTGTTTCTAAGCATAACCCAGACCTGCTATGATATATTTCCTGACTTAAAGGACGCATAGCTCAGTTGGTTAGAGCACTACCTTGACATGGTAGGGGTCACTGGTTCGAGTCCAGTTGTGTCCATTTAAACTGCTTGTAATGCCAAAATATGGTTGAGTAGGGTGGTAAGTCTTTGGCTAGGTCAGCCCAATTTCAGCCATTCTTCAGTTGATAAAATACGCCATTTAACAATACCTCGGACAGTTTCTAATGATTGTATTACTTGCCCCATATAGAACATTGTCTCAGTTTATTATTTAAAGCCTACTCAGCTAATTCGCTAACAGCCAATTAAATAAGGAATTTCTAGAATCTTTGTTCTGTAAGGCTTGTATCCTCGTTAAAAAATTTGTCCGAAGTATTGATTTAAGATTTCGCGCTTTGTCCATTTTGACGGACAAGTCTTTTTCTATCCAAAGTGCAAACATTCATCGCATCATCAAACAAATCGGTGATCTCAACCCAAGTAGACAAGACTGACAGATCCCTGACTTTTCTTTTCAAAGCGCAGACTGCATTCAGAAATATGAACCCTACCTACAAGGAGATTACCTCATACATCTACTGTCAGGTTGGCAACGTGACAAGCGTGAAGATGGTATTAAATTGTAGTGTGGCGCACAGAGACAATGTTAAGATACTGAGAACGCTAGGAGTGTCTGGGATAAGCCAGGCTGAGATAAAATCCTTGGAACCTGATCCGGCTCAAATCGGCGTAGGAAAGCAACTTATAGAGGGACTTACATGACTAATGAAAATGCCGCCCAAAAAACTTTGGTGCGACGTGGGGCTTATCGTGGGACGCAGATGCACTGTGCCCGTCAAGGCGATATCACTGAAGAAATGCAATATGTGGCGTGGCGAGAAAATCTACCCGTTGAATTAGTGCGCGCTGAAGTCGCACGCGGTCGAGCGATTATTCCAGCCAACAAAAATCACACCAATCTCGAACCGATGATGATTGGGATTGCTTCTCGATGCAAGGTGAATGCCAACATCGGTGCTTCACCAAATGTTTCTGACTTGAGCGAAGAAGTTGCCAAGCTAAATCTGGCAGTAAAATACGGGGCTGACACCGTGATGGACTTGTCCACTGGTGGTGGAAATCTCGATACCATTCGCACCGCGATCATCAATGCTTCACCCGTGCCAATTGGAACTGTGCCAATCTATCAGGCCTTAGAAAGTGTGCATGGCAATGTCGAGAACCTCACGCCTGACGACTTCCTTCACATTATCGAAAAGCACGCTCTGCAAGGAGTTGATTATCAAACTATCCACGCAGGTATTTTGATCGAGCATTTGCCTTTAGTCCGCGATCGAATCACAGGGATTGTATCTCGTGGCGGCGGCATTCTGGCACGTTGGATGCTACATCATCACAAGCAAAATCCGCTCTACACTCATTTCGATGACATTATTGAGATTTTCAAAAAACATGATGTCTCATTTAGTCTAGGCGACTCCCTCCGCCCAGGTTGTCAGCATGATGCTTCCGATGCCGCTCAACTAGCCGAACTCAAGACATTGGGACAACTAACTCGTCGGGCGTGGGAACATGACATCCAAGTGATGGTTGAAGGCCCTGGACATGTGCCGATGGATCAGATTGAGTTCAACGTGCGGAAGCAAATGGAAGAATGCTCCGAAGCTCCTTTCTATGTTTTAGGCCCACTGGTAACAGATATTGCGCCTGGCTATGACCACATCACCTCGGCGATCGGGGCGGCGATGGCGGGTTGGTATGGCACGGCAATGCTGTGTTACGTCACGCCAAAAGAGCACTTAGGACTTCCCAATGCCGAAGATGTGCGAAATGGATTGATTGCCTATAAGATTGCAGCTCATGCGGCAGATATTGCGCGGCATCGTCCTGGAGCCAGAGATCGTGATGACGAGCTTTCTAAGGCTCGTTATAACTTTGATTGGAATCGCCAGTTTGAGTTATCGCTCGACCCTGAACGTGCTAAAGAATATCACGATGAAACTTTACCTGCGGATATCTATAAAACGGCTGAGTTTTGCTCTATGTGTGGGCCGAAGTTCTGTCCGATGCAGACTAAGGTTGATGCTGATGCTCTCACCGAACTAGAGCAATTCTTAGCGAAAGAGCCTGTAGCTTCACGCTAATTGCTTACAGGGGATACAGCACGCCGTATCCCCTCAGATCTCGTCATAGAGGATTTAGCTATCAGTGATTAAGCTAGTTTTTGGTGAATAGACTGGCAAATTGAAATGAAAACAACTTCCTGCTTTACCTGGAGTATCTACCCAAATTTGACCATAGTGGGCCCGAATGATGCGCTGACAGACCGATAGACCAATACCGTAGCCACTCTGATGACCGTTTTGTTCGATTTGGAATCGATCTTCAAAGATTCGATCGCGCAGTTCTTCTGGTACACCTGGCCCATTGTCGGTAACTGTGACTTCCACCTTCAAAGCAGTGCGATGCAAGACATCAACCACGATCTTGCCAGCTACAGGCGTGTATTTAATCGCATTGCCAATAATGTTGGTTAATACTTGGCGCACTCTTTCTTCGTCGGCATAAACCAGTGGTAAGTCTTTGGGAATATCGGCAATCAGGGCTTGCTGCTTAGCTTCCAAACGGCTGACTAGGGAAAAGTCGCTAATCACATCTTGGCAAAGCTCTCCTAGTTGAATTTTTTGGGGACGAATCTCAAATTCTCCACTCGTCCCGCGTGCGGCTTCGAGAATATCCACAATCATCGTGTCAATCATCTTGGTCTGATTGCGGGCGTGTCTGAGTAATTGTGCGGTCATTTGTGATGTGAGTTTCTCGCTTCCCACTTCTACGGTTTCTAAAGCGAGCGAGATCGCGGTGAGGGGATTACGTAGATCGTGAGCCAGCATTGCAATCACGCGATCTTTAAACCGCAATTGCTCTTGAATATCTTTATGTTCTTGCTTAATCCGAAAGATTTCATCACCCAACTTAATTAGCTCGGTAGCATAGGCAATATTGTTGTCAAGGTCAGGTACTTTCGGCGATCCGACTTCTTGTTGTGATTGCCAGAGTGTCCAACACGCTTTTAACTTCGAGATTAAGTTTTTGCCTGCAATCGTTTGGCGTGGTAGTGGCGCAATTTTGACTAAGGCGGGGGTCATTACCACTTTAAAATGCTCTGCCAGATAGGGCTGGTCGGACACGTTGATCACTTGCAGGGCTGATGTATAGCCATGATTACGCTGTAAAAACTGCTGGATTTCTTTGACTAGATCGGGCGCACTGGGTCGATCGTCAATAAACAATAAAAGTTGCAGACTTGATTCTGGTAGGCTTGATTCTGATGGGTTTGATTCAGGCAAAGGCACTAACACTGCAAACTACTCTACTAAACTTAAGAATTTTTTAATAATTCTTATCTTACATCTATATTAAGAATCTTACGCGGCTAATCTTTTTAGGCTTTACTTCATGTCTTTCCCCGATCAACGTTGGCACATTCACAGTCCAAATCCAGAATTAGCTGAGTCGATCGCTAAGGTCACTGGGTTGTCGCCTTTGCTGGCTCAGGTGCTGATCAATCGTGGCATGGATACACCTGAGCGCGCTCGCGTCTTCCTCGATCCTGACAGCGAAATTTTGCCCGATCCAAAAACCGAGTTTCCCGATCTGACAAAAAGTCTGGATTTACTGCAAACGTCGATCGAAAACCAGTCAAAAATTGCGATCTGCGGTGACTATGACGTTGATGGCATGACCAGTACAGCGTTGTTGATTCGGACTTTAAGGTTACTTGGTGCTGAAGTTGATTATGTGATCCCTAGTCGGATGACCGATGGCTACGGCATCAATGTCAAAATCGTCGAGCGTTTGCACCAAGAAGGGGTGCAGTTGATCATTACTGTGGACAATGGCATTTCAGCATTTGAGCCGATCGAACGGGCAAAGCAATTAGGCTTAACTGTGATCGTCACCGATCACCACGAAGTGCCACCCGATCCTGACAAACTGCCGCCTGCCGATGCGATTCTCAATCCTAAGTACAGAGTCAATCCTAGTTCGCCCTATGCGTCGATCGCGGGTGTGGGTGTGGCATACATCTTGGCCTTGGAACTCAGCGATCGATTTGGTAAACGAGCGGAATTAGAGCATCCTTTACTCGAACTTTTTACACTTGGGACGATCGCTGACTTAGCCCAACTCACGGGGATCAATCGCTATCTGGTCAAAAAAGGATTGCGACTGTTGGGCAGGTCAAAGTTAGTGGGCGTACAAGCCTTAATTCACGTTTCTGGGATTGGTAACGATCGCCAGAATGGATTAAAGCCTGAAGCGATTGGGTTTAGCTTGGGGCCTCGGATCAACGCGATCGGGCGGATTGGTAATCCTCAAACTGTGATCGAACTTTTGACCACGAATGATATCTCGATCGCCAATGAACACGCGCTTGAATGTGAACAAACTAATCGATCGCGTCAAAAACTCTGCGAACAAATCGAACAGGAGTCGATCGCCTATGTCCAAGCAGGAATTTTAACGGGCGAAATTAATTTACAACGCGATCGAGTACTGATGCCAATTAAACACGGTTGGCATCATGGCGTGATCGGGATTGTCGCTTCACGGCTAGTCGAGCGGTTCGGTGCGCCTGTGTTTATGTGTACTTATGAAGAGGGTGAATCGGAGTCGAGTATCCGATCTTCAGCGCGGGGTATTCCTGAGTTTCATATATTTGAGGCCTTGGAGTTTGCCAAAGACTTGCTGACTAAGCATGGTGGACATCCTGCGGCGGGAGGAATGACGATGCCTTCGGCAAATCTGGCGGCGGTGAGAGCGCGGCTCTGTGAATTTGCCCGTCAGCATCTAGAGGCTGAGCAGATTAAACCCTTGGTCAAAGTTGATGTCCTAGCAGATCTCAGCGATATTTCTCTCACTTTATTTGAGCAAATTAATACGCTCCATCCCTGCGGCATGGGTAATCCCGATCCAGTGTTTTATAGTCGCAATGTGCGTGTGATCTCTCAAAAAACATTTGGCAAAAAGCGCGATCATCTCTCTGTGGTACTCGATCGAAATGATGGGCGCAAAATTAATGCGATTGCGTGGCGATGGGGAAATTACCAATTACCAGAACGAGTCGATCTCGCCTACAAAATCAATGTTAAGAACCTTCAAGACAATCCTTTGATCGAATTGGAATTAGTCGGAGCGAGAGAGGTCAGAAGTGAGGAGCCAAAATTCAATCAGCAGAAGCTAGTTCTAGAGTGCAAACCTGCTCCAGATTTCAAATGCTCATCACAGTGGCATCCGCTCGGTGAATTTAGTGGTGAAAGTGCGGCATCAATCTTGGTATATGGCTTCGATCGACCCATGCATAAGTTTAATGGCGATGTCGATTATGACCGCCCTCAAAAAAACTATAAGTCCCTGATCCTGTGGAGTCTGCCACCGTCTGTAACGCATTTGCGTTGGTTGATCGCGTTGGCAAAACCGCAACAGATCTATGTCGGTACTCAAGTTCCCGTAATTCCCACCGTCAGCGAACTCCAACAGAAATTACAATTAGAATTAAACCAGAATCAGCGTTTGAATCTCCTCAGTTTGGGACAGCAGTTCTGGGTAGCTCCTTGTACGATTGTGGCGGCTTTAAGAACTCTAGGCTATCCCTGTGAAACTTTCGCGGCGACTGGCTCTTTAGATATGGAATTCGATCGATTAGCGCGTTGGTATTCCTATCCTATCGAAAAATTAGAGCTTCTGTTCAGGTGATTCATCGTCATCCGTCTGTGGGAACAACCGACCGAGATATTTCAACAATACTCAGGATTATTACCGCTAGCTGTTTTAACCAAGACCAACGATCCAGCAGAAGTTTTGACTGAAGTAGCAAAGCTAATTGACAACATTGAAGACAAAAAAGTAAAGAGTAATGTAGCGGCTGCCACCGCAATTATTTCTGGGTTAGCATTAAACAAGGAAGTCATTCAAAGATTATTAAGGAGTGAGATCATGAAAGAATCAGTAATTTATCAAGAGATCCTGCTTGAAGGCAAGGCTGAAGGCAAGGCTGAAGGCAAGGCTGAAGAAAAAACTCAAATCGCTCTTAATATGCTTCATTCAGGTATTTCGATCGATCTGATCGCTCAAATTACTGGACTATCTCTAGATCGAATCCAGAAGCTACAAAATTTAAATTAATGGCAATCCAACGGGTGATTACGGCAACTTGAAAAGTCTACTTTTAAGCGTGATTAATTCGATCGATCGACTCAGGGCAGAGGATTAAGCCGTATGATGAGTCTATGCATCAATATTTTGCCACGATCGCTAGAGGATTAGAAACACTTGCAGCCCAAGAACTAGAACAACTTGGGGCGGGTAATGTCGAGCCAGAATTTTGTGGTGTTGCCTTCGAGGGCGATCGAAACTTACTCTATCGCGTTAATCTTTGGGCGCGCCTACCATTTCGGATTTTAGTCAATTTGCATGAGTTCCCATGCCAAGATGCCGAGGATCTCTATCGCGGAATCCAGAAAATCGATTGGTCAGAATATCTCACGCCCGAAATGACTTTGGCAGTGACTGCTACGGGCAAAAGCGATCGACTTAACCATACCCACTTCACCGCCCTTCAGGTAAAAAATTCGATCGTGGATCAGCAAAGAGAAAAATTTGGCGATCGATCGAATGTCGAAATCCAATCAGCCGATCTCCAGATTGGTGTGCATATCGATCGGGATGTTTGTATCGTCAGTCTCAATAGTTCGGGTAATAGCTTACACAGACGCGGTTATCGTCCTGCGGTCGGATCTGCACCCTTAAAAGAATCTCTAGCGGCGGCTCTAATCCAACTTTCGGGTTGGCAACCAGAGCAGGTGTTCTACGATCCGATGTGTGGTTCTGGGACTTTACCACTCGAAGCCAGTTTGAAAGCTCTCAATATCGCCCCAGGATTATTTCGAGATCGATTTGGGTTTGAGACTTGGCTCGATTTTGACTCCACTCTATTAGACCAATTGCTCGAATCAGCGCATCAAAGTCAAAGAGATAGCCTTCCTGCGCCAATTTGGGGTAGCGATCGAGATGAACAGGTAATCGAACAAGCGATCGGTAATGCCAAAAACTGTGGCGTACTCGAACATGTCTATTTTTCTCAAATCGAACTCGCTGATATCGTCGCTCCCACCGCTAGTGGAGTTTTATTTTGCAATCCACCCTATGGTGAGAGATTGGGAAGAGATAGCGATTTGGGCGCATTTTACAAACAGTTAGGTGAAGTGCTCAAACTCAGATTCAAAGGCTGGACAGCTTTTGTCTTAAGTGGGAACAAGGAACTATCACAATCGATCGGCTTAAAGTCATCCCAACGCACGGCGGTATATAATGGCACACTGCCCTGCCAGCTTATGAAATATGAATTGTACTGATTATGTTACGACTCACCGAAGTTAAATTACCGCTAGATCATGCTGAAGCGGAGATCGAAAATGCCATTCTCAAAAAGCTCAGGATATCCGCTACAGATCTAGTTAGTTTCACGATCTTTAAGCGCAGCTATGATGCCCGTAAAAAATCAGAGATTTTGCTTGTCTACATTTTGGATATCGAGACAACTCAAAATCGACAAATATTAGATCGCTGCCAAAAAGATCCCCATGTCATGCCCACACCAGATATGAGCTATCGCTATGTGGCAAAAGCTCCCGACGGTTTGGCGATGCGTCCGATTATCATTGGCATGGGGCCATCTGGGATGTTCGCGGGTTTGATGTTAGCGCAAATGGGATTTCGCCCAATTATTTTAGAACGAGGCAAAGCAGTACGCGATCGAACAGTGGATACGTTTGGATTCTGGAAAAAGAAATCAGCATTCAATCCCGAATCTAACGCTCAATTTGGCGAAGGCGGTGCGGGAACTTTTTCGGATGGCAAACTCTACAGTCAGGTTAAAGATCCGCAGCATTACGGGCGGAAGGTGCTAACTGAATTTGTCAATGCAGGAGCCTCGCCTGAGATTCTCTACATCAATAAACCGCACATTGGTACATTCAAGTTGGTGGGAATTGTCCAAAATATGCGCGCCAAGATTGAATCTTTGGGTGGTGAAATTCGGTTCCAAAGTCGCGTCGAAGACATCGACATCAAAAATGGAGCGGTGCAGGGAGTTACGCTGGCGAGTGGAGAATATATCGCTAGTAATCATGTCGTGCTGGCAGTGGGACATAGTGCGCGTGACACGTTTCAGATGCTGTTCGATCGAGGCGTTTATATAGAGGCAAAACCCTTCTCGATCGGCTTTCGGATCGAACATCCTCAAACTCTGATCGATCGAGCGCGGTTTGGCGATCGATTACGCGATCGACTAGTCGATCGAAAACTCGGTGCGGCGGATTACAAACTTGTACATCACTGTGCAAACGGTCGATCGGTCTATAGCTTTTGCATGTGTCCAGGTGGATTGGTCGTAGCGGCGGCATCCGAACCAGGTCGGCTGGTGACAAATGGCATGAGCCAATATTCGCGGAATGAACGTAATGCCAATAGTGCGATCGTCGTGGGCATCACACCTGATGATTATCCCGACCATCCATTAGCAGGAATTGAATTTCAACGTCGATTAGAAGAGAAAGCATTTGAGTTAGGCGGTGGTACTTATGCCGCACCAGGGCAATTAGTGGGTGATTTCCTGCTCGATCGACCTTCTCACGCTTTCGGTACAGTGCATCCATCCTATACGCCAGGCGTACATTTGACCGATCTAAGTCAAAGCCTCCCAGATTATGCGATCGAGGCAATTCGTGAAGCTATCCCCGCTTTTGAGCAGCAGATTCAAGGTTTCGCGATGGATGATGCCATGCTGACTGGAGTCGAGACGCGCACTTCTTCACCAATTCGGATTAAACGCAAGGAGAACTGTCAGAGCATCAATACCGCAGGGCTTTATCCCACAGGTGAAGGGGCAGGATACGCTGGTGGCATTCTCTCGGCTGGGATCGATGGGATTAAGATCGCAGAGGCTGTGGCTTTGAGTATGATTTGATTGAGAAGGAGATGATCGAACAATGGCACAAATAGAAAATTATCGAGCTTTGGTTAAGCAGTTGCTATCTGAATATGCGAGTTACAAATATTCCTATGGGGAGATTGAAACTCAAACAGTATTTGATACTGAGCAAGATCATTACCAAATTGTTAGTACTGGCTGGGAGCAGAAAAAGAGGGTTTACGGCTGTTCTATGCACATTGATATTAAGAATGAAAAGATATGGATTCAGTGGAATGCTACTGATATCGATATTGCGGAAGAGTTGGTTAAGTTGGGAGTGCCAAAGCATGACATTGTGATCGCTTTCCACTCTCCATATATGCGACAGTTTAGTGATTATGCAGTTGGCTAGATCGATAATTCATCCAAATAATTTCCATCACTCGATTTTGCTAATATGGGAAGTGAATACCTAGCATTTTTGCCGACACCTGTAACTGGGGCTACATATTCAATAAATGCGCTATGCTAAACAAAGTTTCCCTTAGGAAAACAAGGTGAGAAATGACTACCCAGACAATGTTACAACCATCATCACTTATACCAGTAGGGATGAATATTATCCCCTTGGGCGATGTTTTTCTTTTTCATCTAACAGATGAATTACAAGATCGACTCGAAAATCTTTTAGAACAAAGAAAATCTAATACTCTCACCAACGAGCAGACTGCTGAACTAGAAGGAATTTCAGAACTTTCCCGTATCTTTACTCTGATCAATGCCCAAATTGCCGAAAAAGCCTCATGGTGTCCGCTCAAACCAGAAAATTTGTCCGAGAACGCGCCAAAAACCTCTGTGAATACTGCCATTCACCAGAATATCTAAACAGCGATCGATTTACAATGGAACATCTTCTACCTCAATCTTTAGGAGGTAATGATCAAATAGATAATCTTGCTCTTGCTTGTTCCCGATGTAATAGTCGCCGCTATAACTTTACGACAGGTATCGATCCTCAGTCTCAACATGAAGTATCACTTTTTAATCCACGTCAACAGCAATGGTCTGAACATTATGTTTGGTCAGTGGACAGATTGCGGATCGTTAGTAAAACCTCAATAGGTCGTGCAACTTGTCACAGATTAGATCTCAATGATGATCGTCACAATGATGGCTTTATTATCAGAGCGAGAGCATTATGGTTGAAAGGTGGTTGGCATCCTCCTGATGGTGATATATGTCTGTGATAAAGAGATCGAACCGGGAGCGTCCCGATTTTGTAATGTAGTATAATTTATTACATTTATAGGATTAACACTACAAGAAAGACATGACACCAGAGAAAGCGAAAAGGATACAACAACTTTCCACAGAAATAGCGAGTCTTCTGTATGGAGAAGTTGATGCAAAGGGAATGACAAACTTGATGAACATAGAAAAAACAGCAAGGGATTTAATTTTGGAGCATGTTACACCTAACATCGGAATTTTTTTATCAAAACGAGCACAAATACCGATGCAGGAAGGACTAGAGAAATAAAGAGTTGTCTTGGTATTCTGCCAATAACAGAGTCACAGGCAAAGAAATTGGAACTAGAGAATCACAGTCGCATAAGTCCGCTATTACAGCAATGTTGCTTAATCACGAGTGCGAATGAGTCCTATGCACATGCCGCCGAAGATGTGGCGATATTAACGGGAATGAATGTATCAAAAAGTGCACAACAAAGATTAGTACATGAAGTAGAATTCACGGAAATAGAAGTTGAAAGGCCAGTGGCAGAATTGAGTGTAGATGGGGGAAAAGTAAGGCTAATCACACCAAAGGAGGAACCTAGTGAGTGGCGAGATTACAAAGTAGTCAACATTCACTGTGAAGGAGTAAAGGCCACATTTCAAGAAAACGAGAAACTCATAGAATGGATAAATGAGAAGCCATTAACCGTAGGGCTTGTCTGCTTAGGAGATGGACATCCAGGTATATGGAATCTAATCAGTGAGATCGAGGCTCAAAGGATAGAAATATTGGATTGGTATCATCTCAAGGAGAATCTATACAAAGTAGGAGGTTCATCCGAACGATTAAAAAGTGCGGAAACGCACTTGTGGAGGGGTAATGTTGACAGTGCAATTGCCGAGTTTAAGGATGATGAGGGAGCGAAAAACCTAAAAAAATATTTAGAAACTCATCGTCATCGGATAATTAACTATGGATATTACCAACAAGAAGGGATATCCATTGGTTCTGGAGCAGTCGAGTCAAGTATCAAACAGATAGGTAGAAGAATACAGATATCAGGGGCACAATGGAAAAAGGAGAATGTCCCACAAGTTTTACGTCATCGCTGTGCATATTTGAATGGAATGCTCTCTAGGTAGCCATTTTGCAAAATCGGGACGCTCCCGATGATGGTTCTAGCGATCGCACAGCCGAAGAAGTAGTAGGAAATTATCCCGAAGTTACTATTCTCAAAGGTGATGGAAACTTATGGTGGACAGGTTCGATCTTTTACAGCGATCGAATTCGGCTAAAATCACGTTAAGCCTAAGTTCTTCACTAACGATACTTTTATGAAACAGTTAACTACTGATTTATTAGATCGAATTACTCAAAAACTAGTTGTGACTCTGAATCCAGAGCAGATTATATTGTTTGGCTCCTATGCTTATGGAGACCCAACTGAGGATAGCGACGTTGACCTATTGGTGATTGTTTCGCAATCTGATGAACCTCGTTATCGCCGAGCGCGTCAAGCTTATAAGGTCTTACGTGGTATTGGTATAGCCAAAGATATTCTTGTAATGACTCGTGCAGAAGTTGATCGCAAAGCTAATATCCCAAGCTCGTTAATTAATCAAGTCCTAAGTCAGGGCAAGGTTTTATATGGATAGCGCAAAATATGAAGAGGTTCAGCAATGGCTAATCAAGAGTCAACGAGATTTAAAGGTTGCTTGGGTACTATTTGAACATAAAGAGTCTCTACTAGATTTCGTTGTCTATCATTGTCAACAGTCTGCCGAAAAGTCATTGAAAGCTTATTTGACACATCAAAATATAACATTTAGAAAAACTCACGACCTTGATGTTTTGATAGATTTATGTTCTCTATCTGAGCCTAGTTTCCAAGATTTGAAAGATGGGGCGGACATCTTAACGCCCTATGCGACAGAGTTTCGATATCCAAGTGATACGATTGAGCCAGAGAGATATGAAGCTGAAGAAGCATTAGAGATTGCTAATTCAGTTTTAAATTTTTGATATTCAGTTAATTTAATCACCTCAGCTTTTATAAAGCCTTTTTCGAAATCGGAGTGAATTACACCAGCTGCTTGAGGTGCTTTCCAACCTTTTTCAATCTGTCTCTTATACACATCTCCGAGCCCACGAGACTAAGGCGAATCTCGTATGCCGTCTTCTGCTTGAA
>ENA-ORBV01003838-ORBV01003838.1-microbial-mat-metagenome-genome-assembly--contig:-NODE-3838-length-29574-cov-8.164729_pt1 | contig 29574 bp, 21 predicted proteins | sample MGYA00237777_ERZ505514 | MGnify/ENA primary metagenome ERZ505514 (study PRJEB26160, sample SAMN06269048) | microbial mat metagenome | isolation source: Oligotrophic lake microbial mat | place... | reverse complement strand
AGCGGAGGGTGTTCCGGTCCTATGGGGCCTGGAACTGCTCGTCGAATTAGTCGCGGCGCGAGCCATCCCGGCGGAGGCGGCGCGCGACATCGCTGCTCGAATCGTGAGCGCCAACCGACGGATGGATCCGAACGTCTATGCGCGCTTTCTCAAAAGGATTGGCCTCGCGAAGTAGGGGCGTCCATGAGAATGACCTGCGCAGCAGAGCCATTATTTGTTGCGCTCGCGGCGAAGCTCGTTAGGCCCCTCGCCTGCGCGCAACGCGCCAAGCATACCGAAGCGACCCAGCCTTACGCGCGTGAGCACAGGTTTGAGGGCCTCTGCCGCGCGCAGCTACGCGAGCACGGCGGGCCGACACATCTTCTCTCCTTCTAGGGAGCACAAAACTTCAGCGTCGCAATCGGGCTCAGCTACTACAGCCGTGTCGAGCAGGAGTCTCACGAGCCACGCACGGGGACTTCAGCGTATGCTTGTTTAGCAGCTGAGGGGAATAACCTGCCTTCGCCGCCTGCTTCGTCGTGAAGTGCCCATCCTGACCGAGCGCGAAGTCGAAGAGGCGATCCCAGTTCGGGGTGCATTCAGGTCCGGACGAACAGCTCGAACAAGGCGGGAATCAGCTTCCGCTTGGTCAGGTCGCCTGCTCCCCACTACCGGTGGGAAGCATGCTGCGACTGTACGGAGCATCGCAGCGCGACGCAAACCTCAGCGCGGAACAGCGTGAGTTGCCCTGCGCGGCATGCCTCGTGCACGATGCGCGCATGTCACTAGAACGCGCTCGGTCGGTGGTCACTCCTGAGCGTCACCAGAGTGCGCGCGCCGTCTGGCTGCGTGCCGCAGTGCTCGGTGCCGACGACGCGATCGTGTCCACTTCGAGCCTGATGATCGGCGTGGCAGCCTCTACTGCTGGGCGCGACGCCATCTTGGTCGCGGGGATTGCGGGCTTGGTCGCAGGCTCAATGTCGATGGCAGTCGGAGAATACGTTTCGGTCAGCTCGCAGCGCGACGCCGAGCGCGCCGACATTGAGGGTGAGAAAGAAGAGCTGGCCACCAACCCAGAAGCAGAGCTCTTGGAGTTAGCCAGTATCTACCGCGAGCGCGGCCTCGATCAGGACTTGGCCATGCAGGTTGCGACGCAACTGAGCGCCAAAGATCGACTCGGCTCCCATCTGCGCGACGAGCTCGGCATCAATGCTGCATCGTTGGCAAAACCGCTGCAAGCAGCCTGGATTTCGGCGCTGAGCTTCGCCTTGTTCGCCATCGTTCCGATCCTCGGCCTGCTGGTGGCCCCCGCATCGCTGCGCATGCCGACGATTGCAGCCCTCTCGCTCGGCAGCCTCGCCGCGCTCGGCGCGTTCGGCGCCTACCTGGGTGGGGCACCGCTGATGCGTGCGGCATTGCGCGTCACTCTAGGTGGCGCGCTCGCGATGTTCGTCACCGCCGCCATCGGTCACCTGCTCGGCGTCTCCGTCGGCTGAGTAGAATTTCGTCGTTAATTTAGCGCCACGTTGTAGTCGATAGTCAGAAGCTCGAACTCGCCATAGGCATAGCTTCCCGTAGGCGCGTCGTAGCGCGCCTCGCCGAAGGTGCTCACGCGTCGCGCTCCGAACGAGCGGTAGTTCCGAAGCGGCGTTGTCCACCGCTGCGGGGTGAACGACTTGCCGTCTGCTGAGGCGCTGGGGCGATCGTCCGACGCGAAGTCGACGAGCTCGCCGGCGTCGTTGAACGTGAGCTCAGCGCCAATGGTCTCGGCGCCGCGCCTATAGCGTGCGCGTGCGGTGTGGGCGCCGACCTCGTACCACTGGATGGCAGGGTCGAGCAGCATCGAAGGCGCAAACACGCACATGTCGTTGAAGAGCGTCACGGTCTCGGCGCGATTCATCACGGGCCCCTTCGCGCTCACCATGGTGAAGAGCGAGAGCATTCGCACGCGAAACGTCGCGGCAGCTCCGACGAATCGATGGAACACGTCGACGGGAAGGCCTTTCATCGTGGCGTCCATGAAGAAGAGGCGTGACGGCATGCCCGAGTAGAAGTTGTACTGCTCAGCCTCGAACTGCATCCAAGGGTCGGACGCGCTCGAACGGATACGCCCTCTCCAGGTCGCTCGGAAGTTCACCACCTGAGGCTGCCCCACCGACCCGGTCACCCGGACGTACTTGCGCACTGGCTCCGGAAGCTCGCTCAGGTCGTCCTCTCGCACCAGGCGAGGCCGCGCGACCTCTGTGAGACCCGCGCGCACGGTCTCGGCGAACTCTTCGCGGAGGCTGATGGGCCCGTGCGACGCGAAGCGGAAAACCACCGCCACCAGGAGCACGAGATTGGCCAGGGTGCCGAATTTGGCGTCGCTCCACGAGGCGAGGATCGCCGACTGGGAGAGCACAAGCGCGCACGCACCGACGAGCCAAAACCATCGGGGCGCGGCGACGAACGCCACGGATGCGGCGACCATCAGCACCGTGGCGCCGATCCAAACGAGCCCCATCAAGCGCCCTATGGGCTGAGACAGTTGGCTCATTTCGGCCAAGCCAAACGCTTTTGCGAATCCAAAGAGGTGAACTAGCCCGTGCAACAGAAGGACGACTGCAAGTACCCAGCGCATACAAGTCTCCGCGATCCCGTGCGTTCCGTTTCACCGCGCACAGCGGGGGCGTGCGGGGCGTTTTTGCGTAGAGGTGGCGTTTTGGCGTGCGTGGAGACCGCGAGGAGTCAGCCGCTGTTTCGGGGAACACGTGTACCACTGAGGACTGTGTTCTCGCGAGCTCTATCTGTGCACAGCTTGTTCCCACCCGCCATCATGTGAGCTGGATTGGCTGATAGTTGTACACGTCGGTCCCAAACGAATCGAGGGGAGCGCCGCAAAGGCGTGCGAGGGTCACGAGGAGGTCCGCGTGGTGGTGCCGGCCCAATGGATCTCCGTAATTCAGGCCCGATTCGATCTGCGTGCCTGCGCGATCCTTGCCGCCGATGAAGACTCCGCCGCGCGAACGCGGCTCAACATCGGGCAGCTTCAGCCACCTGCCACGCCGGATCCCGCCGCCGCCGCCGATCACGGTGTGGAGCTTACAACGGGTGTCGTGTTGGCCGGTTTCGACCTCGCCCGTGAGCACGATGATCGTGTTGTCGATGAGCATGCGGCCGTCAATGTCTGGGGTCTGCTCGAGCTTTTGCACAAAGGACACGATCTTTTTCACGTACCAAGCTGCCCATCCCTCGTAGGCCAAGCGCGCATCCGGGCTCGCGTGGTGGGCTACGTCGTGATGGAAGCCCTCTACGTTCCAGATGTTGCCGATCTGCGGCTTGCCGGCGCTGTCCGTCCAGCTGTAGTCCTTGCTTCCCTCGCCCAACCCAAACACAGCCACCCGGTGTGTATCCGCTAAAAACACCACGCGAATCATCTCCAAGTAGTCATCGATCTCCTTCTCGAAGGCCTGCTTGTCCAACGGCCTCTGCGGCAAATCCGCAGGCGTTAGGCCTCCGGGCGAGGGCGCTGCCGAGAGCCGTTGATGCAAATCATTCAGTGCCGCTACGTGTCCTTCGAGCTTCAGCTTCTCCGTGCCGCTGAGGCGCTTCAGCAGGCGATCCATATCCTTTCCAACGTGCGAGAAAACGCCCTTCCGGACCGCGTCGCGACCCCGGTTAACGTCAGGAGTGGCGCTCTGCGAGAGCGGATTGATGATGGCGTCGAAGGCCTGAATTGCGGTCGTGTAAAAGGCTTGCTGCTGAGCTGATTGGTTGAAGCAGATCGGGTTGTAAGGCTTCCCCCAGGATCCGTAACCAGCCGTTACCCTCAGCACGTTCTTTTTCACCACGTTCCCAATGTGCCAATCAATGGATGGGCCCATCGGCTCAGGAAAATGCTCACCCAACTGGGCGGAGCCCCCTTCGTCCCAGGGCACCGAAGCCGTGAAGAGATCGGAGTACGAAACATCGTGGGCATTGCCCCACAGCGTGCCGCGCAGCCCGTCGACAAAAACGCACTGATTCTTGATCGCCTCAAAGCCCGTGAGGGGCTGAGGAATGGTGAACTGGGTCTCTGTGCCGCTGAAGGTGTTAATCTGGCGGTCCCTTCCCCACCCATGCGTCAGAGGGATCAACAACAATCGCACCGGGGCCGCGCTGGCCTGTCCGCGGGCGACCTCGGAATCTACGAACAAGGAACCGAGGGCCGCGCCTGCGCCCAAACCAGCGAGAAGCGAACGACGAGGTAGCTTAAATGACTTCTTGACCGGCATGACTTCTCCTAAAGCTGGGTACGCGCCGTGAAGCTCGGGCTTATCACGAGCTTCGCTGCAAGCTCCTCAAGGCCGCCAGAGTTGGTGGGGGCAGCTAGCACGGCTTGGCTCCATTGATGGGATTCGCAGCCGTTTCCGCTCTGACCGAGCGCGTAGCTGAAGTAGCTCTCCAAGACCGCGCGCGTGAGCGCCTTCGAAGACGCGAGAGCTTGCAGAAACTCGACGCTATCTTGGTAGGTCAACGTCTCGTCGGCGAGCGCCAAGCTTCCCGAAGCGTCAATCGGCACGCTACCCTTTTCCTTCAAACGATACCGCCCAGCGGAGTCGAAGTTCTCGAGTCCAAAACCTGCAGGATCGATGATCGTGTGACAACCCTTACATGCAGCTTGAGAGCTGTGGGTGGTTAGCAGAAGATCGCGGGTGCTGGTGGTGGCAGGATCGAAGGAAGGAGGAAGCGTTGCGACGTCGACACCCGCGACGTTGGGGGGTGGGGCGGGTATGTCGAACGCCAACAGTTGCTCCAGCACGAACACGCCGCGCTTGACGATACTCGTGGATTTCTCACCCGCGTGGGACGTGAGAAACGCCGGGTGCGACAGGATCCCAAAACGCTCGGTCGCGTCGAGCATCTGATTCTGGAGCGCGCTCGATCCCGGCGCGGGCACGCCAAAATACGGGGCGCTGTCGTCATTGACTGGGAAACCCGTACCTGAAAACACTTGCATCAAGGTCGCTTGCGGACTCGACAAGGCTCGGGTCAAGGCTTGCTGCGCGGAGTCGGCGAGCGCGAGCCGCACGGGATCGCTGAGCCCGAGCTCGGCATCTTTCTTAATGGTCCGAATGTTCTCGAGCTTCAGGTAGTCCCAGAAAAATCCCGCAACCGCCGCCGGAAACTTAGGATCTCCAGCAAGACGGGCGGTCTGGGCCGCGAGCACTCCGGGATTGCGCAGGGAACCTGCAGCTGCGATCTCGAGCAGCACCGTATCCGGCGGCCTATCCCACAGCGTGAACGAAAGAAGGCTCGCGAGCTCGTAATCGGTGAGGTTGCCCGCGGCCTCGCCAAGCTCGGCGCGATAAAGCATGTTCGGGGAAAGCAACAGCGCTTGCACCAAAAACTCGGCCTGTTGGCTCCGGGTTCCCGTCTCGCCTTCGATAACCGTGAGCTCCGTCAACAGATCGGCTTTCTCGGCCGTCAACACGGGACGTCGCCAGAGCGCGAGTCCGAGCTTTTCGATGAGTTCGCCAAAACAATCGGGCGAGGTACCGGCTGCGCAATCCTTGACCTGGGGCACCTCGAGCGCCACGCGCGTCGCCATGGCCTGCCCGGAGCTGTAAACGCTATCAATGGACACCGTGGTCACGCGGAGCTTCTGGGGATCGTTGGCGAGCCCGATCGTGGGATTATCGTCCTGAAAGCGCGGTAATTCGGGATCGGCGAAGAGAATGCCGAACGCGGCCTCGACGCTGTTCTTGTACTGGAGCGGCGTCAGGCGTCGCATCTGAACGCCGAGAAGCGGTTGCTGTCCGGAGCAGAGCTCGGCCACGGCGACAGGACTGTTCGGTACGGGCGTCGTATTGGTGCTGCTCGCGTTGGGAACTGGACCCGGGCCTCCGCCGGGAACCTGCAAGCCGTCGTTCGGCGCGGAACCTGCGGGCGCCTTCAGCACACCTTCACAACCAAAATCCAAACACACCAGAGGCAGCAAGGCCAGTCCGCGCAACATCGACATAGCAATTAGTACTATCTCCGCGCGTGTCCCCACAGGTCAAGCAATGCCCGCGATCGTGTTGCGAATGAATCTCACATCATGACACTCGGGCGTTCCTTGTACTCCTACGAAGGAGTAGCGCGTATTCCAAGCGCAAAGGATCATTGCACCCGAGCGTGCACTCGAGGATCGGCGGGCAAAGCGGGCTCCTGGGGGTGGGTATTAGCGACCCCGACTGCGGACAGCAGTTTAACTGCGATGTGAGCCAGGTGAGTTGTGAGCTTGCGGTGCAGTGCGATGTCGGCAAGGTGCCGACTTCGAGTGGGTTGTGCTACGGTCCCTGTGTGGAGCCCGGCTACTGCCCGAGTAGCGCCATGAAGCCTGGGTGCTGCGGCCAGCCAGACGAGGATTGCGCCAACGCCAAGAAGTGTGCGGCCGCACTGTGCAACGCCGTCATCGAGGCTCCTGACGGGACCTGTCGTCGCGCCGTGGGCGATTGCTGCCGGTTGCTGGGGCGCCGATCCGGACTGCGCCTACTAGGATAAGCCGGAGCGGTTCACCCTCGTAGAATGCCGTGCTGCCAATCGTTTTGGCGATGAGGACCCAGGTCCTTTGCTCTCCGCGAGCGCACGCGCCAACTAAGCCCCAAGCTTCTTCGCCACACTCGCCAAATCAATGCCCGTGGCAGCTTTGAGCTCCTCATTGGCACCCATGAGCTTGCGCGACATGCCATCTGCTGCTTGCGCTCCGGCAGGCAAGATGGTGAGCCGTGCGATCTTCAGAGAATGCTCGGCACCTGTGAGCTGCGTGAGCACCGGCAGGATGCTCTGGAGCGCCACGATTTCGGGCGAACCTGCGCCCGCTCGGTACGCTTCCACCAGCTGCTTGAGGCTCTCCGCTTCAGCTCTTCCACGCTCGATCACGATTGCCGCGTGCCCCTTCGCCGCCTGCTCCGAGGCCCGCAGGCGCGCCAACGCGGGCTGCACCACATCCGCATCCAGGCGGCGTTTCTCCCGGAGTGCACGCGCCTTCTGCCTCTCGATTTCAGCCACGACCTGAGCGATCTGCGCGGACACCTCACCCTCCGCTTCTCCGATCAAGGCTTCGCGCCGGCTGCGTGCATCCGCCACGCGCTTGGCTGTTTCTTCACGCGCCACCTTGAGATCAGCGTCGAGCTTCGCCACTTCGCTGCCGCTCCAATTTTGCGCCTGCTGCACCATCGCGTCAGCGCGAGCATGTGCTTCGGCCACGGCTTGCTCCATATTGAGAGAGGCGCCGCGAATGCGCCCAATGCTAGAGAGATAGTTCACCTCATCCGTAACGTTCTGAATCTTGAGCGTATCGAGCACAAGCCCCATTCGGCTCATGTCGTGCTCCGCTTCTTCAAGCAGCTTTTGAGCAAACTGCATCTTGTCCTCGTTCACCTCTTCTGGAGTCAGGCTCGCGAGCACGCCGCGCAGATTCCCCTCCAGCGTTTCCTTGGCAATATAATAAATTTCTTGGGGTGCACGGCCCAGGAACCTCTCCACGGCGTTGGAGAGCAAAGGCTCTTCCCCGGGGAGCTTCACGTTGGCCACACCCAGAACGGTGAGCGGAATTCCGCCTTTGCTGAAGGCGCCCGTTACGTGCACATCTACCGTAAACATGCTGAGATCCATCACATCCACGGTTTCGATCAGGGGCCTCCTGAGGGAACGCCCGCCGCGTACAAACCGATAGCCCAGCAGCTTACCGTCCAATCGCCGCGTTGCACCACTGAAGATCAAAGCCTGATTCGGGCTCGAAACAAACAGCAGGCGCTTCACCATCAACAGCAGCACCAAAAAGACGCCGATCGCCACGGCCACGAGGACCGAGCTTGCGAATACAGTTTGCAAGCTCACTTCCCTCCTTCACTGGCCGTGCCACGCACCTTACCGAGCAATCTATCCATATCCACCCCGATAGCGCTGCCCGTTTGACGCAGCACCTCGGCCACAGCTGTAGGAAAGCTCGCCACCGCTGCCGTGTAGCTTTGCGCATCACCCCCATCCACGATCGTTAGCTCGCCAATCTGCGTCTTTTTCACGCGGGCAACCGCCGCGTCAACCAACTCGCGCAAATGCTGAAGCACATAAAGATCACGCGCGTCCTTGCCGGCTGCCACCCATTGCTCTGACACCAGCCTCAAGGCATCGGCACGAGCCTTGCCGTCTTCAAGAACTGGCGCCGCATCGCCGCGCGCCTTGGCCTGGGCCGCCAAGCGGTCGGCTTCAGCCGGCAGGAATACGTCACATTCCAGGCGAAGCTGCTCGAGCTCAGTACGCATGCGCTGCAACTCTTGTTCAGCGTGAGCGCGTGCCGTTTCCGCCGCCACGAGCGCTTCATTTTCGATGGATTTAGCTTCTGCCTCCAACTTGGCCAATTCAGCGCGGAGCTGATTCTTCTTCACGAGCGCCTGAGTTTGGGCCTGTTTCTGGGCAGATTCTGCACGCTGGCGGGCATCCGCCTCCGCCTCTGCAATCGACTGATTGGCTTGATTCTCCGCGTTCTGTGCATCTCGAATCATGCGCGCAATACGCGCGCGGCCCAAATTATTCAGGTAATTCTGCTCATCGCTCACGCTTTGAATCTTCAAGACATCGAGCTCGATCCCCAGCTTGTTGAAATCATCCTCGGCGCATTTCACGAGCGTGCCGGCGAACTTCAGGCGGTCTTCATTGACTTCTTCCGGGGTGAGCTCGGAAACCACCTCACGCAGCACACCTTCCAAGGTCTGCTGTGCAACCGCACCAATTTGCGCTGGCGTCATAGAGAGGGAACGCTCGATCGCGTTGCGCATGTAGCGCGGATTGCTAGAGACCTTCACATTGGCGATCGCGTGAACCATCAAGGGGATGCCCCCTCGTGAGTACGCATTCTGGACCTCCACCTGCACCGGGATAAGCCGCATATCCATGCGCTCCATGGTTTCCAGAACGGGAATGCGAATGCCCCGCCCACCGTGAAGCACTTTGTAGCCAACCATGCTGCCATCCGGCAGGCGATGCTGGCGACCGCTGATGACCATGATCTCGTTAGGTCGGCAGATCACGATAATCTTCGAGATAATCAAGATCAGGACGAAAAAAACCAGCAGGCCCAGGAGAGCCCCTCCCATCGCCAGATCCCCAAGCTCATCGACATTCATCGCTGCATCCTTTCCATATCTTGCTCGTTGCCTAGGCGTCGGCACCTGCCGCCCCTTGATCGGCGCGCATCATAAGGGACGCCTGAGAACGCCGCTAGGGAGCGCGCACCTCTTCGGCCGCCGCGGCTGGCAAAAACTCCTCCGGAGCGCGACTCACGTGCGCGACGCCGTCACGCAGCTGCTCCACGAGAACGATGGCTCCAACCCCAAGAGCGGGCTCGTCCGTGGTGGCGGTGAGGTCGACGCTCTGCCCTTTGATCTCGAGGCGGATCTTGCCGCGCGTTTCCGCTGAACAGGGCAACAGCACCCGCCCCAGCGCTCCAACGAGCTCTTGGCTCGTCGTTCCCGACGAAATCTCTTGCCGCGCCAGCACACGGAAAACCCAAGTCGCAAGCCCTCCAGAAACTGCGCCCATCAGCAGCGCCAAGAGAAGCGTGCTGCCCGGCGCCGCCAGCTTTAGATAGTGAAGCAACACACCGCTGACTCCGAACGCCATGATGGCGAACGTCCAGAACCGCAGTGAGAGGAAGATGAAGAGAACGCCCCCTGCAAGGGACGGCGTGTCCGACTCACCCGCCTGCGCGTCCTCGCCGGCGCCGGCGTCCCCGTCCGAGGCCGATGCGGCCAACTGAATCAAAATAGCTCCGAGCCCAAAGATCAGTGCCGCAAGGTAGAGTGTTCCCACAGCTGCACACTGTATTTGAGCCGGATGGGGAACTCAACGTGGCGACGGTGCCTGCGGTATCTGGCGGTCCAAGGTTCAGCGCAATCGCAGTGCCGATGCGGTGAAAGGCGCCTAGCTCAGCGCAATCGGTGTACCGTCCACTAGGTCACCCACAGCGGCTGGGTCGAGCCCGAATACATTCAGCACGCTTCGTAGCAACAGATTGTGTGGCGTTCCGCTGTAGGCGATGGTGCGGCCCGCTGTTACCTTGCCGCCAGCTTTGCCAAAGGTGTGGAACGGAATTGCTTGGTGCGAATGGGCCTCCCCACTCGAAAAATCCGTAAAAAAGAACACGAGCGAGTTGTCCAGCATGTTCCCGGAACCTTCGGGGGTTGCCTTCAGTCGGTTCAGGAATTTCGCCACTTCAGCTGCAAAGAACAGCTGCACTTTTTCCATGCCAACACCTCGGTGTGGGCTGTTCCGAGGAGCTGCATCGATGCAACACGGGTTAGGTCGCAGTTGAAAATCCTGGCGGACAGCTCTGAGCTCAAGTTCACGACACTTGGTTGCCTCAGACGTGCACCAAACGTGAGCGTTATTCTATTGATGGACAGACCAGCGTAGGCGATTGTGCCGTCTCTCAGTGAGCGGTTGCCTGAGGTTCTGCCTCGGGTCCCGCATGCTCCGCTTCAGGCCAAAGCCTCGGGAACAAGAATCGTAGACTGGCAAGCGGGATGTTGAACGAAACCGGTGCGCGTGGGCCCGTTGCCACGAGCAGACCAAAATCAAGCAGGCTTGCGAGCACGCGGCGGGCCGTTCTGGGCGGCAAGCCCGTCATCGCGAGGAAGCGCGCGCGTTCGAGCGACCCCGTCAATGCGACGTAATGCACTGCCTCAAGTGCCTCCAGCTTAACCACAGATCTTTCAACTCCAATGTCCCAAGGGTGCGCTGCTAGCCACTGCAAAAGATCGTGGATCCTCACCTTGAAGTGGGTTAGCTCCAGGAGCTTCCGCATGAATTGCACCTGATCAATACACAATTCGACGAGCCAACTCGCGAATTTACAGAGCTCCTCCTGGGAGAGCGATCCGCGACCGTCGAGATCGTTTCGGCGCGGCAGATCGGCGTTGGCTAGGCGTGCGTAATACTCCTCGTGGGCTCGCGCCATGCCTCGCAGGGGCGACCAAACCCCTTGCGACAGCCCGAGCTGAACGAACACCAAATGGGTGTGGAGCCGGGCTGTTCGCCCGTTGCCATCGAGGAAAGGGTGTAGCCAGAGCAAGCGATGGTGAGAGCAGGCGGCACCGATGATGCGTTGCTCGATACCGGGCAGGCTTGAGTAGAACTCCGCCCATGAGGCAAGCAGCCGTGGAATGTCCTCCGCGGGCGGTGCCGTATGTGTGCCCGCTGTGACGAGAGCTTGGCGCCAGGCACCGGGAACAACCACAAGATGGTCTTTGGTCGTTCGATCCGCCTCGGGCAACCTTTGGTAGAGAGCTCGGTGAATATCTTGGACGAAGCTGGCTTCGAACAATTCTGCACTCGAAGCTCGGGTCGCAGCCTCAAGTTGCACCTCCGCGTCAATGTGGGCCAGCGCGAGTCGCTGTTTGGCAGCCTGACCTTGGTCGGCATCAAAATCTTTCACCAATGCGCGTTCGATGTCGTAAGGGCGTGTGTGTTGGCCTTCGATCTTGTTGGTGTAGTAGCTGTTCATTGCTCGAAGCAGCGGCGCCAGCGCCGGCGTTAACGGCCGGGCCTGTGCACCCAAGCGATGTGCTTCGCGGACGAGTTCGGCGGCCAAGCTCATGAGCGGGGCGAGCGCTCTCGCCTCCGGCAAGAGAGGAAGAAAGCTCGGGTGGGATCGTGTGGCCAAACGCATGGACGCTATCATGGACGGCTCAATTTGGCACTCACTAAGCATAACTATTTAATATAACTCAATAATATGCGGCAAGCTAAAAGCTTAAGGACAGTTACCTGGACAGTCCCAACGCGGGTGAACACCCAGTAATCAATCATCGAAGCTGCACCCTGTTCAGCTAAGGCGGCGGCCGTCAATCGACGCTCCCCCTACCCGTAAACCGGGCCTGGCTCTTGGCTCATGTGACCGCCCGGATTTTTCCAGCGCGCCGTCGACCCGCTGTGACAACAACGGTGGGACACGCCTCTGCGACGAATCTAGGTAGTAAGCATGCGAACTACTTTTTTTCTGTACGTGTCTCCCCCGGCTGGAGCGAAGCGACAGGCTTGGGGGAGACAGGCCGACTCCGCTCGGCCCGAGGGGGCATCTCCCGCCGCCCCCACTTCCGCTAGCACCCCCCAGTTTGGCAGTCGCGATTCGCGATTTCAATCACGGATTTCGCGCGCAACGTACCATCGACTCCATGAACCGGCGCGCCCCAAGGCTCCCAGCTCGCCAACCTGGCAGCTGGCGGCATGCCCGTCGGACACCACCAACGAGAACTTGTAGGTGCCAAGTACTTTGGGTACGAACCACGGTCGCGGGGAGGTCGCGTGGGTCAGCTCAAGCGCGGGCCCACTCAGCTGTTCCCAACGAAAATTGAGCACTCGGGGCCAACCGCCGTGCTAAGCTCCCGGGTGTACTGCCATGGATCCTTAGGTCGCATCTCGGCCGCACCCGAGGCGTTCAATGGTTTCCGGTCGGCTCCCATGACCCGCCTTTTCCAAACGCTCGCTATCGACTACATGGTGCTCTTCAGGGTTTTTCCCCTGCTCAGTTATACGGTCGAAGACCACCTCGCTATCGCAACGCACGGCCACGGCAGCTACACCGAGTTGGCGATCATCACGGGCGGAACTGCACTTCATCATTCCCCGGCTGGCGCCGCGCCCATCTCCACAGGTGACGTTTTATCGATACCAATCGGCCATGCTCACGGCTACAGCGACTGCGAGCAGCTGTCGCTCATCAACGTCATGTTCGATCCAGAAGAGATGGCCTTACCGCCCCAATGGCAGAGCCAGATCCCCGGCTATGATTCGGCTTTTGCGTTCCAGGCCCATTCCAGCGCGGCGGCTGGCTTTGTCAGCAGCTTCCGCTTGTCGGAGGGCGCTTTGGCTCGTGCCATCGAGCTCTGCTCCCGTATTCACGATGAAATCGTCGAGCGGCGCGCCGGTTACCGAGTCGCAGCGAAGGCGCTATTTTGCATGCTGATGGTTGAGCTGTGCCGTCGTGAAGGCGCGAGCGAGTCACCCGTCTCCGATGCGATGATCCGCCTGAGCGGCCTTCTGGCGTGGCTCGATCGCCATTACGCGGAACGCATCTCGACCGCGACCATGGCGGAACGCGCTCATATGTCGCGGAGCACGCTAGAGCGCTCCTTCCGCGCGGCGTTTAGCATTTCGCCGCGAGATTTTCTGATCGCAGTGCGCCTTCGAAAGGCTGCCGGGCTTCTCCAGCACTCGGACGCAGATATCGCCGAGGTGGCCGCGAAAGTGGGCATTGAGGATCCGAGCTATCTGGCCCGATTGTTCAAGAAGCATCGTGGCCTCTCGCCCAGCAGCTACCGGAAGCGAACCCGCTCGCGGCAAGAGCGGCTAAAGCCCCCTTGAGTCGGCGTTTCGAGATTCGATATCTCTCCGAACGCTCGAAGTTAACAGCGAGCGAAAAAATCCGCTCTCATGATCTTCTCTCGCCGGAGGTTCTTGCGCTTCATGCGTCCTACAATTCAGGTTTCTTGACGTAATAATCCGCCTTTTCCTCACCCAGCGGATGCGTGAATTTTCCGGATCAAAGTTGGCTTTGAGGCAATAGTCCTGGCTGCATCTGTTATCCTGTTTCCAACGGATATTGAGAGACCAGTTTATCGATAAGCCGGTTTCCCACGCCAACCTCACCGCGAATCAGGGAGCACTACCTATTATGCTGCGCACAATCCTCGCTCGGGGCTCCTTGGTTGGCGTGTGTTCCACACGCCTTGAGTGCGACGTCGTGACCAAAGGTGTGTTCTGATGGCGATCCAACCCAATCTCGTGTTCTTTCGCGGCATCGCCCTCTGCAGTTTGGGAGCAATTGTCTCTTTAGGCTGCAGCACGCAGCTGAACCAAGGGCCTCGGCCGTCTGAGAATCCCGCCTTCAGCGGCAACCCAGATAATCCCGCGTCCGTGCACGGCGACACGAGTCCTTCCGTCCGTACCATGGCGACCTCACCCGCGCCCGTCGTGACACTGCCGTCGGGTGCTCAGTGTGCGGTTCAAGCTTTGCCAACACGACGCATTGGCAAGCTCACGGACGTTCGCTATCGCAATGCCGTCAAGGATCTGGTGGGAACGGAGGGTGCAGCAGCCACGGTAAAGACTCCGGGGGTAGGCAACGATCTCTTGGTGGAACCCGTGGATTCGGTGCGCATTGATGGTGGCCTTCTGTTTCAATATCAGAGCGCCGCCGAAAGCTTGGCTGCGGCCATCGCGACCGCGCAAAGTCCCCTGTTTCCGTGCGCTGCAAACACTCTTATCGCGGATAATTGTGTTGAAACTTGGATCGGAGCATTCGTTGGCCGAGCCTTTCGGCGACCGCTTCAAGCCGCAGAAATCGCGGACTACAAGGCGTTGTTCGAGGCTGGCACCGAGGCGGACGCCGCCGGCGGCGTGAAGCTGGTGGTTCAAGCCGCACTCCAATCGCCGTGGTTCCTGTATGCGACCGAGCTCGGCGCACCAGGTGCGCCACCGGGCGCCACTCAACTCTCTGATGATGAGCTTGCTGCGCAACTGTCGTTTTGGCTTCTAGATTCACCTCCGGATGAACAGCTGAGGCTCGCGGCCACAGCCGGCACCTTGAGCAGCGATCCCATGACCCTCGTGACCGAAGCGCGTCGACTGCTCGCGAGCGCACCCGGAAAGGCGCGTGTCGTGGACGCGCTCAGCAATTGGTTCCAGCTGAAAGGCGTGCTCTCAAAACCAAAGGACCCGGTGCTCTTCCCGAACTTCCCACAAGTGAAAGACAGCTTGCTGCCTGCCGCGGGCGCATTCCTCGACGAGATAACCTGGAGCGGCGATTTCATGAACGTCTACACCTCGACCGCTGCGTTTGTCGATCCCAACCTCGCAACACTCGTCGGTGCTCCTGCACCAGCTCAGCCTGGCCTCACGCGTGTCAGTTTGCCGGCGACCGAGCGCCAGGGGATCCTCACCCAGCCGGCATTTTTGGCCCGATTTGGCACGCCCACCGAAGGCCAAATCGTTCAGCGCGGGCTCTTCGTGAGGCGTGAAGCGCTCTGCCAAAAGCTCTCGCCGCCACCGCCTGGTCTCGACGTGCTCAAGCCCGGGGAGGGCCTCACCGAGCGCCAGTTCGCTGATTTTCGAGCAACCCAGGTCGCCTGCGCCGGTTGCCACACCTTCATCGATCCATTCGGACTGATGTTCAGCCACTACGACACCACCGGCGCCTACCACGAAAGTGAGATGGGGACGCCAATCGACGCTTCCGGAGTCGTGACGGGAACCGATTTCGACGGCACGCTGGCTAACGCCGTAGAGCTCTCACAGAAGCTGAGCCAAAGCGCAACCGCGGAAGGCTGTGTTGTCACCAAGATGTTCTCGTGGGGTTTATCGCGTGTGCAGAGTGCCGACGGCTGCACGATCGAAAAGTTTCGCCAGTCCTTTGCCATGGGCGGTCACCGCCTGGATGCCCTCTTGACCGATATCGCCGCCTCAGATGACTTCCGCCTGAGAGTTGTGGAGTAACTATGCCGAATCCTACCAATTCCAAACAGCATCGACGTCGGTTTCTCGGTGGCCTCGGTGCGGCAGGCGCCGCCTTCGTCTTGCCCTTCTTACAGCGCGAAACCTGGGCGCAAACGGGTGTTTCTGGTCCCCAGCGTTTGCTCATTTTGCAGTCCCCCGATGGCCGTGCCTACGAACTCTGGAGGCCAACGGGTTCGGGCGCAGACTTCCAATTTGGCCCCACGATGCAGCCCTTCGAACCCCTCAAGTCCAAAGCCGTACTCATCTCAGGGCTCGATCACCTGGCGGACAATCCCGAGCCACACTGCGGCGGCCTGGTCCAGTGGATGACCGGAATGGCCGGCAATTTCGACGGCAGCAACTACACTTCCGGTAAAATCCCCTCCGTGGATCAGCTCGTTGCGACAAACGCCGCATTCGTCGGCAGCACGCGCTTTCCGTCGCTTCAGATGGCTGGAGACATGACCACCGAAGACGGAGACCGCTCCCACCGCTACCTTTCTTGGGCGGGGAACAATTTGCCGCTACCGGGAGAATTCCGACCGCTCGAGAACTACAAGCGGATCTTTGAAGGGATCACGCTGGCTCCAACCAACGCGGGCTCGACCCAGGCAAATCGAACTGTCCTCGAAAGGAAGAGTGTGCTCGATCTGCTCCTTAAAGACGCGGCTCGCATGGCCGCGGTCGTGCCGATTGCTCAGAAGGACTACTTCGATGCGCACGTCGAAGGGCTGCGCAGCCTTGAACGAAACCTGTCGTCGATGGGGAGCTCCCCCGCCGCAGGCTGCAGCTCCCCGGACTCCACCCAATACCCGACCGGTAATAGTTCCGAGCAGTTTCCCGCTTATATGAAGGCCAATCTCGAGATCATTCGGCTCGCGTTCGCCTGTGATCTCACGCGCGTCATTACCTTCATGAGTTCCCCCACCACTTCGGGTCTCCGTCATCAGACCTGGAACCCGGCCATTCCGAACACGGAGGACCACCATGCCTCGAGCCACGACAGCCTGATCCCAAACCTCACGGCGATCAACGCTTGGTACAGCGAACGCTTGGCGGAGCTCGTGACTGCTCTCAGCCAAACCGCCGATGGTGCGGGCTCATTACTCGACAGCATGCTCGTGCTCTACGGTAGCGAATTAGGGGATGGCCGAGAGCACAGTCACCGCAACGTACCGTTCGTGCTTTTCGGTGGTGCGGGCGGTAAGCTTGCGACGGGGCGCTATTTGAACTTTGTTGATAACCAGCCGCGTTCGTCGAACGATCTTTGGATCAGTGTTCTTGGCATTCTCGGCATGCCCACCACAACGGTCGGGGATCCAGCCAAGTGCGGTGGACCGGTGCCGGGGCTTTGAGAGCTTGCCCTGTTGGGCGGGGATCGCTGCAATCGTGCCACCGTGATGGATTGTCAGGGTGCGGCGCTTTCGCTCGAGGTCGCGCCACGCTAGACCGAAGTTAGACTGGTCATCGAGCGCGATTCACCGTAGATTCTGGTGGATTCGTTGAAATTGGCTGTTAGCGTACTGGGACGTGCTGGAGCATAAGCCATTCGAACTGAGGAATCGGCCGGAAGGAAGCGCAGAGGCAAGAGCAGGCCACCTAGCCGACAGCACTCTGACCCCTTCAAACCACGTCACCGAACGTCAAGGAGCCGTCACGGCAACCCCGTGCGGAGCTGAGAAGCCCACTTCACGCACGGGCAAATAGATCTCCGCACTGAGTTAACGGCGAGCGAAAAAAATCCGCTCTCAGGCTCTTCTGTCGCCGGCGGTTCTCGCGCTTCAATGCGTCCGACAATTCAGGATTCTTGACGTAATAATCCGCCTTTTCCCCACGCTACGAAAGCACGCTGGTTTGGAATCGCATCGTCTTCAGGGATGGAGCACGCTTAGGCCCAGTCGTAGACCCGATGGTTACGTTCTCACGTCTGTTCGGCAACGGCACGCCTGCTCCGGCTCGAGTACCCCTTCGCCAGGCTCGCCCCCAGCGGAAGTAGATCCGATCCTGGAGCGCCTCTACGCCCAGAAGCGCAGCCTCCTCGACCTCCGGCAGGCAGAGATTCAAGACATTCGCGCGCTCGTGAGCTCGACCGAATACGGCAAGCTCGACCAGCACCTCACCTCGCTGCGCGAGCTCGAAAGGCTGATCCCAATGGCTGGGCCAACCAATGGCGGCGACAGCGGCAGCATTGCTCCCATGCCCGGCGGCTCTTGCGCGGCTCCCAGCATCGCCAGCCAGAAGGACATGCCGACGCTTGTGCAGGCGATGACCGAGCTCACCTTCCAGGCCATCAACTGCGATCTCAGTCGAGTCGTTACCCTGCAGTGGGACGCATCGAGCCTTGCCTTCCTGGGGATAAGCCAGGGCCACCACGAGCTGCAGCACGCTCCCACCCCAGACTTCACTACGGCCCAAGCCTGGTACATGGATCGTATCGGTGCCCTCATGCAGCGATTCAAGGGTGTCTCCGAAGGTAACGGCACCCTGCTCAGCAACAGTGCCATCCTAGCCATTTCGGAAATGAACGACGGCAGAGCGCACACTGCCGTGCCCATCCACGCCTTCGTAGCTGGACAGTTGGGCGGCAAAATCAAAACAGGCGGTGATAGCGTCGGCAACCAATCTTCGCTCAACGACTTCTACGTGAGCCTCGCACGTGGTTACGGGGTTAACATCAACAGCTTCGGCTCTCCCGCACTCAACAAATCCCCGCTTTCCTTGGCGTGAGCTGCCCCCCACCGCCTCGGCTTCCGCCTCGTCGACTCCCCCCAAACGTCTGGCTGACGCCATCCGCGGGGGGAGTACTGCGCAGGCTCGACCTCACCACGATCCGCGGGCGAAAGAAGCACCTCGAAGGTCCTCCGGCCTTGGCGAAAACCGCTAATCCCAGCCGCGACCTTGTCTTGGCTGGCCATCAGCAGGTGACCAGAGACTGGTGGCTTCGCCGCTCCCGTTTGTTGCAGCATGGTTTTGGCCGTGTCGTTCGACATCGCGACAGGGGTGCCTTCGACGGCAGTATGCTAGGCTCCCGCGTGATGGTGGCGTTCCCTTCCCCCTACGTTCCGCGAGACGCCGCTAGCAGCGCGGCTAGCGCAGGCGAGCCAGACCACGACGAAAATGGCGTCGACCTCAGCCTGGTTCGCTACACGCTTTCGCTGACTCCGACCCAAAGGTTGAACCCAAGACGTCGACATTCTGTATCGGATAGACGACGGGAATCTCGAGCGACTCGAGCGCGCTTTGAATCGAATGAATGCGGTGGTTCGGGGTGATTCGCGAAACCTACGGTTTGACAGGAGTCACCTCGCAACCACGGGACACAAGCTCGCCAGCACGGACGCCGGCCCCCTCGATGTGTTAGGTTCCATCAACGATACCCTGCTCTACGACGATTTGATAGGGTCGAGCGACGAGCTCGAAGTGATGGGTCAGAACACCAAAGTCTTGTCACTCCGCTTGATCGAGCTCAAACGACAACTAGCGCGTCCCAAGGACCTGGCAATGCTACCGGTTCTCGAGGCCACGCTTCGCGAGCGCGAGCGTGGCAGGGCAACGCCAAGGAGTGGGACATCGTAAGCGCAGACGAATCAGGATCGACGCTCCTTTTGGGCGAAGCCAAGTGGTCGGAGTCTCCGTTCACTGTGACGGAGCTATCGGCCCGTGTTCGACAGTTGCAATCTCGTGCACCACCAACGCTTTCGGCGAAGTGGAAGACCGTTGAGCGCGCTCTGATTGTCCCCAAAGCCACGCCACGAGTTCCCGAAAAGATTGACGGAGTTTGGATCGTGACGGGCAAGGACTTGTTCGGCGCCTTTCCAAACCTGTCTGCACAGGTGTTTCCTTCAACGATCGGCAAGCACAGTCTGAATTCGCTGCCAGTCCCAAGCGATGTGTTCACATCAATCCAACCCCGGTGGCGCTTGCAGGTGGCGTAGACCGTGGCTAGGCCCAATCCTGTTCCTTGCTCAGGCGATTTGGTCGTAAAGTAAGGCTCGAAGAGGCGTGGAAGAGATAGGCCGCGGTTCGGGGAGCGCTCCTTACCGTCAAGCCGTCAAGCGCTGACCGCGGGCAAGCGCCACGACCTCATCATCCCCCATCACTTGGTCGAGGTGTGGCCGTCCTGTGATTTCGCAAAGGCCGACTCCGCCATTGGCTTACACTCTAAATGTGAAGATCGTTGGGGCCAGCGCAATATTGCCCCCGGAGCCTAAGGATCCCAAACAATGCCGACGCGCAAGCCACCGCGGATGAAGTGGGCTGCTGGGCGCGCGCTGTTCTCAAGGTAGTACTCATATCCAAGCGCAATACCTGCCCAAGGGATCACGCTGCGGGTGCGCAACGCGTAGACACCGACGGCGCCGCCCAGCCGCGCACCGAGGCTGAGTCGTGTGTTGTCAGCGTTGAAAATGCCGACGGGCCCGCTCTCAAGGTCGTAGTGCCAATCCAGATCACGATAGCGCAGCACAATGGGCAATGCGGGGAAGTAGTTGATCAAAAACTCGGTCTGAGTGCCGCCTGGCCTCAGCATGGCGCCGCCTCCAAACTCAATGCCTGAGAGAAGTGTCCATTGGTCTCCCAGGCCGATGCCAGGGAGAATTCGTCCGAGGCCGCCGCCTCCAAACGTCCAACGCCCCGCGCTGTTTCGGAGTTGCAGATTACCTCCTGTTTCTACGTTCAGCGTGAAGCGATGCCGGTCGGTCTGCCTGCCTAGAAATCCTACTTCTTGATCAATCCAGAACGGACAGTCTCCCAGGTTGTCGAGAGCCCGCGTGAGCGCCCCGAGCTGGCGAGCGTTGGTGAGCGCGTGCTGAAACTGTCGCGTTTCCTGGCGTCCGTTTTGAGCAAAGATAGCCTCGGGGTTGCCCAGGAGCTTGCTGCGCATTTCTAGGATCGATCGCACTCGGCTCCGTGCGGCTTCTGAAGACCGGCACACAGACTCCAAGAGGGCGCCCTCAATCTCTGTAAACGCCACCCGATCTGCAAACCAGCCGCTCGATTCCGTCGCTTGAACGATTCGCTCAAGATCTGAAAGCAGCCCGTCGGCACCTGCGTTGTCGGCAGGCGCTGCCGGCAATGTGTCCGTGTTGGCACCGAGCTGCTGCGCGTGAGTCTCTCGGGGAGCAACTTGAAGCCCGAGGCCTAAGCCCAAAGCGTAGGCAAGGCGAACGAGAGCGGAGGGAGGTTGAAATTCCACGTGGCCCCGGTACTTGGGGTAGGTCCTCAAAAAAAGCAATGGTCGGGACTCTAGGTTCCATTGGGGCCGCCAGGATGAGGAACTCTGGACACCTAACGGGGCGTGCGAGAACGCCCGGGTCCTCGCTGCTGGTCGCTGGCCGCTGCCCAGCCCCTCACCTGGGTCCAGATAGCTCAATATCATCAATCCAAAATTAAATGGGCCCAAGCGTGCGGGGACTGGCCATCTCAGGCTAACACACACTGCCCAACGCTCTCTATGGTTTACGGGTTTCCGCGACCTTGGCTGACAAGACGGTTTGGTGCGACGCGAACGTCTCATGTCAAGATTCACTGGGGGACGGCGTCCCTCGAGGGTATTAGTTGTTCGCTCGCTGGTGGGCAGCCCAGTGTTGATTATAGCAGCCTTGGGGTGCTCGGGGGAAACGGGTAGGCCGAGCTCCGCGGGCTCAAACAGCGGCGGTGTATCAGCAACGGCGGTGGGTGGGAATGCTCCTAGCGGTGGCGCTGCGCTCTCAAGTTCTGGAGGGCAGGCAGGGAGCATGGGTGGCACCGGTGGGCGTTCCGGTAGCGGCAATACCGTTGGAACAGGCGGAACCATCGGTAGCGGCTCTGCTCCTAGTTTGGGGGGCGCCCCAAACTCCGGAGGAATCGCGTCCGGGGGAGCGCTGGGCGGCGGAGCTTCGTCAGCACCTGGTGCAAGCTGCCAGGATTTGCCGGTAACCTGTGGTTCTGTGTCGAATGAAGATTGTTGCTCCAGCCCACTTGTGGCAGGCGGCACGTTTCGCTTGGGGGACGGGTCCGGCCCCTCCGCTACACTTAGCGCATTCCATCTTGATCGATTTGAAATTACTGTTGGCCGGTTCCGTAGGTTCCTACAGGGCTACGACGCCTGGCGTTCTGGAGGTCACCCCGCAGCGGGGGATGGAGCTCACCTCAAGATCCCTGGCTCCGGGTGGGATGCTACTTGGAATTCATCGCTCGCGGCCCGCGCAACCAGCGCGGCCACTCTGCAAGCAGCACTCAAGTGCGACGCGAAGGGGCAAACATGGACAGATGCTCCCGGAGAGAATGAAAATCGCCCTATCAACTGCATCAATTGGTTCGAAGCGTTCGCATTCTGCGCGTGGGATGGCGGCAGGTTACCGACCGAAGCGGAATTCAACTATGCCCAGGCTGGTGGGAGCGAGCAGCGTCACTTCCCCTGGTCAGATCCTCCGGGCGCGCAGACACTCGGAAACCCAGTACGCGAGCTACGAATGCACAATTGATGCAAAACCCGACGAATGCATTTTCAAGGTTGGGTCTAAACCGGCAGGTGACGGCAAGTTTGGCCAGGCGGATCTGGGCGGGAACATGTGGGAGTGGACCCTCGCCTGGGAGGTTGAGTACCAGGATCCGTGCAACGATTGTGCGAATCTCAGCAGCAACGGTGATGAAACGCCGGCCCGCATCGTGAAGGGTTGCGGCTTTGGCGAGGGGAGCAGCGGTATGTCGTCCGCATATCGTGGGCTGACCGAACCCACCGGCTACGGCGCTGGCACAGGCTTCCGCTGCGCCAGGAACCCTTGATCTCTTGATCTAGATAGTACCGCAGAAGCGAAGGCCCCTTGACCAACGCCTCGACCGTTCGCGCCGCAAGTTCTCAGGCTTCAAAGCGTTGCCGACACTACAACAAGCTAGTCCTCCGGCCTCGGGTACAAGCCCTGCCGCTACTAGCTGGCCCTTCGAGCTCTGCCCCGGAAGCGCGCGGCCGTCTTTCAGCGGGCACTGCGATCACCATGATCGCGGTGAAGCGGCAGAAACGAGCAATTGTGTTCCTTGACCAATCGACACGCGCTGAATAGGTTCGGCGATGGGCGCAATATTGATCCGAATGCGGCGAATTTTATCGTTCTCCTGTGTTTGCACCGCTTGGCTCAGTTCCGCGTGCTGGCAAGACGACCGCGGACCTTGTCGCGAAGGCCTGCAGACCGGGGATGAGTACCGCATCAAGCTGCGAGAGCGGCGACCGACAACAACCGGATGCCCCGCTGATTTCGATCTCTCCGAGAATACGGAATTGCGCGCGACCGTCACCGGTACGGAAACTGACGGCTCCCGGTGTGCAGCAGGGCGTGTGTCGATCGCTCCATTTGGCGCCTGGACTTGGGAAGCTGATCCTGTGGGGGCTAATCGTGGCGGTTCCGATTTACTCGGTGAATTTGTCGGTGCTCGAAAAGGGTGCACGGGTCGGGTCACCCTGCTCGTGGTGATAGGAAGCGACGAACTGGAGCGCCGCTGGACAGCAGAGAGCGCCACCGAGTCGTGTCCTGCAACCTGCTCCGACAACTTTGCATGCCAAGTAGACAAGCTTCCTTGAACGCCGGTAAGCGCGGGCCAGTGAAGATTGCCCCCTCTCAGGTCCGCGGCGCTGTTTAGCGCCGGCGGCCCAGCTCCCCCAAAGCCGTGGCAGCGCATCGGGATTGCGCGTTCGCTGGTGGTGAATCCGAGTACCGTCCACTTCGGTTATTGAGGAATAGCACTGCAGATGTCTGTGAGCGACACTCCTTCGACGGTGCCCTCGCAGATCCCTCCGGCGCACACCAGCGAATGGCACTGGGATCCGGTGAAACATGTTTGCCCGTTGGCAAGCCGCAGAATGCAGCGCCGTGACAAACCGTCGCAGACTGCTCCCCCTTCGCAGATCGAAGCGCAGTAGGTGTTTTCTGTGCAGACGGACGTGTCTGGGCAGTACTCTGGAGCGCTGCATTCTTGCCCTAGAGGGATAGGCTTGCTGCCTCCCGGTCTCGGCACCAGCAGCGGCTCGAGCAGAACGCAAACGCCCCGCTGCCGGTCGCAGAAAAGCCCCTCACGCGTATCGCAGAACTTCGACGTCAGCAGGAGCGGGCTCGACGAATCCCGCATCAAGAGCGGGCTCATGCCGCACACCGGGCCTGGCGCTGTCGGCACGAGCGACGCTGCGCAAGGTTCCTCCAATGCTCCGGGCAGAAACACAAGACATCGCGCAACCTTACTGCTGACATCCTCTGGCGTACGCGGTGCGCATGCCGTCAGCCCTCCCGGAGCTGACGCGCACTGGGCAGCTGGATCGAGAGCGCTAAGATCGCAGAGATCTCCTGGCTGCAGGCGGCCGCCCTTAGTCTGAAACACCTCCGCGCAAGGCGATGCGGCCCAAGGTTTTCCGCATCGCCCTTCGGGATCCGCGAACGCTCGAAGGCGAGCCAAGCAGGCTTCTGCCTTCTTGACATCGAAGAAGAAGCTCGGTGAATTCTTGGCTCCCCAAGCGTTTCTGCAGGCGACTTCGTCTTTCGCTCCTGCGCTCGATCCACAACACACAGTTGCGTACCTACAAAACTCGCCAATGAAGCTGGCCGCGCTCGCCTCTCCGTTCGGTTGATTCGGCGCTCCGGCCCGAGCTTGTGGCGCTCCGTTATCCAGAGAGGTGTCCGAGGTTATCGTGTTCCCGCAAGCTGATAATGAGCATAAAAACACCAAAGCTTTGACCAACCCGGCCACCCCCCGACGCGACAAACCTCTCACGCGGCCACGCATAGCCTTTGCAGGTGCTCGCTGCCAGCCAGAAGTGCTGGTGAGACTTCGGCCTACCCTGCAAGCCCTGCGCCGCGAGGTAAAAACGCCTTATGCGCGGGCGATGCAGCTGAATTTGTCAGATTCGGGTGTAAGGTCTCGCGACTGTGAAAAGAGTGACAAGGTTGGCTGTCTGGGGGTTCGCTGTAACTGGCTTTTTTGTGGGCTGCGCGACGAACAGTTCACCTCCCGGTCCCGCGATCGGGGCCGGCGGCAATGCTGGAAGTAGCGCGTCGGCTCTTGGCGGATCACCGAGCCAGCTCGGAATGGGCGGTGCCAGTGTGGGTGGTGGCGCGGGGCGTTCGGGTGGAACCACCAACGGGGGGATGCCCGGAGGTGGGGCGGGAGACGCACCAATATCAGGTGCTGCCGGAGCGCCGTCGGTGGACCTTTTACCCGGTGCTCCCGAGCTCATCGATCAAGCGCCGGCTTCAGGTGCTGCAGGCCTCTGGTTCTTCGGGCCGTTGCACTTCACCTTTTCTGAACCGTTGGCTCCCGACTCTGTCAACGCGGACACCATTTCCGTGCTCACACCGAACGGGCAATCACTCCCAGCCAGCATCAGTCTTGAGCGTCATCGCCTCGCTCTACGCCTACAAGGGCCGACGCCTCTCAACACTACGCTGAAAGTAACGATCGGGGCGGTGAAAGATCTCAGCGGCAACGCGTTTGCCGGGACGACCTCGACGCTCGGATTTTCCAGATGGTTTTCCATGACGGAAACCGCCAACGCCTACCCATTCGGCGACTCTCCCTCCTTGGCCGCCGCCGACGACAACATCGTGCTAGCCAACCTCGCCGGGGTTGCTGGCTCTCGCCGAGCTCAAGTAACGCTATTTGGTGCCGGGCAACCGCGCCAACTCGGAAGCCCGATCCCAAGCGATGCCACGTTGACTTCGAAGCGCCTCGAACTCCAGCTTTTAGGTGAGGAGCCTTGGCTGATGTGGCAAGAAGCTCGGGGTTTGGGGCAGCGCGTATTCACCTCACACTACTCAAGTGGAACGTGGCAAACGCCTCAGACCCTTGGGGAAAGCACGGAACCCTTCGCGCGTTTGGCAACCCTTGGAGGACAACCCCTCGCTGGGTTGCTGGTGGACACTCACAGATTTCAACTGTTTCAGTCTACCGCGGCGTGGTTGCCTTTCGGACCGGCGCTGGAGTTTGGGCAAGATGCGGAGATCCTGGCGCTTAGGCTAGCCGTCAGCGGAAGCCGCCCGCTGGTTGCGGTTGCCAAAAAGGCTGGATCGATTTTGGTCTATCAGCTGGACAACGGTGTTTGGTCTCCGCTCGGTGGTCCCCTCAGCTTCGATACCAATCATGTTCCCGAGCTCGCCTTGGCCGCGCTCGACAACGATGCCCTCCTCGGCTGGACTGACGCGACGGCGTTGGTTCCCGCTCAGTTTCAGGTAGCTCAGTTTCGGAACGGCGCCTGGGTCGGCCTGGGTCGCGCGCTCAATGTCGACGTTGAAAACAGGGTTGAGGAGGTTCAGCTTTCATTCGACGCGCAAGCCCGACCCATCGCGGCGTGGGCTGAACTCCATCCAGCTGGCACGCGTTTGCACATGGCGCAATTTGAGAACGCAAACTGGCGCCACTACCCGCCCTTGAACGAGCGCAGCGTGGGGCCGCGTGCCTTCGCCTTAACGCGCGATAACAGGGGGCAAAGCGCCGTAGCTTGGCAATGGGACCAAGAAGGCGCGCTCGAACTTCGCCGCTACAATGGCGATCCCTCGCAACCCAAAGCTGAGTTAGTTCGTGCTAGCACGACCCCCTGCAGCTTCCCCCCAGACGGGCCGACATTTCCAACGCTCCTGAGCCAAACGGGATGCTACACGGATATGGCTTCCCGCACGACTTCGCCCGATCTGGTCGCGTATGAGCTCAATTCGCCGCTTTGGTCCGACGGTGCACTCAAGCGCAGATTCTTTTCCATTCCAGTGGCGAGCACACTTGGGTTCGAGCCAGAAGGAGCACTCCGGCTACCTATCGGGAGTGTTTTGGTTAAGGAGTTCTGGCTAGAAGCAACCCAAGGCGTAGCGTCGAGCGCAGTGCCAATGGAGACTCGTTTTTTGGTTAAACGGTGTGAAAAAGGTCAATGTGTGGAGCCTTGGCAGGGGTATAGCTACCGCTGGAACACAGGCGGCACCGACGGCTCCCTGTTAGCTGCCGATGAAGGCGGCGCGGTGCCTTGGCTCTTGGACTCCGGGCAACAGCATCAGCACTTTTATCCAACCCGTGACCAATGTGCGCTCTGCCACCACTCGAGTGTTGGATTCGCACTGGGCTTTCAGGCCGGGCAGCTCGACCGCAACGGCGTGTTTGGGCCTCTCGTCGACAATCAGCTGGAGGTCTTGGATCGGGCGGGTTTACTCGACGCGGGCTTCATGCAGGCCCGCTCCACCGCACCGAGCCTCCCGAGCCCCGCCGATCTCTCGTTCTCAAAAGAAGCGCGAGCGCGCTCCTACCTGCACGCCAACTGCTCCCACTGTCACAATCCGCAAGGACAGCGGAGCACCATTGACTTCCGTTTCAGCGCGCCGCTCGCTAGCGACAATATTTGCAACCACTTAACGCCGACTATTCCCGCCACATCGCTCATCCTGGAAAGGATGAAGAGCCGGCAGGGGGGTCAAATGCCACCGCTTGCCACCTTCCAAGAAGACGCGCTCGGGGTTCAAGCATTGGAAGCCTGGATCAGTAGCCTCAACAGCTGCCCCTGATCACAGCCTGCTGCCTCCGGGCGCCATAGCGACGGCGAGCTAACGACAACAGAACAGCACCGAGAGCAACATACGCGACGGGACCGCCAGCTCCAGCATGCCCCGCCACGCGGCAGGAACAGCTGCTTTCCGTGTCAGGCGCGCTCGGTGCCAATGCGTCAACAGAACCGCCCCCTGCCCCCGGCTGACCTGCTTTTGCAGCGGGCCCTCCGCCCTGACCGAAAACGCCTCCCGCACCGGCTGCGCTAAGCATGGCACCCCCGCCGCCAAGCATCCCTCCCGTTCCACCAACCACGGGTACTCCACTCATTCCACCCATTCCACTCATTCCACCCATTCCACCCATGCCGCCCGAAGCCAGCGGCACGACGGGCAGGCCTGGAAGATCGAGCATCCTCTCGCACGCATCCCCAATCCCGTCCTGATCAGTATCAACTTGCGCTGTATTCAACAAGCTGCGGCAGTTATCGCAAAGATCCCCGATGCCATCTTGATCGGTGTCCGCTTGACGCGCGTTCGGAACCGAAACGCAATTGTCGCGTGCATCAGCAACACTATCCTGATCAGAGTCGAGGCCAAACACCGCCGTTAGATTGAAACTGTCGTTGCCCCTATAGGTGTGAGTTTGCCCGAGAGCATTCGACCAACTTTGAAACACGAACTGTGCTCCCAACAAATTTTGGGGCGCCGGCGCCGAAAGCTCAACCTCCGCATTCTTAACCAGGGTGTGGGCGCTGGGAGTTGGCTGAACCAGCCCCCCGAATGCCAAACTTAGACCAGCTGGATTGGTTGCTAGCCCGAGTGTGACAGTTGATGGCAACACTTCAACCACAGTCGAGGCGCTCGCTCCGAGGGAGTCGGTCGCGGTGAATTTGACTTCGATTCGCGACGGGTAGTGAGCGTTCGGAAGTTTGACCGATCCCGTGATCCCGACGAACGTTGCAAGCAGGCTGGTCGTGCAAGCGCCCTGTCCGCAATCATGCAAGCTGACTTCAATCCGAACTTGGGAAGGCGTGAGCACCCCATCCTGGAGATCCGAAGCCGACCCTTCGATCGTCAGCGTATCACCCACCGACCAGAGGTCCGTCATCAGGGGCCTCGTGATGGAGAGGCTCGGAGGGCTGTTATTGGCCGTGAGCGGGAGAGAAGTGGTGGCCTCCTTTTCCCCATCGCTCACGCGGAGCCAAATGGTTTCCGTGCCCGTCTTTTGAACTGTATAGCTGAGGCTGCCAAGCGTTGAATCATCGAACTCGCCGTCGGCATCCAGATCCCACGCGTACGTCAGGGTGCCACCCTCGGGGTCAGTGGAGCCAGTCGCGCTCAGCGAAACCTGTAACGGAGCAACACCGAATGTTGGCTCAGCGGTGATCTTGGCGGTCGGGCGTTGATTGGTTGTTTTCCAATAGATGCGGCGTACGGTGCCTGAGCCGTGGGCAACGTAGTAGATGTCCCCATTCGGCCCCCGGCGTAGATCCACCGGCGAACTCGCCCCCGCAAGCACTGTTTCAATGGGTGCGGCCGCGTCGGGTAAGCCATTCGAGCCGGCCTTGATGGCCCACACGCAATTGCGTCGCACGTCGGTGAACAAAAGCGAGCCATCGAGCGCGTTGGGGTAGTCACCGCCCGCGTAGAATTCGACGCCTGAAATAGCCGAATCGGATCCACCCGCGCGGCACGCTGCGAGGCCGGGAGCTTGACCGTGTTTGTATTCGTAAACGGGCGACGACAGGCTTGCCGGAGCGCCCAACGTGCCAGCCTTCAGATCCTTGCAGAACTGCCGAGCCCCGTAGCCCCCGTGGGCCGCTGTGCCCTCGTAACAAGGCCACCCGAAGTTCTCGATGGTCGCGTCCGAAGGGTCCGCAATCCTATTGATTTCTTCCCAGGTTCCCCAACCCACATCTCCAATCCAAAGCTCGCTCGTTTTGGGGCGTACCGTCATCCGAAACGGGTTACGGAGGCCGATCGCAATCACGCGATCATCGCGCGAATCCCCACTCCAAAACAAAGGATTCGTGGCAAGCCCAAGTCCCGTTTCCGGATCCAGCCGGAGCACAGTTCCAGAATAGCCCAATGGATCGAGAGGCGTGAGCAAATCCTGCGAACGAAATGCGCCCCCCTCGCCCAGCGGATCGCTGCAAGGATTGGTGGCAAGACCGAGCTGCCCGAAATCTACGGTGTTGTAGCTCCCCCCTTCGCCGGCAGTCACATACAGGGCACCGTCCGCACCAAACGCGAGATCCCCAATAGAGTGGCTCGCAAACTGCTGGCAATATTCCTCGTTGAGCAAGATCTGTTCATTGCCTACCAACAGGTTATCTCCGCTAATCTGCAGCCGTGAGAGGCGCCCCATGACGATGCAGCTACCGTCGTTGGAACTCGCGCAGGCATCCGAATAGGCTGGTGTCATTCCACCAGGAGGTGCGTCAAGCGTGTACAGAACGTACACGTACGGCGCATTCGGGAAGTTAGGATGCAGCGCCATGCCCAAAAGCCCGCGATCCGATTGGGACATCACGCCTTGCGACAAATCCACGAAGGTGTCAGGGGTGGTGTCGGTGAGCGAGGAGTACACCTTGATGGTGCCGCGCTTCTC
>ENA-ORBV01003837-ORBV01003837.1-microbial-mat-metagenome-genome-assembly--contig:-NODE-3837-length-29575-cov-7.800224_pt1 | contig 29575 bp, 29 predicted proteins | sample MGYA00237777_ERZ505514 | MGnify/ENA primary metagenome ERZ505514 (study PRJEB26160, sample SAMN06269048) | microbial mat metagenome | isolation source: Oligotrophic lake microbial mat | place... | reverse complement strand
CTTCACTCCGACTCCGCCCTACGACTCCACCCATGCCTCAGCAAGGTGGGAGGCGTCCATACCATTTACTATCCGCCGACGGCACGCTGACCGCCTCGCGCGCTGGCGTCGTCCGCTATCAGTACGTGAAGCACGACTGAAAGAAGTCGCCGGAGTTCGAGCTGGCCTTCGACCGCGCGGGCACGAAGCCGACGCGCGCCTGGCAGACCACGGTGGCGGCGCCCGCGGCGGGAACGACCCTGAGCGCGGACGGCACGGCGCCCGGCGAGGTCCGGGGCTGGTATCGACTGGACGTGCTAGCGCCGGCGCCGCAGGGGCAGATCGCCGCGCACTACCGGGTTGCGTGCGGTGCGGACGACCAGGACGTGCCGCCGATCAGGCGGGGTCGGCCCAAGCACCGTCGGCGCCCGGCGGGATGGAGGTGCCGGCGGAGCGCGTGCGCTAAGGGATCAGCGGCTGAAAGGACGCGGCCCGAGCGAATCCCAGGCTACACGGCCAGCCCGTAACGCTCCGTGCCACGCGCGCGGCCGCGGATCCACTGCTTCGCGCGTGCGAGGTCGCGCGTCACGACGATAGGGTCGTCTGGAGCCCTCTTTGTTCGCGAGCAACGTGTTCGACGAGCTATATCAGATCCGGGGATTCGAGTTCTCGACGATTTGCGGCTGCGACGAGATTGCCTTCGGCCCACCGCGCATGATTAGCGTACAGGGACGTGTGAATTTCTGACAGGGTACGGCCGGCGCAGGGCGTCGAACCAGGTGCAGCTGTGAGGTCGAGATGGCCGGTTATGCGGCAGAGCTACCGCCGGACGAGCGGAACCGATTGGGAGAGGTCGAGCCCACATGGCGCCTGAAGGCTTCTGGTGTGTCGCCATAAGACTTCTTGAACGCTCGATGGAAGTTCGCGGCATCCGAGTAGCCGAGCAGCGCCGCGATCGACTGCGACGGCATCTTGGTCTTCTGCAGATACTTGGCAGCGATCGCCATCCGCAGGTTGCAAACGATTTCCCGGAAGCTGGAGCCCTCTTCGACGAGGTGCCGGCGAAGGGTCCGCGCACTCATATTCAGCTTACGCGCGACATCCTCCAAGGGAGGGAATTGGCCCGGCTGGTTCAGAAGCACGCGTTGCACCTGATAGACGACGTTCCCTTCGTCCCCCCGTTCATGCGCAATGATGTCGCACTGCTGCTCGCACAGCAGTGCCATCTCGGGGTTTGCCAGTGAGATCGGCTCATCGAGCAGCGATGCAGGAAACCTGGCACCGCAGTCCGGCTGGTTGTAGGCAATCGGGCAACGGAACAACTGTTCGTAGAGATGGTGATACTTGGGGCGCGCCCACGGCACTCGGATCTGGCTGAACCGCAGCGAGCCCTGCTGGAGCAGGGCACCTATTGGGAGCCAGGCGGCCAGCATCTCCTCGAGGTGATAGCGGGTCGCTACGTCGTCGAACGGGAAGATGGGTGCCTCGTCGATCACGACTTCGTCGTCATCGACCTGATAGCTGAACCGGACCGTCGGATTACTCAATTGATGAAAGCGCGCGATGATTTCCATCACGCTCCGGAGATTCGCACTGCTCAGGATCGCATAGCCCACGATGCCGTGGTCGGGCACCATGATCCGGCGACCGGCCAGAAGTCCAAGTCCAGGGATGCTGTTCGTCGTCGTGATGGCATGGAGCAAGCGGAGACGATGCCCTACCGTGCATCGGGCATCGCGCTCCAGCAGATCACGTCGGCTCAGTCCGATCCGCGCCAGCATCCAATCCAAGTCGAAAGAGCCAGCCTCCGCCGCCGCCTCCATGAGGCGGACGATATAGACGGCTGACATGCGATGCTTGTCGGCGACATCCAGAACTGATCGGCTCGGCAGCGGCCGAATGAGCCGACGCAACGGGCGCCGGGGCGCCTGGCCGTTAGCGATGCCGGGCATCGCGCAGCGCCGGACGCCGCAGCTTTGGTGCGACGTCTTCCCCGGCACGCGAACCCGTGCGACCCCGTCGTGACCGTGCAGACATCAGTGGCGATTCGAATCGGCTTTCGCCGCTTTGCGCAGTACCGACGGGGCCGCGCGGCCCAAACAGCCCGGTGTGCGAGGACGGTTCGAGCGAGGCCGACAGAAATCGAAGGAACTGTCCGAACAGCACGCCGTGAGAGTTGACGCCCAACTTCGCGTACGCGTTTCGCCGGTGAACCTTCTCAGTCTTCAGCGCGATCTGCAGTTCCCTTGCGGCCAACTTGGAGGATAGGCCCAGCAGAATCAGCTGGACGACGGCCTGCTCGCGCGCGGTGAGCATGTCGCGCCCGAACGCACATATCGCTTCTTCGATATCCCGATGCAGGCTGCCGGTGGGCAGCGAACCGGTATCTCCGTCAGGAAAGGCCGGTAGACCATGCACCGTGAAAACGTCGTCTGAGTCTCTCATGGTGATGACGTCGAGAACTTACCAATCCCGAAACGAATCTACAGTAAGCCGCAGCATCACCGATTGTCATACTCGGCCAACAGATTATCATTTTCGGCCACTCAATTGTCATTTCAGGCCACTTGGGACGGACCCGCCCGTCGCGTGTGCAGCAGCGCGTTACTTGATCAGTCCGCTGTAGCGCTTCGCATTGCTTGCCGGCGCAACTCCGGGACACGCTCGCGGCGCTGTCGCGACCCCGGCTCGAACGCTGCCAAGGGTCTCGGCGGGCTCCGGCAGCAGGCCGTCAACCCTTTACGTGCCGGGTCAGCCTTCGTAGCTCTCGAAGCACAGAGGCGTCGGCTTGCTTCCGTTGACGATCTGCGGCCAGTAGCAGACGGACACCAGCCATAGCAGGTCCATCTCTGCACGAAGGTCGATGTAGTCACCCGCCTTCGACTTCGGCTCACGAAGTACCCAACTTCCATCAGGGTCATAGCCCACGTTCATAAACACGTTGAAGCACGAGACGGACTGCAGGTGGACCTTGGAAATCCCGTTCGCCTCGAAGGCATCCTCGAGCGTGTCGCGACAGCCTTTTTCATCATCGATCTTGAATAGCCTCCTCGCGACGCGCGAGCAAAAACCTCCGCCCGTGTAATGATCGTCCACCGTGTCTGCGGTGATCGTCCACATCGGATTCATCAGGTTCGTATAGATCGTGTCCCCGGCGTGCCAGCGCCAGCGGTTGAGGAGCCAGTTCGTGTACACACAGTCCAGGTACTCCGTTGGCTCGTTCAGTCGAAGGCTTACGAAGTCGGCGACCTGCTGACCCTCGACATCGACGATCCGCAGTGTCTGGCCCTTTTTCAGCGAACCGAAGCCGTAGTGATGAGGCTGTATCGTCTTGCTGTTGATCAGCCGACCGGGAATCTGCGCCATCAGGTTCTCCTCCAAGGAAACGGGCGTGACTACGCCTTCATGCCATCTCGAATAAGCGGCAGGCGTCGCACGCGGCGGCCCGTTGCCGCGAAGATCGCATTGAAGACGGCTGGAGCGGCGTGCGGCACGGCCGCCTCGCCGATTCCCGACGGTGGTTCCTTGCTCGGCACCAGGACCACGTCGATCTGTGGTGTCGCGTCGAATCGGAGCAGCGGATAGTCGTCGAAGTTGGACTGCTTCGCCGCGCCGTTCTCGAGGGCGATTTCGCCGTACAACGCTGCCGAAAGAGCGAAGATGATCGCGCCCTCTACCTGAGCCTTCACGCCATCCGGGTTGACGACCAACCCGCAGTCGATCGCGCAAGTCACCCGGTCAATGCGCACTTGGTCACCTTTGACCTCGACCTCTGCTACCTGCGCAGCCTTCGTACCCCAGTAGTCATGGACGGCGACGCCTCGTCCACGACCAGTGGGTAGCGCATCACCCCAGTTCGCCGCCTGGGCAGCGAGTTCCAGGACTTGCAGAAGCCTTGCGTTCTTCGAGTCCCCATCCAGCAGTTGCCGCCGGTACTCCACCGGGTCGTGCCCGCCCTGATGGGCGAGTTCATCGATGAAGCTCTCGATGGCAAAGCAGGTGCTGCTGTTTCCCACCGCCCGCAGCCATTGCACGCTCGCACCGAAGGAAGGCTGATGCACGTCGACACTGAGATTGGCGACGGCATACGGAAGATCCTTCGCCCCGGCAACGTTGGTTGCGTCGACGCCGTCTGCAACCAGGAACGCGAATTCGCTGTCGATACAGGGCGAACGGGCCACGATCGTGTGCGCCCATGCCGTGGGGAAGCCATCGGTACCAACGGAAGCGCGGAGTCGATTGAGCGCCATCGGCCGATAGAGACCACCGCGAATGTCGTCCTCGCGCGTCCACACGTTTCGAATCGGTGCCTTAAGGGCCCGTACCGCAGCCAGAATCTCGGCTGTTTCCTTGACGACGTCGGCGTCAGGGCTACCCCGGCGGCCGAAGCTGCCACCCAGGTATTGCGTGTGGATCCGAACGCGATCCGGTGACACGCCGAGAGTCTTGGCGGCGACCTTCTTGTCGAGGCTCTGGTACTGGGTGCCCAGCCAAACGTCGCAGCCGTCCGGCGTCTCGTGGACCGTACAGTTGAGCGGCTCCATGGGAGCGTGTGCGATGTATGGCAGAACATACTCGCGCTCGAACACGTTCTGGGCGCGTGCGAGTTCGAGCGCTGGTTCGCCGCGATGGGCGGCGACCGCCCCCGGCGACTGGGCGAGGGCGCGGTAACGCTGCTCGACCTCCTCGCTCGAAAGCAGTTCTCCTGCCGCGCTCAGGTCCCATTCCACGGAAAGCTTCTGACGGCCCTGGAGGGCGGCCCAGAAGTGATCGGCGACGACGGCGATCCCGGACGGGATCTCGACGACTGCCCTGACACCCGGGGAACGCAGCGCGGTTTCGCGGCGGTAACTCTTCACGCGAGCACCCGGGACGGGCTTGCGCGCGACCGTAGCCGTCAGCATGTGGGGCAAGTCGACATCCAGCCCGTATATCGGCCGGCCCGTGACTTTCGCCCGCCCCTCCAGCCGCGGCATCGAGCGTCCGATTATCCGGAACTCCGACGGGTCCTTGAGACGCAGAGCCTCTTTGGGCGGAGGCGATAGCTTCGATGCGTCCGGCACCAACTCACCGTAGGCGAGACGGCTGCCGTCGGGGCTAAAGACAGCTCCTTCGGAGGTGCGACAGGCGCTCGGAGCCACGCCCCATCGCGCCGCGGCAGCGGAAACGAGCATCGCCTTGGCTGCGGCAGCGGCATGCCGCATGGAGTCGTAGAAGACAGGAATACTCGTGCTGGCATTGGTCGCCTGGAGACCACCAAAGAGCGGATTGCCATACGCTGGATCGGCTGGCGAGGCCTCCGCAGTCACGTCTTTCCAGTTCGCATCCAACTCGTCGGCGAGGACCATGGCAAGTGCCGTAAAAACGCCCTGGCCCATCTCGGCAGGTCCGATGATCGCGGTCACATTGCCGTCGGTCGTTATCCGCACGAACGCATGCGGCTGAAAAGACGCCTGTGTGGTCGCGCGGCGTGCGGTGCCTCCGGCTTCGGTGAGGCGGAACCCGACCACGAGCGCGACGGTGCCGCAGGCGCCGCCGGCGAGCAATGATCGTCGGCTGATGACCCGGGAGCCGACGTCCTTCACGATGCGTCCGCCCCCGCCGCACGCATCATCTTCTCGGCCACCGACAGAATCGCGGCGCGAATGCGTGGGTAAGTGCCACAGCGACACAGGATGCCCGACATCTCGGCATCGATCTCCGCCGAGGTCGGATTCGGATTGCGCTCCAGCAGCGACGCCGCTGCCATCAGTTGGCCGGACTGGCAGTAACCGCACTGCGACACCTGGTGGTCGAGCCATGCGTCCTGCAGCGGATGCAGACGCTCGTCACCAAGGCCTTCGATGGTGCGTACGCTTTTCCCGACGGCGCGCTCGACCGGCAATACACACGACCTGACCGCAACTCCGTCGAGATGCACGGTGCAGGCACCACACAATGCTTTGCCGCATCCGAACTTCGTGCCTCGGAGCTTCAACAAGTCCCGAAGCACCCAAAGCAACGGCATGCCGTCGGGTGCAGGGACGACGTGTTCACGCCCGTTGATCGTAAGCTTCTTGTCGGACCCCATCGCACGACCATCCTTCGCCGTAACTCCCACTGATCAGTCGAACCGATACGTGAAATCAGCGCCATACATCCGGGGTCGGCCCGGCTGGAACACGTTGCCACCGAATGTCTCGAGCCCGTAGGCGGAAGCAAAGTACTCCTCGTCGAGCAGGTTCCTTGCGAATACGCCGAACTCCGCTCGATCATCGAGGAATCGGAGCGAAGCCCTGGCGTCGACGACCGCGTAGGCGTCTTCCCGCAAGCCCGGACGGTTCTCCACCGTGAAGAAGCGCGCCGAGTTCCAGCGAGCCTGCACCTGCAGCGCCACGGTGTTGCCCGCACTCAGGGCCTGTTCATACCGCGCAAAGCCATTCAGCGACCACTCGGGCGACTGAGGAAGCCGGTTACCCGCCCGGTCACCGGCCACGGGATCGAAGAACTTCGTGAACTTGGCGTCCGGCAGCCATGTACCGCCGAAGCTGAACAGCCACGCTTCGGACGCCCGGAGCTGAGTCTCAAATTCGGCGCCGTTGATTTCCGCCTCGCCAACGTTTGTCAGCGAGGGGAACGAGCTGTCCGGGTTCACGAAACTCTGAACCTGCTGGTCCTTGTACTGCATGTGGAAGATCGCGAGGTTTGCGCGCAGCCGTCCGTCGAGCATCGTGCTCTTCGCACCGAGTTCGTAGCTGTTCAAGTACTCCGGGTCCGTCAGGCTGACCTCCGACGGAACGATGATTGCCGCACCGTTGAATTCGCCGCCCTTGAAGCCCCGCGACGCGCTGCCATACACGAGGGTCTTGTCGTCAACGTCGTAGCTCAGGATGATGCGGCCGGTCCACTCTTTCCAGGTTCGCACCAGTCGGTCGGGGGGGATCAGCGTGGCAAGGAAGGCCGCTTCCGCCTCGGCCTGCGAGACCTTCTCATAGGGAGACAACGCCGGGATCACCTGCGGAGGCACCGCAGGCGGGCCGAGAACACCCGATGAGTTCGTGGCCCAGGTCTCGATCGCCGCGTCCCGCTTGTCAGACGTCCAGCGCAACCCTGTAGTCAGCTTCCAGCGCTCCGCGAAGTTGTAGCTGCCGTCTGCGAAAGCCGCGTAGCTCGCCGTCTTCTGGTCCATGACCTGGGCAATGCCGGTGCCGCCCAGGTCACCCACCTGGTAATGGGCGAAGGACGAGTTCTCATCGCCGTAGTAGTAGACACCACCGACCCAGTTGAAGGGTCCACTGTAGTCGGAGGTAACCCGGAACTCTTGGCTCCAGTAGCTGGTGTCCGCCAGGAACGTACTCGTCAGGAAAGACAGTGAGTGGCCGTCCGAGTCGTGAAGGCGCTCGAGTTCCGCCGAATCCCACGCCGTAACCGACGTGAGCGTATGCGTACCGATGTCCCAGTTGAGCTCTGCCGCCGCTCCATAGGTGTCGACGACCTCCGTGCTGACCGTCTGCTCGGTGGTCTCGAGCGTCTCCAGCGAATCCCGGATCCCGAAGCCGTACGGGTCGGAGCAACCGTTCAGAACCGCGCCGGATACGGCGCCCGGCGGACAGTTGGTCGGCGGGTCGCCGAGGATGAAGCCCGGCTTCGAAATGACGTTTCCACCATCGCTATTGCCGCCGTGAAGACTCACGAGAGCCGAAACCCGCTCGCTCGGAGCCCAGAGAAGCTGTACTCGGGCCGTGTTCAAGTCGATGTCGCTGGCCTTCGAACCGTTCCGAGCCACGAAGTCCGGGTTGACGTTCCGAAAGGCGCCTTCGTCGCTCTGACGAGCGAACGCCACCCGATAGGCCAACGTTTCGCCCAGCGAACCTCCGAGCGACGCATCGGCGTTGAACGTCTGGAAGTTCCCGACGGTCAGCTTTACTTCACCCTCGAGCTCGGACTGGAGCATCGGCTTGCGGGTGATGACGTTGATTGCACCGCCCGTCGTATTGCGGCCGAAGAGCGTGCCCTGCGGGCCGCGCAGCACCTCGATGCGGTCTACGTCGAAGAGCGCGAGGCCCTGCGCGATGTTTTGACCGATGTAGACGCCATCGATGTAGAAGCCGACTGGCGTGATCGACGTCGTCACGAAGCTGGCGTTGCCGATCCCCCGGAGAAACGTCAGTGGCGTGGCCACGCCAAACTCGTTGTGGATCTGCAGGCCGGGCACGAGATGCCCGAGATCGTTCAGATTGACGATGTTCGCGCTGGCGATAGCCGAGCCGGTGACGGCGTTGATCGAGATCGGCACCCTCTGAAGGGACTCCTCGCGCCTGTTCGCGGTCACGACGACTTCCTCGAGCGTACCGAGTTCGGCAGCTTGGGCGGATCCCACCAGCCCGTCAGGGGCGAACAGGGCCGCGCAGACTGCCGCCGCGACAAGGTTCGTACTCGCACCGCGCCGACACAGCGCCGACGCATGCTCGACCTCGATTACGTGTGCTGCCTTCATCATTTCCTCGCCTCCTTAAGCTTGGCGGCCTGCGATTGAAGAGCCCCGATCCATCGTGAGTACTCCGAGTGCAAGAATCCATAGGTCCAAAGACTTAGCGTCAATGGATCCCGGGCGCCTTCTGAAGTTTCTGAGCGGGCACGCACTCGCCCCGTTCGCGCCCGAAGAAGCGGCGTGGCCCGTAGCCGGGCGATACCTTATGAGTCAGGAAAGCAGGAAAGCGAGGTGGGCGCGGTTGAACGCGTCCGGCTCTTCCCACTGGGGCCAATGGGCGCTGTTCTCCAGGACGACCATCGAACAGTTAGGGATGAACCGCGCGCCCTCTGCTGCGTCCTCGGCGGACTGGCCAGGGTTGTATCGCGTCCAGAGCACGAGCGTCGGGCACTGGATGCGCTTCAGTAGACGGCGTCCGTACCAAGCGTTGCTGCTCTCGGGCTCCAGTAGTGCCCCGATGCTCTTCTCTGCGATCCGCCCGATGATCGCTGCGCGGCCCGGCTGGCTGTAGATCCTGAACCGCGTTTCGATCAGTTCGTCCGTCAGCGATTCCTCGCTCCGCACGAGCCATCGCATGCGCGTGCGAATGGCTTCGCGCGTCGGTGTACCGGCTGCGGCGCGGCTCCGATTCAGCAGGTCGCGGAGTTCGGCCGCACCCTGTGAACTCGGCGTCAGGAGAATTCCCGTGTTCAGGACGATCTTGAGGACTCGGGCCGGCTCCGCGATCGCGAACCAGGACGCGACCGAGGCACCCAGCGACTCACCCGAGATCATCACCTCGTCGGCACCTATTGCGTCGACGAAACTACGCAGGAAATCAACATAGCACTGCATCTCGTAATCTAGGTCGGGAGCACTCGTGTAACCGTGCCCGATCATGTCGATCGCGTAGACGCGAAAGTGCTGCGCATGTGCCGCGATATTCCGCAAATAGGCCTCGGCGTGACCGCCGGTCCCATGCAGGAAGATGAGCGGCATACCGCTCCCCGCTTCGATCACGCGCGTGCGAACCCCACCGGCGTCATAGTAGGTCTGCCGGAATTCCACGCCCTGCAAGTCGTTCCAGATGGATCCCATCGCATACCCCTCAGTAGCGTTGTTTCGTGGCGCCCCCGCCGGGCGGGGGCTGCAGCTCGTGGCCCCAGATGCTGGGGGCGTCGTACAGTGTCGGGCGCCACGCGGGATCATCGATCAAGCGGCCGCCATAGCCATACTCGACCAGCCAACCGGATGGGCTGTAGGCATAGAAGGATATGGATCCATCGTTCGAGTGCCGGCCGAACGTGAATGCGATCGGTACGCCGAGGCTGCGGGCCCGGTCGTAAGTGCTGCCCACCGCGTCTATCGAGTCGACCTCCAGCATGAAGTGGCCGAGGTCACCACCCCGCATGTTGCCGACCGGATTCGTGACGGCAAGGCTGTGGTGGCGCGGACTGCAGCGCATGAACGAGGCTTCGATGCCGTCCCAGAAGATGTGATCGCTGAGCTGGAATCCGAATGCGGAGCCGTACCACTCGACGGTAGCCCTCCGGTCGCTCGCGGCGAGTACGACGTGACCGAGCCGCGGAGCCGCAGGCCGCACCGGGGCAGTGACGCCGCGCGATTGGCAGTAAAGCTCGGTGGCGACCCCGTCTGGACCCGATAGCTGGAGGAGCTCGGACACCCCCCGCTTTCTGCACACGTCGGCGGTGGCCCGTTTCACGGGCACCCCGTTCGCACTCAGGTCGGTTGCAAGACTCTCGAGAGCGTCGCTCGATTGTGCTTCCCAGCCGATGAAGGCGAGACCGTCTCGCGTGCCCTGCTCCAGCGCGACCCACTGGTCCCTCTTTCCCAGCAGGAAGCGGTGGACACGCGGAGCCGGCTCGTCGCACTCCTCGATCCCGAAGACGGCGCCGAGGAAGCGGCTCCAGGCGCCGAGGTCGGAAACCTGGCAGCCGACGTATCCCAATCCCTTGATGCGAGCCATGGCTGTTCTCCCGATCTCGGTCCAAATTTCTCAGGCTGCGTGCAGGCGAGTCAGTTCGTGGCGTGTCCGCGTGCACGTGTCGACGACGATGTGGATAATCTGCCTGACGGTACCCACGAGATCGGCGGCCGCCGCAGCGCCCATGCCTCCAAGGCCATCACGAAACTCCTCCGGCAGCGCATCGCCAGAACGGAACGGATAGCCGATCCGCACGATTGGAATGCCGGCTCGCTGGATGCCAGCCGCATCGGAGATCCCGCTCATCGCGGGCGGCCCCGGATAGGGACGTCCGTGCGTGGCCTGCCACGCGCGTAGCGCACTTTTCACGATCCAGTGCCCCGGATCCGTGCGCGCGCCCGGATACGACACGACCATGTCGACGCGAGCGTCAACGTCGCCGAGTCGCTCGGCGACGGAACGCACGAAAGACTTCAGCTCGGTCTCGAGTTCCTGAAGCGACTGATCCGGGTTGGTCCGGATGTCGACGTAGATCTCCGTCGCGGCGGACGGAAAAGCCGGCTTCGTGGGCCACCCGGCCTGCACCGCCGAGACCCATCCCTGTGGCAGGATCTCGCCACTGCGGTGCCGCTCCGGGTACGCAACCAGCCAGTCTTCGAGCTCGAGAATCAACCTCGCGGCCGGCACGATGGAGCTTCGGAACTCCGGGATTCCCCGAGGGACGCCGGCGTAGCCCATGCTGCCCGCCACCGTGATCCTGAACCACGCCATGCCCGGATGCTCGTGGTAGACCTCGTCCCAGGTCTTCACGATGACGGCAGCGTCCGCGGTGACACCGTGCGACAGCAGATGGCTCACTCCGCTTCCGACGCCCGCATTGCCTCTGTGGACCGCGATCCAGGGCATACCGCCACCACAGAACGCCGCGACGACGTCTCCAGCGAGCGGCACACCCGCCTCGACTACGGCGCGTACGGCTTCGACGATGCTGACGACCATCGACTTGGGGTTGGAAGACCCCAGCCCGATCAGGGTGCCGTCGCGCTCCAGCGTCCGTGGGAGCATGTCCGCGCGCAACTCGGGGCCCACCCATGGAACGTCCTCGGCCGGCTCCGCATCGAGGTGCGTGTCGATGGGGGAGTACAGCAAGACGGTCGGGCCGTCCCCGCTGCCCGGAACGCGGGCGATGCAGTTTCCCGAATCTCCTTGAACCGCCTGATAGCGCGCGTGCAGCCCCGATGCCGTCAGTTCCTCTGCGAGGAGCTGACAAACTATGCGCTCCGCTCCGGTCGGACTGTGCACGTCGGTGAGTCGGCGGATCAGGCCGCTCATCCTCGCCTCATCGATCCGCGACGACGCAGCCTCGTACCAGGCTCGTCGTACCGGATCGAGTGCGGTCATGTGCCAGTCTCCGCTCCCGCCAGCAACGGACCGTCCAGCAGATCGCACGCGCCGCCGCCCACGCCCGCTACGCGCCCCCGGTCAGGCCGATTGCCTGACCGGTCACATAGGAAGCAGCGTCCGAAGTCAGCCAGAGCACCGTGCCTGCTACGTCTTCCGGCCGTGCGAGGCGCCCGATGGGGACACTCGCGCCGAAACCCGCCTTCGCTGCGCTGTCGCCGTGGAACATCCGGTCCAGCATCGGCGTGTCCACCGCCCCCGGACAGACCGCATTAACGCGAACGCCCTTTCCGGCGTACTCTAGCGCGGCGGTCTTAGTGAGGCCGATGATTCCGTGCGCGGCGGCGCAGTAAGCGCCGTAGTTGGGCGCCGGGACCAATCCCCAGCTGCCGGCCATGTTGACGATTGAACCACCGCCGTGCTCCAGCATATGGCGCAGCTGGTACTTCATTCCGCGCCACACCCCGCTGAGCTTGATGTCGAGCATCTGTGCCCAGTCCCGCTCCTCGATGTTCGCGGTATCGGCCGCCGTACCTTCCCATCCCGCGTTGTTGAAGGCGCAGTCCAGCCGGCCGAAGCGGCCCACGGTTTCGGTCACGAGCCGTTCCATGTCCGCAGATCGCGTCACGTCGACGGGGATGAACTCGGCATCCGCCCCGGTGCCGCGAATGGCCTCAAGGCTTCGACTCGCTGCCCGCTCGTTGCGGCCGGCCAGTACGACTCTGGCGCCCGCCGTCGCGAGCGCCAGTCCGACTGCTCCCCCGATCGCGCCGGTGCCGCCGACGATTACCACGACCTTGTCGAGGTGCGTGAAGGATCGGTTATCGGACATGCAGTCAGCGCGGGAACTTGCCGTGGGTATGTTCCACCTTCTGCACGCCGCGCGCGTGGTCGCTGCAGAAGGTTCGCCACATCAGCAGCTCGATGTCGAACGGCGCTGTGCGCTCCTGCTGCCAACCGCCCTCGCGGGCGTAGAACTCGTGGGTCGCTTCGCGGGCGGTGGCGTCGTCGATCGTGAACTGGTCGACTACCGGGATTTTCCAGCGTACCTGCCCGAGCTCGCCGTTGGCCCATTCCTCCCGAAGCTTCGGGTCGGGCGATCGGAACCACCCCACCTGGAAGTAGTAGTGGGAATCCGCATCTCGCGGGACGTAGTACTCGTTGTGGACGATCCCGGGCGAAGGCCACCAGTCGACCTTGAGGCTGCCCGGCATCCAACCCCCGACCGTGCCGTCATAGCTGCTCTTTTCGTAAGCCTCACGCTGCGCCGGCGAAAAGCCTCGCGCCATCGGCAGCACGACCTCGACGTCGGGGCCGCCATCGCGTGCCGGGATCCATGCATTCGTCGAGGTCACGTCCGACTTGGACGCCAGCCGCGTGAAGCCGTTCTGGCCGAGTTTTTCCGCCCGATAGACGTTCGTCTCGACGACCACTTCCTGGTTCGGCACCCAGCCGAAGGTCATCGGCAGGCCGGCGCACGCCGACCACGTCGACCAGTTATGAATGAAGTGGTGGCCGGGGTCGAAGCCACCCTCGGCGCCGAGGCGCCAGTTCGCCTTGACGACGTAGGGCTCGGCGACGCAGATCGCGACATCATCGTCGAAGAATCCCGGGGCCACGTCACACTCGACCGGCGGTGGCGCAATGTCGCCGATGAAGGTGAACACCACACCCTTCAACTCGCGCACCGGGTAGGACTTGATTCCCTTCTGACCGCACATCGCCGAATTCGGGTCGTTGAGCAGGCAGCGAATACGCCCGTCGCCCAGGTCGAACGTGAACGTGTGGTGCCAACAGGTGATCGTATCGTTCGTGAAGGTCAAGGGCCGAACCGAGAAGCGAGTGCCACGATGCGCACAGCGGTCCTCGATCACGTAGAGCTTGCCGCCGCGCCGGAGATACAGAAGCTCCTCGCCGAGAACCTTCACGGCCTTGTGCCCGCCCTCGGGAATGCTGCGCGATGGCAGTACCGGGTACCAGTGGTTCCGGAACCCAAGCTCCGCGTCGACCCACTTCTGCCAGGGCTTCTGTGCCGACAGCGGCAGCGCGCCTTTCGCGTTGAGGCCAGGAACGTATCCCGCAACCCTGTTGAAGAGATCCTCCGAGATGGCATTCCTCATCGGCGCTGGCTCTTGCATGTCGGCTCCTCCTCATCGGAGGACCGTTCCGATGGCCGGTCAAGCTTGCTCGCTCCGGGCACGACGATCCATACGCCCGAAGCCTTAGAGGCGGGTGCTGCGGCTCCCTAAGGCTTATGTGGTATGGATCGGGCTGCGAAGCGCGGAGAACAATCGAATCGTGCGAGTCCACTCGATCGCGCTGTCAACGTACGGTCTCATTACGTGCCCAAGCGGTTTCTCTGTAGCTCTTACCAAGTGGTTCCAGGGACGGTCGTCCTTGTCGATCTACCAGACGGCCTGGCGGTAGCGGTCTACAACCTTGACGGGGCTTACTACGCGACAGACAATCTCTGCACGCACGGCGAGGCGTCCCTCGCCGAAGGGGTCGTGGAAGGCGACAACATCATGTGCCCGTTCCACGGCGGCACGTTCGACATCAGAACGGGCGAGCCGACGGCTCCCCCTTGCGTGATGCCGCTTCGAACGTACCCGGTGACTGTCGAGGACGGCCAGCTCTTCGCGGAGATGGTGTGAGTCCAGCAGGCATCCTTCATCGCAAGTTGGTCGTCGACCGAGCTTGGCCATGACCGGTGGGCGGCCCCTGAAGACGAACGGCGGCCGCCTCTGGCGATCGCTCATGGAAATGGCCGAGATCGGTGCGACTGCGGCCGGCGGCTGTAACCGCCTTGCACTGACCGAGGCCGATCGGGCGGCCCGTGATCTGTTCGTCCGCTGGTGCGAGGATGCCGCCTGTCGCATCCGAAACGACGCGATGGGGAATATCTTCGCCAGGCGCGAGGGAAGTCGTGCCGGCGCAGCGCCGGTGCTGATGGGGTCGCACCTCGACACGCAGGCAACCGGGGGCAAGTTCGACGGTGTCTACGGCGTTCTGGCCGCCCTCGAAGTCATCCGGACGCTCAATGATGCCGACATCTCGACGCCGTTCCCCGTAGAGGCTGTCGCCTGGACGAACGAGGAGGGCGCACGCTTCTCGCCGGCGATGATGGGCTCGGCAGTGTGGGCGGGTGCCCTGACGCTCGAGTCTGCGCACGGACGTACAGACGCCTCGGGCTGCCGCGTCGACGAGGAGCTCCGGCGGATCGGCTATCTCGGCGATCATTCCTGCGTGGCCGGGCCCGTGCGCGCGTTCTTCGAGGCACACATCGAACAGGGTCCCGTGCTGGAGCGTGCCGGCCGGCAGATCGGTGTCGTGACCGGCATTCAAGGGGTGCGTTGGCTCGAGATCATCGTCGAAGGGACGAGCTGCCACGCCGGCACCACGCCGATGGACGCGCGGCGCGATCCCGTGCGCGCCATCGCCGAAGTGCTTCCGGCGTTGTTCGGCATGGCCGACCGACACCAACCGGAGGCGAGGCTCACCTTCGGGCGATTCGCCACGAGCCCGGGCGCCTACAACACGGTGCCGAATCGCGCCGTCTTCGGCATCGACTTGCGGCACCCGGACGCAACGGTGCTGGAAGACCTAACGCGCGCGCTCGAGACGACCGTGCGCGATGCCTGTGAGCGGCACGAGCTCGCATGTTCAGTCCGGCTCGAGCTGGACTGTGCTCCCGTCAGCTTCTCGCCGGACTGCGTGGACGCTGTTCAGCGCGCCGCCGACGCCTGCGGCTATGCAACGCTGCGCATGGTCAGCGGGGCCGCCCATGACGCCATGCACGTCTCGCGCGTGGCACCCACCGCGATGATCTTCGTACCCTGCGAAGGCGGTGTCAGCCACAATGAGGCAGAACGGGCACGGCCCGAAGATCTGGAGGCGGGCTGCAACGTCCTCCTGGGCGCGATTCTCGAGTTGGGATGAGCCCGAGCGTCGCTGCTCGGTCCGGATCAGTTCGCTGCCAGAGTGAGGGCATCCCGTGAACGCAGAAAAGCAGGCGATTGGAAGCATGGTAATCCGGCGCCTCGGTATGACGACTGCGCGCTTTGCGTGGATCGTCGTCACCGTTGGGATCGTAGCCGCCGTCGCATCCGTCGTTACCGTCGCACTGTCGCTCCAGCTGTGGACGATGTTCATCGGCTGGACGTGCTTCGGGACCGGCGGCGGCGACGTGCGGCGCGGCGCGGCGGCATTCGCATGCCTCGTTATCGGCGTACTGCTCGGAATGGGGTCGCTCGTCCTGCTCGGGGCGATAGCACCCGCCGTCGGCCAGTGGGCGCTTCCGATCGTGATCTTCATTCTTGCCGTGATCGCGATGCTGTCCCTGCTGACCCCGCCGCTGGACTCCATCCCCGGCTATTTCCTCGGCATGACTGCCTTCTTCGCTTCCGGCCTGCAGCCGGGGACAGCCGCGCTCGCGACGATCCTCCCCGCCGCGCTCATCGGCGCTCTCGCCGCGGCACTGGTAGTCGTCGCACCCCAGCTGTATGACCGGCGGCGGCCGACGTGAAGGTCTCTCACTCCGAGCTTGCGGCCAGGCTTCGCTCAGCCTACCGGGACGGGCCGGTATCACCCCTTCGCGATGGGCTCGATCCCCTCGACGTGGACGGTGCGTACGCCGTTCAGGCGCTCAACACGGAGGTATGGCGACGGGAGGGCCGCAGGGTCGTCGGCCGGAAGGCGGGCCTCACAGCCGTGGCCGTGCAGCGCCAGCTCGGCGTCGACCAGCCGGACTTCGGCGTGCTGTTCGACGACATGTGCATTCCCGATGGCGGCAGGCTGGACCCCGGGCGCACGATCCAGCCGAAGGTCGAGGCCGAGATCGCTCTCGTACTCGGCCGGCCGCTTCCCGACCAGAGCGTGACGGCCGAAGATGTTGCGGCCGCAGTGGCGAGCGTGCACGCCGCGCTCGAGATCGTCGACAGTCGCATTGCCGACTGGAAGATCACATTCGCCGACACCGTCGCCGACAATGGCTCGTCGGCATTCTTCGTTCTCGCCGAACAGGGGCAACCACTCAACGGGCTGGACCTATATACCGCAGGCATGGTCATGGAAATCGACGGTGCCGTCGCCTCGCTGGGCGCGGGTGCAGCTGCACTCGGCCATCCTCTACGCGCGGCAGCCTGGCTCGCTGCGACCGTTGCACGGCGCGGAAATCCTCTGCAGGCCGGCGACGTGCTGCTCACCGGCGCGCTGGGGCCGATGGTGGCCTTGCGTCCGGGCAGCCGGGTTCGAGCGATCGTCGGCGGCATCGGCGAGACGAGCTTCACGTTTGGAAGGGCCGACGAATGACCAAGATCAACGTCGCGATCCTGGGATCAGGCAACATCGGGACGGACCTGCTCTACAAGGTCATGCGCAGTGCCGTCATCGAGCCCCGCTGGATGGTGGGCGTCGACCCGGCGTCCGAGGGGCTCGCCCGCGCTCGCGCTCTGGGCCTCAAGACGACGGACCGCGGCGTCGAGGGACTGCTACCGCACGTCGAGAGCGACGCTATTGCCATCGCGTTCGACGCGACCTCCGCTCAGGTCCACGCGCAGAACGCAGGGCCGCTCATGGCATGCGGCGTCCGGATCGTCGACCTGACACCGGCAGCGATCGGGCCGTTCGTCGTGCCGCCGGTGAACCTAGACGAGCACCTCGGCGCCGGTGCGACGAACGTCAACATGGTGACCTGCGGCGGCCAGGCGACGATCCCGATCGTGCACGCGGTCAGCCGCGTGCAGAGCGTCAGGTTCGGCGAGATCGTGGCTACCGTCGCATCGAAGTCGGCAGGTCCCGGCACGCGCAAGAACATCGACGAGTTCACGCGCACGACAGCGAATGCGATCGAGAAGCTCGGCGGCGCACGCCAAGGGAAGGCGATCATCATCATCAACCCGGCGGAGCCGCCATTGATAATGCGCGACACCGTCCACTGCCTCACGGACGCAGCGCCGGATCGTGAACGAATCGCCAGTTCGATCCACGCGATGGTCGCCGACGTGCAGCGCTATGTCCCTGGTTACCGGCTGGTCAACGGACCGGTGTTCGACGGCGAGCGAGTCTCCGTCTACCTCGAGGTCGAGGGCCTAGGAGACTACCTGCCGAAGTACGCCGGCAATCTCGACATCATGACGGCAGCGGCGGTGAAGACAGCAGAGAGCTGGGCGGAACGCTTGCAGAGAACAGCGGCAGCTGCCGCCGTCGGAGAGGTGGCGCGATGACGAAGATCCTGGTTCACGACATGACGCTGCGGGACGGCATGCACCCGAAGCGGCACCAGATGACCCTCGATCAGATGCGCGCGGTCGCGCAGGGCCTCGATGCCGCCGGGGTGCCGCTGATCGAGGTGACGCACGGCGACGGCCTCGGCGGCAGTTCGGTGAACTACGGGTTCCCTGCGCACTCGGACGAGGAGTATCTCGGCGCCGTGATACCCCTGATGCAGCGGACGAAAGTGTCCGCTCTGCTGCTGCCGGGCATCGGCACGGTAGATCACCTGAGAATGGCGCACGACCTCGGCGTCAGCACTATCCGTGTGGCAACTCACTGCACGGAGGCCGACGTCGCTGAGCAGCACATCGGCCTTTCGCGCAAGCTCGGACTCGACACCGTGGGATTCCTGATGATGGCGCACATGGCGCCGCCGGATCGGCTGGTGCGCGAGGCAAGGCTGATGGAGTCCTACGGCGCGCACTGCGTGTACGTCACGGACTCGGCCGGCCACATGCTGCCCGCCGACGTCACGGCACGCATCGCGGCGCTCCGCGAGGTGTTGCGGCCCGAGACCGAGATCGGCTTCCATGGCCACCACAATCTCGCGATGGGCGTCGCGAACTCGGTCGCAGCGGTAGAGGCTGGAGCACGCCGTATCGACGCGGCCGCTGCCGGCCTCGGCGCTGGCGCCGGCAACACGCCGATGGAGGTCTTCGTCGCGGTCTGCAACCGCATGGGGATAGAAACCGGCGTAGACCTCTTCAAGATCTCCGACGTTGCGGAAGACCTCGTCGTGCCGATGATGGACCATCCGATCCGCATCGACCGCGACTCCCTGATTCTAGGGTACGCAGGCGTCTACTCGTCGTTCCTGCTCTTTGCGAAGCGGGCGCAGGCAAAGTACGACGTGCCCGCACGCGAGATCCTTCTCGAACTCGGCCGGCGCGGCATGGTCGGCGGGCAGGAAGACATGATTGAGGATGCTGCGCTGACGCTCGCAAGGATCCGTGGCGCTGCGTAGACGTCGCGTGCCCGGTCCTGGCGCGTATGGACCGACACGTCAGGAAGCGCGCCGAACTCGACTGCGAGCTACCGGATCGCCTGCATCAGCTCCACGGGGTCGTAGACCACACCGCCATTGACCGTGCGGTAGACCCGTGCGAGGTTGCCGACGTCCTCGAGCGGGTCCGCGTCGAGGATCACGAGATCCGCGCGCATGCCCGGCGCGACGCGCCCGACGGTTACCTCCATCCCGAGTGCGCGCGCGCCGTTCACGGTCGCGCTGAGCAGGATCTCCTCGGGTGTGAGGCCGGCCGCGCGCGTCAGCGCGAATTCGCGGTGGATCGACGGGCCGTGCAGCGTGCCGATGTTGCCCGCGTCCGGTGATGCCAGCAATCTGCTGAAGCGCAGAGAGGGGGAGCCATCCCCGTCATGGCGATTCGCGGGAGGGGATCGCGGGCTGACGGCGAGTCTGGTGCAAGTGCCATGGCTGCTGTCGCAGCTGCGTGTGCGTCATCCTTCGCTGCGCGGCACGCAGCGCTGGCCGGAGTGGGCGAGTGGCGCAGCGCAGCTGCTGCTCTGGGAGGCAAAGGTCAGCACTTCGTGAGGACGTCGGCGTCCGTCCGGAGACGTTCTGAATCACGACCTGAACTGCCAGGCTGCCGCATTCGCCCTCGCGACTTTGATGGCGCGTCTGACGAACCAAGAGGTGCCAGAGAGTGACCTCGGCAGTGAGCCGGTGCTTTCGCTGGCGGGTCTGCAGCTGTTGGCGAGCGAGCTGGAAGTCGATCCCGGCGTACTGCACGAGCGCTGCCTCGTGATCCGGTCGGAGAAGCCGGCGTGGCCGGGTTTCTCGATGTCGAATCCCGAACGGGTGTGGGACGACAGTAAGCGTCTGCTCTTGGCACCTTGACGATCAGCCATTGATTTCGTCGGTGTAGTGCTCTTCCTCGACGGCCATTCGGATGGCCTCATCGAGTCGCTGCAGGAGATCGAGCAGGCTTTCGCCTTTGTTGCGCACCAAGGCGGCGAGCATGGTGCTTTCGTCACTGGCGATGGCGGCGCAGTCAATCGGCGCGACACGACCGACGTTGATGGTGCCATCGGAATCGATGAGATCTTCGATGTGCGGCCACGGCGAGCCATTCATTGAAGGTGGTTTTACGCCGCGAGGCGGTCGGGGCGTTTGAGTGCGTCGGCCAGATGCCACGGTAATAGCTCCTCAATGCGGTTGATCGGATAATCGGCGATGCGCTCGAGCACGCAGCGCAGAAACGCTTCCGGGTCGATGTCATTTAATTTGCAGGTGCCGATCAGGCCATAGATCGCTGCGGCGCGCTCGCCGCCGCAATCGGCGCCTGCAAACAGAAAGTTTTTTCTCCCAAGAGCCACGGCACGCAACGCACGCTCGGCGGCGTTGTTATCCATCTCGATGCGTCCATCGCGGCAATATTGGGTGAACGCGTCCCAACGCGTCAGCCCGTAGTGAATGGCGCCCGCGAGCTCGGACTTCTTCGAGAGCTGACGCACGGTGGCAAGCAACCGGCGATGCCAGTCCGCAAGCAGCGGCGCACTGCGTGCCTCGCGGACGCGGCGTCGCTCCTCGGGTGCCTGGCCCCGGATCTGCGCTTCGATCTCGTACAGCGCCCCGATCCGCTGCAGGGCTTCGAGTGCGAATGGTGAATCACTCGCCTGCTGAATGTCGAAAAACTTGCGCCGCCAGTGCGCCCAGCAGGCCGCTTCGATCAAGGGATGATCGGCTCGATCATACAAGCCGTTGAATCCGGCATAGCCGTCGGCCTGCAGGATGCCGCGATAGTCACGAAGGTGTGCACGCGGATGCTCGCCTTTGCGATCGGGCGAGTACCGAAAGTACACCGCCGGTGGAGCGGTACTGCCAGAGGCTTGATCATCGCGCACGTAAGTCCAGAGCCTACCAGTCTTGGTTTTGCCCGTGCCGGGTGCCAACACCGGCACGGGCGTGTCGTCGGCGTGCAGCTTCTGGGCGGCCAGCACATAGTGGCCGAGCGCATCCACGAGCGGCTCCATCAACGCACTGGCCGCGCCGACCCACTCGGCCAGTGTGGCGCGCTCGATCTCCACACCCTCGCGGGCATAAATCTGGCTCTGGCGGTAGAGCGGCAAATGATCGGCATACTTGGACACCAGCACATGGGCGAGGAGCCCCGGGCCTGCGATCCCACGCGCAATGGGCCGCGAGGGTGCGGGAGCCTGCACCCTCTGCTGGCAACCGGTGCAGCTGTACTTGGGACGCAGGTGTCGCAAGACCTTCCAATGTTCGGGCACGTACTCCAGCTGCTCAGCGACATCTTCACCGACGGCGCGCAGTGCGCCGCCACACTCGGGGCAGGTACACGTGGAAGCGCGTCGATAGACGTGCGGCTCACGCGGTAACTGCGCCGGCAATGGGCGGCGCACGCAAGGCGCGCGAGTGGCTACACGCGGGGTCGATGCGGGCTCCCGACGCGCCTCTTCGGTCTCCAGGTCTTCGAGCTTGAGTTCGAGTTGATCAATCTCGGTATTGAGTCGCTCCGAGGAGCGGCCGAACTGCAGGCGCCGGAGCCGCGCAATCTGTAACTTGAGGGCCTGGATCTCCAGTTGGCACGACAGGAGCTGCGCTTGGGCGGCTTCCAGGGCGGCGCTGCGGTCCCGAACGAGCTGCTTCAAGCTCTCGATATCGTTAGGCAGTTCGACTGCGCGCAGCATGCGTCATTATAACAAACGCTGGCGCTCAATGCACACGAAAGGCCTATAAATATAGGCCTTTCTACACCGTGAGCTGCGGAACCGAAGTGCGCTGCGGACGCCGCCAGTCAATCCCTTCGAGCAACATCGAGAGCTGCGCGGCACTCAAATGCACCGTGCCATCGCTCGCTTGTGGCCACACAAAGCGTCCACTCTCCAGGCGCTTAGCGAATAAACACAGCCCGTCGCCATCAAACCAGATCATCTTGATCCTGTCTCCGCGCCGGCCACGAAATACAAACAGCTGACCCGAGTACATATCCTCAAGGAGTCGGGTCTGCACCAGCGCCGCGAGTCCATCGAAGCCATTGCGCAAATCGGTGACGCCTCAGGCAATCCAGATGCGCGCCCCCGAGGGCAGCGCGATCATCGCGCCGCCGCCAACACCTCACGCAGCATCGCGCCATCCACAACCCCGCGTACGCGAACCGCGCGCTGATCCAGATCAATCTCGATCACACCATCGACTGCCGCGGCCATCGCGGCTACTCGAACCGCTGCGAATCGCGGGTGCTTCCCCATCCGCTGCGTGCCGCGGGCCGCCTGTTGCCGCCACGTCGACAATAAAGTCGGTCGCACGTCATGACGCAGTGCCACGTCGCGCACCGATGCACCCGCCGCAAAGCTCTCCTCCACAATCCGTTGCTGTTGCTCGAGGGTGAACTTGCGCACCTTGCGCCGTGTCTTGCGCGCCGTCGTCATCGGCGTTGCTGCTTGTTGTGCATCCATCCCCACTCTCCACCACACCGGCAAATCGCCGCACGCGAGAGTGGACTACCAACTCCAAGCAAATCCATGTGCCTTGGCCAGACGCTTACTTTGACGCCGACCGGCATCGCAAATCATTTATCCATTTCGTCATTGGTGTCGACGCCGGGCACTACCGCGACACGATCTCAACGGGCCCGGCAGTCCTGCCTTCGCAATCCATACGCCAGATCTTTGTTCTATTCGCGAAGGACCCGAGAGTCAACTTTCGTGGCGTCCGCACATCCGGTCAGCGCCAGCGATACTCGCAGCTCATCGCGAATGATTCCCAGCACTCGCGTAACACCCTGTTCCCCCATGGCGGCAAGTGCGTACAGAAATGTCTTGCCGATCAAGCAGCCGCGCGCACCAAGGGCTAGGGCCTTGAGCACGTCTTGCCCCGAGCGTATGCCACCATCGAGCAACACTTCGCAGCGTCCCTCTATGGCGCCGACGATTTCCGGGAGTACGGAGATGGTGGAGGGCGCGCCGTCGAGTTGTCGGCCGCCATGATTTGAGACTACGATTGCATCCGCGCCGCTGGCCAGCGCCAGGCGCGCGTCGTCCGCATCAAGAACGCCTTTCAGCACCAGCTTTCCGGGCCATCGACTGCGCACCCAGTCAACGTCGCGCCACGTGGCCGACGGATCGAACTGGGTCGCGATCCACTCCGCCAGTGTGCGGATTCCGCTCTTGCTGCCAATTCGGCCTTGCAGATTGCCGAAGCTATGCCGCTTGCCGAGGAGCACCGAGAGCGCCCAGGCAGGCTTCGACGCGATGTTCAGCGCGTTCTGTAGGTTGAGACGCGGTGGTACCGTCAGGCCATTCCTGGCATCACGCCTTCGCTCGCCCTGCACCTGAAGGTCGAGGGTTAGCACCAGCGCTGAACATTCGGCCGCTCGGGCCCGATCTATCAACTCCTGGTTGAAGCCCCGATCCCGCATCAAGTACTGCTGGAACCAGAATGGCTGGCGGGTCGCCTTGCGTACATCTTCTAGCGAGCAGATAGACATCGTGCTGAGACAGAATGGAACGCCGAAGGCGGCAGCTGCTCTTGCCCCCAGAATCTCGCCATCGGCGCAAAAGAGGCCGGCGAGGCCCGTGGGTGCGATGGCCAGCGGCATCGTCGCGGGGGCGCCTAGGAGTGTCGTTGCTGTGGTGACGTTCGATACGTCCACCATCACCCGTTGACGGAATTGAATCGCGTCGAGATCGGCCACGTTGCGATTCAACGTCCGTTCCTCGTAGGCGCCGCCATCCGCATAGTCAAAGATTGCGCGCGGAACTCGCCGCCGCGCAAGCCTGCGCAGGTCTTCGGTATTCAGAATTTGTGTCATGGGCGCGATAACCTCACGTATGGGTATGCGCCCATTGCCGGCGCCTCAAGTTCGCCACCAAGGTCTCAGTCGTGCAGGACGACCAATCATTCGGCAATTGTGTGCTGCATGAAAATGACACTCATGGAGTCCCTGGAGCAGCTTTGCGGTCTGCTGCGTCATGCGGTAACGGCCTTTGTATCGACCCGCGCCATTCGGATCGGTAATCGTTCAAATGGATCGACTTAAGGCAGCCAGCCGCCACCGGCACTTCATTGTGCACTTGGCGTCCCGTTGCGAGGTACACGGCGGCGCTTGCCGCAGCGCTTGCCGTGCCTGTCCGGTAGACGCGGTTCTGGGGCCGCAGCGCGAGCATGAGCTCTGCGAACTCAGCTGTCCTTCCGAGCGGCCCATCGATGATCAGATCGCCTTGAGTGCCGAGCTCATCGAGCCGCAGATCGGTCATGAGCGCAAGATAAATCGTTGCCATTACTCGACGTTCAGCGGCAGACAGCTCCTCTGCCCCCATGAGCTGACCGGGACGGTGCATGAACGGTCCGTCCGTTGGCGCGCGACTCGGCAGCGCCATCGCACCGAAGGCGACAACTCGTGCCAGGTCTGCCGGCCATGTGTCATAAGCGATCTCCGCTTCGCCAGCGATCGCGGCGAATTCGCGCCCGCCCATGAAGCGCGCCGTGGCCACGGGATTCCCGAAAACATCCACATTGGCAAGCATGCCCCGATCTGCCGACAATCGCGTGAGATCGACGCCATGCGCCATTATCACGGTCCACGTTCCGCTCGAGACGACTGTGAAGCCATTGTCGCGGCGACGCGCGGTCGAGTGGCACAGGTATGAGGCGTTTGAGTCGTGCAGGCCACAAAGGACCCTGCAGCTGCGATCGAGCCCGGTTCGCGCGGCTAGGCCACTCGAGAGCGTGCCGAGCGTCTCTCCGGCAAAGCGCAGCGGTGGGAACTTGCTCGTCCACCCATGTTGGTCCGAAAAGAGCGAGTACGATTTCTGCAGAGGAATCCAGAGATGGGTGTGGCAGCCGAGCGAACTAACCTCGCTGGCCATGACGCCCGAGAGTCGCCATGCCCAATACTGCGGATAGAGCAGGACACGAGCAACCTTCTCAAACTTCTGGGGCAGCTGCGCTTCGAGATAGAACAGTTGTCGGCCGAGATTCAGCCCGGCGGGCAGCGAGGGTGACCCGGTAACCTCATAAGGGTCGATCAAGTGCTCGTAAGCGACACGTACGGCGTCGAAGTGCGGGTCTTCGTAGTCGAATGCTGTAAGCACCTCGCCGGCCATGTCTACGGTGACCGCCGCGGCCCCGTGCGTCACTGGCACGATTGCGCCAATTTGCTGTTTATCCGGTGCGCTGGCCAGCGCCTCGACCAGCCACCGCTCTACGCCCGCGACATCGAGCTGACGGCCGATTGCCATCTCGAGGGTATGCGACGGTTGCTGCGCTTGCCAATGAATCGCGCCTGATTCGCAATCCGCCAGCAGCAGACGCGAATTTGTCTTGCCGATGTCGAGTACGGCGACGAATTTGCCGGACTTCACAGCGCATTGACTCGGATTGTTGCCGCGAACGGAATAACGTGCGATTCGCTCTAGCCGAGACGCGTGGCACTGGCTCGACTTGTGTTGTCGTGCGCCGCGTCGTCTGCGGATAATACTTCCGCCACGACCACGCGTATGCCAGCCGCCCGAAAGAGTTCGAGTTCCTCATCCTTCGCGCCGTCGTCCGTGATCAGCGTGGAAATGCGGCTGAGATCCGCGACAATCATCGAGGATCGCTGGCGTAGCTTGCGGCTGTCGGCCAGGACGACGAGTTCCTCGGCCCGCCTTAGAAGCTTCATTTCTGCCTGCACGACCAGGGGATCGGCTTCCATCATGCCGAATCGATTGAGGCCATAGCAGCCGGTGAGCAGCTTCTGGCCCCAGAAGTGATCGATTGCGTCGTTGTCATACGGGCTCAACACGATGTTCTGCTCGCGGTAAACAGTGCCACCGGGGAGCAATACGCGGTTGCGGCTCGTTGCCAACAACTTGGTAACGATTGGAATCGAGTTGGTCAGAATGTCGAGCGTCCGGTTGGTCAGGAATTCCACAAGGGCATAGGTTGTGGTCCCACCGTTGATGATGATGCTCTCGCCATCTCCGATCAGGTTCGCTGCGGCGCGGGCGATGGCGCGCTTCTGAGGTGCTCCAATTCCCTGGCTCAACTCGAATGGCATGCCCACGAGATGGGCCTCGTGTCGAGGTGCCAGCGCCTCGACGCCCCCGCGGATTCGATTTACCTGGTTCCGTTCGGCCAGCGTATTGATGTCCCGTCGCACGGTCGCCTCTGATGCGTCCAGGATCTCGACCAGCGTGGCTATCGCGACGACCGAGCGTTCCTGAACCAACCGAAGGATGACCCGGTGGCGTTCCACGTCCAGCATGACTTTGCGCTCCATTCATCGCGCGACAGTGCTCTTGCGCTTGAGGCGCCGCGGAGCATTTTGAATGTAAATGATGTGAAATGGTAGATAGTGGAAGTGTACATCAGTGTCTAGCTGACGTTATGAGTTACTTGTTTGCCGACTCGATCCCCTGACGCTTGACGACGTGCAACGCGAGCCGGAACTACTTCGCTTGGTCAAACGCGCCTTCGTGCCGGACCGATGTCTGCTGATGGGCTCGGCAAGTTTCCGATTGGAGAGGAAAGTCCCCGAATCATTGACTGGCGGGGCGATCTATCGCGTACTTTGGTCGATGACAAGGCGCGAGCAGCAGGGTGTCGTGCGATGAGCCCGGAGACGTCACCGCCGCTGGTACAGGAGACCGCCGAGGCCGCGGAAGCTGTGAAGCATGAATATGTGTTGCTGCGTGACGGCGGACCGATCGCCACGCCGGACGGTGCCGCATACGTCTTGGCTCGTTGGGATGGCGACGGCGTCGTCGGGGTCTCGCCCATTGAACGACTAACTGTCGCGACATCGATGGCCGCGACCACGTCGGCGTTAAATTCGACCCCGTCGGAAAGAGACGGTCGTGAGTGATGCGCCAGGCGCGCGGATAACTGTCGGCCTACTGCCCGGCCTTTTCCAGAAGAGCATAATACGGCGCCACGTCGGCGGCGGTGACAATCGCCGTCGGGATCACGTTCCGGAATTCGACCTGCTCTCCACGAGCCAGTTTCAGGCCGATATCCACCGCGGCAGCGCTCTCTTCGTACAGAGGCTGCGCAGCGATCGCGTACACGGCGCCCGACTTGATGAGGTCGAGATTCTGTCGTACCGCGCTCATGCCGATGATCGTGACGCTGCGGCTGGCCGTGCGGCTCGCGTTTGCCCAGGTTTCGGCGCCCGCGCCTGTGGTCGAAAAGGCTCCCGCGAGTTGCGGATTGCTCTGCAAGATCCCGAGCGCCCTCGCTCGGGCCGCCGTGGGTTCGAAGCCCTCCAGCTGCGGGGCTAGGAGCCTGATCTGCGGAAAGCACTTCGCGAGGGTTGCGGCGAACACCTGAGCCATCTCGTTTTCAGTGCGGTTGTAGCTGCCCTGCGTGACCGCAATTGCGCCCTGGCCGCGCAGGCGTGTGCCCATCGCTACTGCAGCATCCGCTGCAGTCGTGCGAATGTCCTGGCCGATGGCAGCCTTCAGTCCCGGAATTTCGTCCGGCGCCGGAAGCAGATGCACGATCATGACCGGATAGCCATCGCGCGCCAGCCGCGCTACATACGGATTTAGCGCAGGATCCACGGCGTAGACCATGACCGCGCTATGTCGCCGTCGTGCAAGCGCGGCATCGGCGAGCGGAATGGTTGCGGCGATGTCGAAGGCGGTGGCGCTTGGATTGCCGACGACATCGCAATGTACCTTCAGCTCGCGGCAGCGGTCCAGAAAGCCAGCCTGCATCAGTTTGTGCACAGGGTGATCGCGCATGGGCTGCACCCACAGCAGGGCCTCGCCCCCGACAGGCGCCGAGCGGTTGCACGCAGTAAGAACAATCATCGATAGAATTCCGAGCACGGAGTGAGCGAAGCGGCTGCCACGCGAACGCGCGCCCGCTCTGTCGTCTACCGGCGTCCAAAGTAAGGCTCGCATTTCGCAATGGTGACGTTACCATAAAAGCAATTCAAGCCCTCCGGTGATTGGCAGGTCGCGTGCGCTGGCTACTCATAGTTGCTCTAGCAATGGCGGTCGTTGTTCCCGCAGTTTGGCTCCGTCAGGACGCTCGAGCGCCGGTCCGGGTCGATTTCAACCGTGACATCCGTCCGATCGTCAATCGCAGCTGCATTGGTTGCCACGGCGGCGTCCGGCAGGCCGGCGGATTCAGTATGCTGTTTCGCGAGGATGCGCTGAAGCCGGGCCAGTCCGGCCGTCTGGCCATCGTTCCCGGCTCTCCCGCGAAAAGTGAGCTAATCCGCCGCGTAACGCTGCCGGCCGAACATGTCGAGCACATGCCTAAGCGGGGCGTCACGCTCTCCGATCAGGAGCAATCGCTCTTTCGGCGGTGGATAGAAGAAGGTGCGGTGTGGCAGAACTACTGGGCTTACGTGCCTCCCTCCGAAGTGACGGTCCCGAAGCCGCAGAGGAAGGGCTGGGTCAACAATCCGATCGATGCGTTCGTCCTTGCGCGTCTCGAGCAGAGCGCGCGCGTTACGTCGCCGCGCGCAGATTGCGCGCGGCTCCTCCGGCGCGTGAGCTTGGATCTAACCGGCCTGCCAGCCGCGTTCGACGATGTACAGCGGTTCTGCGCCGAGCCGAGCCAGGACAACTACCTTCGCGAAGTGGACCGCCTGCTCGCCGCGCCCCAGTACGGCGAGCGATGGGCGAGTTTCTGGCTGGATCTCGCGCGCTACGCGGACTCGCTCGGCTACGAAGACAACATTGAGCGCACGATCTGGGAGTACCGCGACTGGGTGATACGCGCACTCAACCGCGACCTTCCCTTCGATCGGTTTACGATCGAGCAACTGGCGGGCGACCTCATACCCGATCCGACGGTGGATCAACTCATCGCGACGGCCTATCACCGTAATACGCCCACGCGTAACGACGAGGAGGAATTCCGCATCGAAGCGGTGATGGACCCTGTCGCGAATACGTGGGAAGTATGGCAGGCGCAAACAATTTCCTGCGCGCGATGCCACAGCCTCACCTACGATCCGTTCCGCCAGACCGACTTCTATCGGCTGATGGCGTTTTTCAACAACACCGAAGACGCCGACAACAAGGGCAATCGGCCCACGGTGTCCGGCGTGCCCAAGGGCAGGGCGCTCGAGTGGCCAGTTCATTATCGGTTCGCCGAGACGACCGCTGCGCGGGGTCAGCGAATGGTAGCGGAGCGCGATGCGCTGCGCGTTGGTCTGCTCGCTGCGCGCGAGCGGCCAGATGTCGTCGCCTCTCGCGACAAATGGCAACAGGAACACCGCACGTTCCGAATCGAGAACCCGGGATTCGACACTGCGACCTACCTCAGCGATCAGACTGGCTTCGATTTCCGCGAGATCGATAAAATCATCGTCACGCCCCGCGCCGATCGCACGCCGAACGATCGCAGCCGGCTCGCCGATTTCTACGCACTAGAGATCGCCCCTGAGCTGGCGGCACAGCGCAAGCGCGGGAAGTCGCTAAGGAAACTCTGATTTACCGGCATGGTCTGATTCTGCACAGACACTGATATGAGTGACGCGATGAAGCAACAGACGCTGACGGGATTCGAGAAGTACGCGAAGACGACGCGGCGTGCGCAGTTCTTG
>ENA-ORBV01003835-ORBV01003835.1-microbial-mat-metagenome-genome-assembly--contig:-NODE-3835-length-29614-cov-4.880083_pt1 | contig 29614 bp, 27 predicted proteins | sample MGYA00237777_ERZ505514 | MGnify/ENA primary metagenome ERZ505514 (study PRJEB26160, sample SAMN06269048) | microbial mat metagenome | isolation source: Oligotrophic lake microbial mat | place... | reverse complement strand
TCGCGCTGCTCGCCACCGGGCCAATCCTCGGCCGCGCGCTGGCCGCCGCCGAGGCGCTGGCGGCGCGCGGCATCTCGGCGAGCGTATTGAGCTTTCCCGGCTTCCGGCCGCTCGATGAAAACGCCGTGCTCGCCGCAGCGCGCGGCCATCGCGCGATCCTGACGATCGAGGAACACAGCGTCGCCGGCGGCTTCGGCACGCGCGTGGCCGATGTGCTGCTCGGCGCGGGCCTCGCGCCCCGCTTCGGCAAATGGGGCGTCACTGACGCGCTGCGCGGCAAGATCGGCAGCCAAGCCTGGCTCCTCGATCGGCTCGGCACGATCGAAGACCACGCGGCGAGCCTGCTGTGAAACTGTTGCTCACCGGCGCCTCGGGCTTCGTCGGCGCGCAGACGCTGCGCCTCGCGCTGGAGCAGGGGCATGAGGTGGTCGCACCGCTGCGCCCCGGCTTATCCGCGCCGCGCCTGGCCGCCTTCGCCGGCCGCTTCACCCCGATCGAGCTCGATCTGCGCGATGGCGAGGGCCTCGCGACAGTGCTCGCCGCGCATGGACTGATCGCCGATCTGGTGCCACACCACTACGACGCCGCGAGCCTCGCCGCGGTCTTGGTGACACGCGAATCGCTGCCACCCAGCGTGCTGCTGCCGCAGGCCGACAATGCGAAGCCGATCCTGCGCGATCACCTGCGCGCGGCGGGCTGCGCGGTGACCACCGCCATCGCTTACCGCACGGTGCCAGAACCATTCACGCTCGATCCTGAGCTGCCGGTCGACGCGGTGACCTTCGCGTCCTCCGCCACGGTTGAACGCTTCGTCGCCGGGCTGGGGAAAGAGCGCGTCGCTGCGCTGATCGCCGCTGGCTGCCGTTTTTACGCCATCGGTCCGCAGACCGCCGCGACCATGAACGCCAACGGCCTGCCGATCGCGGCGACGGCGGAAGAGGCCACCATTCCTGCCCTGGTACAAGCGGTGGTGCGGGATCTGGGCACCGGCTGAGCATCCCGCGTGCTGTCCGGCGCAAGATCGCCACCGCTACGAAGGACAGGAAGGACAGACTGCTACGAACCCGATCGCAGTTCGTACCTAACCTTGGGCGAGAAACCGGTAACCACTACCGTGTCGCTGTCGTTACCCGGACCGTACCGGTCTGTGTTTGCCGCCCAGATGCCCGTCTTTAGAACCCAGTCGCGGAGATCTCCATGCGCCTGCTCATGATCCTTATAGTCACCGCTCTCCTTCCGCTGTGGTCCGGCGAGGCGCAAAAGCTGCCAGCGAAAGCCCAGGAGGCGATGGACAAGCTGGAGAAGTCCGAATCCAAGCTGACGTTCGATTATAAAAAGTCGGTTAACACCGAACGTACCAAGATCATCGGCGAGTTGCAGAAGGCACAGAAGGACGTGACCAAGAGCGGCGACCTGGATGGCGCGCTGGCGATCAAGAAACAGATCGAAGAGTTGCAGGCCAAGATCGCGGCGGACGACGATACCGACCTGCTCGGCAATAAGACCAAGAACGATCCGGCCAAGCTACTGGTCGGCAAATGGGATTTCATCAAGACCAACAGCGTTGCCGGCACGTTCGACTTCAAGGCCGACGGCAACTGCATCGCCACCATCACCGCGCCGATCGCCTACCCCTACGTTCCCTGCAAGTGGGAGATCAAAGAAGATAAAGTACTGCTGACCTGGCTTAGCGACGCGACCAAGGTCGATACTCTGGTCTTCACCAGCGTGACCAAACTGGCCGGCGATACCCATGATGTGGGCAAGAACAGCATCAACGCGAGCAGACAACCGGCTGAGAAATGATATGATGGACTGGTTGCGTCGACTGGTCGGTTCGTCCGACCGCAAAGATCCGGTACCGACGAGCCCGACGGCCGTCGGCACTACTCCCTTGAGCGATCCGCTATTTGTCCCGCTGCGTTTCAAGCCCGCCTACCAGACCGTGGTATGGGGTGGTCGCCGCATGGAAGTGTTCCGCAACGACCTGCCCAGCGGTCCCATCGGCGAAAGTTGGGATCTGGCCGATCACGCACGCGGCATGAGCGTGGTGGTCGACGGTCCTCTCGCCGGCACCACCGTGAAGGACCTGACCAAACGTTTCGGCGCGGCGTTGGTCGGCCCATCGTACACCGGCGGCGATTTTCCGCTGATGGTGAAGCTGATCGACGCCAACGATCGTCTGTCGATTCAGGTCCATCCCGACGATCGCCTAGCCAAGGAACTAAAGGTCGGCGAACGCGGCAAGACCGAGTGCTGGTACCTGCTCAGTGATGGCGGTGAACTGTTCGTCGGCACCAAAGCCAGTGTAACCAAGGAGTCATTCGCCGCCGCACGCGAAGCCGGCACCTTGGCGGATACGCTCAACCGCTTCGTCACCAACGCCGGAGATTTCTTCTTTATTCCCGCCCGCACGGTGCACGCGCTCGGCACTGGCTGTCTGATTTACGAGATCCAGCAGACCTGCGACACCACCTTCCGCGTTGACGACTGGGGTCGCGTTGGCCTGGATGGAAAACCACGTCCGCTGCATATCAACGAATCCTTGGCGACCATCGACTTCAGCGCCGGTGCCACGCGCGCGGCGGGCGATTTCGAAGTCCACGCCGATGGCCGCGTACGTGCCCTGGCACGCTGCCCGTACTTCCACGTTGATGAACACCGCACCAAACGCCTGAACCACCACGGCACCTCGTGCGCCATCGTCACCTGCATCGCGGGTCATGGTCGGCTGAACACCGCTGCTGGTTTCGCCCCCCTGACGCCGATGACCACCGTGCTGGTGCCAGCCGCCGCGGGTGAGTGGAATGCCTACGGCGAGAAGAATACAGAACTGCACCTGCTGGTGACGACGATTCCGTGATGGCTGTTCCGCGTAGCACGGCGTCCCGCCCGTGCGGTGGCATCTCCGTCCAACCAGCAATGCTCACGGGCGAGACGCCCGTGCCACATTCCCAGGGGCGGGCATTATCTGTGGTTGCCCATCTGCCTGTTTGCCTCTACGCACATCACCGTGCTGCCTGACACCCATTTCACCGTTCGTCCCAGCCGCATCCACGGCCGCGGCCTGTTCGCCACGGCACGTATTGCGCGACGGATGAAACTCGGCGAACTCAGCGGGGTGTTGCGTCCGATCCGCGACGCCAACCGCGACCATCAGCAACGACGTGTGATCAAGCTGGTCGAAGTCAGCCGCCGTTGGGCGCTCGACTGCACCGACGGCAACCACTTCTCGCTGCTCAACCATTCCTGCCAGGCGAACTGCTACCTGCGCATCATCCGCCGCCGGGTCGAGGTCTATAGCCGCAGTCCGATCCGCAGCGGTGCCGAACTGACGGTCGACTACGGCGAGACCATGCATCCGGATGGCATGGGTTGCCAATGCGGTGTTTCTGGCTGTCGGTCGCGCATCTGATGGCACTCGCAACTGATGATTAGCGACCACGTCATTGATGACCCGATCTACCGGCCGGGAACGCGGTTCTCGCAGGTCGGTGCGGATCGCATCGCCAAGGCGGTCGCGCTCCTACGTGAGCGTCGGCCTCAGAGCATCCTCGATCTCGGTTTCTTCCCAGGCTATGTCGGTCAGGCGCTGCGTGATGCCGGTTTCAGCGGACGGCTTGATGGCTCTGGTCTGCTCAATGGTCACCCTGCGGAAGAATTCACGCCGCCGTACGATCACCTGTTTGTGCAGGAACTTGATCCCTTCCACGGCGCCATCGGCTCGCTCGATCTGGGAAGGAAGTACGACCTGATCCTGGGCTTGGAGATCGTCGAACACCTGATCGATCCCCTGCCGTTCTTCCGCCTGATCGCCGGCAACCTGTCAGCGGATGGCGTCGCGCTGGTGACCACGCCCAACGTCAGCAGTTTCGGCGCCGCGTGCCGCTTACTGCTTGGGCGCAGCAATCATGAATCGTTCGAGCGCAGCGTGTTCACCTGGAAGAGCGACTGGCGGGCACATGTGCGGCTTTATGACCGCGGAGAACTGATCCGTTTCGGAGAGATGCATGGGCTCACGACCGTTGCGCATGCGTATTTCAGCTCCGTCGCGCTCGGGTACGAGCGGCGCAAACGACTCGGGTGGCTGCTGAGGCGGCTGACCTCGGCCGTCGTGCCGTGGTGGCGAGAGGATCAATGGATCGTATACGGTCGCTCTACCAAAGCCGCGGCGGGCGAGCACGCGGCACCGTGAACCTCCTCACGGCCAGGACAGAACGACTTCGGATTCGTGTTGCCTGCCTGTTGGACGGTGCAAACAACACACCGCCGCAAATCTGCGGCGGTGCGTCGATCTTTCAGCAGGAGAAGTGGGTTCCGATCCAAAGGGCCTGCCGGGACGTGGAACGCAGGCTGGTCACCCCTGGAAAAACTGACTTCCGAGGCTGTGTCATGTCGCTAGCGTTGCCCCCGCACGACAGGTCAATTCGCAGCTTTCGACCACGTTGATGGTGTGGCTCCATTGACTCACCACCCGCAGTAGGTCCACCGATGTCACGCTACCCGATCAGCCGAATCATCTTGTCCTTGGTGCAGGCCCTAGGCTGGGTGCTGGCAGCGATTGGTATCCTATTGGGATCACTCCAGCTCGCCCACCACGATAAGTCGGGCATCGTGACCATGATATCTTTCCTGTTCGGCGGCGCGCTCAACCACGCGCTGATATCCATCGGCCTGGCCATCTTCGACATCGCTGACAACCAGCGCGAGCAGCTCGATGCTCAGTACGGAATGACGAAAACCATTCGTGATCGCCTGCCAAAGACCACTGATACCTGACCGGGAGCATTCATGCCTGACTGGCGAGATCAGCACTTCGGTGGCCAAGCAGCCACGCCACAGAAAGCGCCACCCAACAACGTCAGGATGACCACGGCGATCGCCGCCATGCTGATCCTGCCAAGCATTGGCGTCGGCATCGCCTTCACGCTGGGATACTTCGATCCGTTGCTGGCGAAATACTTTCCGCCTCACCACGACCAGGCAGGACAATCATTAGACCGATACCGTGATTCGACGCGGCACGATGCTGCCGACCAAAGCCAGCCGAGCGATTCATCAGCGTACACACCGGCACCAATCACCATCACCCAGGCACGGGCGAATGAACTGCGTCGGATTATCCAGTCCCGTGAATCTGGAATTGATCTGCTAAGTCGCGATCAGGCCAAGGCTGAAGAAAAGCGCGGGGCCGCTGCCGGCTCACTGAACACAGCCAAGGAGCGCCTGTTCTGGCTGGAAAGAAACCGGCCACACACCAACGACAGCGGCGCAATTTATCGCTGGAACCTAGCACATGACGATGCGATCGCGGCAGCCAAGAACGCGACCAACACCCTGGCTGCCCAGGGCAAGGTGGTGGCCAGCTTCGATGTACGGATCACCAAGGCGACCACTGAAAAAGATGCGGCCAAGACGGAACTACACGGCGCTGTGATCATCCCGTGACCGACACCCGCCCCTGGCTGATCTACACCCGCGTCAGCACCGACGACCAGGCCGAGTCTGGCATCAGCCTCGACGCGCAGCTCCTCGCGTGTCGCGCCTATTGCACGGCCAAGGGCTGGACGGTCACCGAAGACATTTGCGACCGCGGTGCGTCAGCGTCGACGCTCAAACGCGACGGCATGCAGCGCGTGCTTGCGCGCCTGACGGCGGACGACGTGGCCGGGGAGATCGCGTGGCGACTCAATCGCATGACGCGCTCGCGCGCGCTTCAGGCAACCTGCAGTGCGCGCGCCTGAAAGATGACTGCCTGATCCTCGATCTCTACGATGCGTCAAAAAGAGACGAACCATCGCGCATTGACGCGATGGTTCGTACAAAGCCCATAGAGTTGGGTTCCCTGACGGGGCTCGAACCCGCTACCTCCAGAGCCACAGTCTAGCGCTCTAACCAAATGAGCTACAGGGAACACATTGTGGAGGCGGAAAGCTAGGAGGGGCCCCTCCCCTGTCAACGCGTGGTCTGGGGATCCTGAGGCTTGCCGTTCCTGGACTTGGGGGTGTGCCTGGGCAATCTCCGCCAGCGTTCTATGAGCCACTCCGATACCATGACGAACACCGCATTCCGCCCGCGTTCCCGTGGCATGTTGCCATGCGTGTTGCCACTGCTGGGCGTCGGGCTGTTGCTGCTGCCCGGCTGCTTCACCCCGCGCACCACTGAACGCATGCGCATGGACACCATGCGCGCAGTGCAGGCCGGGGATTTCCCGACCGCAATCGGCACGACCAACGAGTTGTTCGAGAGCCACTTCGAAGGCGAGCCCGATGAAACCGGCGGCAAGCCGGTGCAGAGCCAAGAGGTCCTGACTAAGCAGGCGCTGCTGTGGCACATGGAGCGCGGTCTGATCGATCACCTCGCTGGCGACGTGCTGACCAGCAACCGTCACCTGGATATGGCGGGTGAACTGGTCGACATCCGCCGCAGCACAGGTGTGGTCACGGAAGTCGCGACCTATGTCGCCAACGACACGCTGCGCGATTACGCCGGCAACGCTTTCGAACACACGCAGGTCGACTACTACCGCGCGCTCAACCGCCTGCTGCAGGCCCAACGGCGCGAAGGCCTCTACGTACCGAGTCAACTCGCCTTCACGCCGCAGGTTGCAGGTGCGGCCAAACCGCCGGTGCCGTTTGCGCTCAACGCCACCGACAACGTGCAGGCGTCGGACAATTATGACCGCGCGATCAACTTCGCGCGGCGCATGACCATCAACCAGCTGCAAGAGACCACCGACGCCGCTGGCGGAAATCGTTACGACGATGATCCCTTCGCACGGTTTCTGGCGGCGGCGCTGACCTACGCGCCGAAACCCGGCGATCGTTCGGAGGTGAACACCCAGTTCGCCGACGTGATGCTCAAACGCGCGATGCAGGGCTACACCAAACAGGCAACGGTCTTCGGCAACGGCAAACAGCCGTTCCGCTACGAGGTCACCCGCCGTCCATCACTGGTCGAGACCTTCTTCATCCGTCACTCGCGTGCCTACGACCAGACGAATTTCGACGAACGTCTGGCGCAGTACGGCATCGCGGCGGACGATCCACGCCTGCAGACCTCCGCGCTGCCCAAGGGCCACGGTTCGGTGTTGGTGCTCAACCACGTGGGCTTCATCACCCATCCGGAAGTGCTCGACATCCGCGCGGTCGCAGCGCAGTTCCGCGGTACCATCCAACCATCACCGGCCGAGGTCGCACGCGGTCACAGTGCGCACCGTTTCGAAATGGGTGGCGTGGTGTTCTGGGCCAAGGGTCCGGGCGCCGACGTCGTGAACTTCTGGGTGCCGATCCCGGTGCCAGGCGATCTGATCGGCAAAGCCGTCGCTCCCGGTGGCGCGGCCTTCATGGGCTTCGCAATTCCCGTCCATGCCAAAGACCGTCCGATCACCCAACCGGCAACCGTGCGCGTGCGTCCGGCGATGGGCGGCAACGATATCGCCAGCCCGATGGAGGTGCTCAGCGACCTCGACGCTTTCGCCCGCGCAACGCTCAAGGACGAGCAGCCAGGCGTGTTGGCCAAGACCATGATCCGCGCGATCGCCAAACAGGTCGCCGCTGGCCAGCTGTCTCGCGAGGTGGAACAAGGAGCGCGCAAGAAGAGCGGCGACCCCGAGAAGGACAAACAGAACAAGGAGGTCGCCCAGGTACTTGGTCTGGTGACCAACCTTTTCGCCAGCACCGCCGCAACGCTCAGCGAAGTGGCCGACACCCGCGCCTGGACCACCCTGCCCGACCACATCGAAGGCGCGCTGATCGATCTGCCGCCGGGCAACTACACCCTGGTGCTGGACACTGCGTATGGCCCCGTCGAATGCGGTGGTGTCACCGTGCAGGCCGACCGCCTGGTGGTGGTGCCAATTCGCACCTTCCCGGAACCACTACCGCCGCGGGACTAAAACCCGGATCGCGACCTTTGTTTCACTCTGCTTCACCATTCACACCTCTACCGAAAGATTCCCCGTATGCGTCCCCTCCTCGCCACTGCCGTCGCCCTCGTCCTGCTGCCCGCCTCGCTCGCCCTAATGACCGGCTGCGGCGGTCCGACCGTCACTCGCACCGACGATAACGCGGTCATCGACTTGTCAGGCAACTGGAACGCCACCGACAGCCGTCAGGTCGCCGACGCGCTGATCGCCGACTGCCTGGAGTTCCCCTGGGCCGACCAGTTCAAGATCAAGAACAACCGCATCCCGGTGGTGAAGACCGGCCGCATCAAGGTCGTGACCAACGGCGACGTGGTGAACACCGAGATCTTCACCAACGACCTGCAACGCGCCCTGCTGCGCAGCGGCAAGGCCCAGCCGGTCGCCTCCAATAGCGAGACCGACCAGGCGCGCGAAGAGCGCAAGGATCAGGACGTCAACGCCAGCGAAACCACGCGCAAGGAAAGCTTCCAGGAAACCGGCACCGACTTCTTGATCATCGGCACCATCAACGTGCAAGACGACCAAGCGAACGGGAAGAAACAGAAATTCTATTCGGTCGATCTGAAGATGACCGATGTGAAGACCCAGCAGCAGGTGTGGATCGGCAACAAGAAGATCAGCAAGCTGGTCCAACGCTGAACTCCTGAAATCGTCCCGACAAACGCAACACCCCGGCCACTTGGTCGGGGTGTTGCTGTTGGGGACAACCTTGCCGCCGCTCACATCGCCGGTCGTTTGATCCCAATGTGCGCCGCGATCTCGCGCTCAGCTTTTCCGGATCGAGCGCGTTGTAGCGGATGAGCTGACAGAGGTGGTCGTAACTCTCGGCGTCGAGCAGTTCGTCAAAGCGGATGGCCATACCGTTGTCGACATGGCGCATGACCACACCGGCAGCGCGGATGCGTACCTGGCTCTCACCGCCGTCGAGGATCAATGTGCAGGTGCAGGTGGTGCCCACGGACAACACCTCGCCGCAGGTCGCCAGCGCACCACGCAGACTGACATCGCGGGTTGCGTCCAGCGAGCGTCCGTCCGGGAAGGTCGATGACGACCTCTAGGTTGCGGTTGATGCGGGTGAATTCGCGCAGGTCACTCATACCGGGAGGATACGCCGCAAAGGCGGGAGAAACAAACTGCCACTCTCGGCCTGCCGGTGCTGCTGATCGGGGCACCGCTCGGCCTGGGTGCATGGGTCAGCGCCCGGCGCGATCCACCACGGGATGTGACGGATACACCGTTAACCTGAGTCGTTTCAGCGGTCCGTAGCCGGCTTGGCACTGGCTCGGGCGTCAGGAATCACCGATCCCAGGCAATGCTGGGGACCGCGAGCGACATGCGGTGCCCACGTCGCGTCATTCACGTGACGACACCATTGCCCAGGATCCGCCATGACCACCCGCCTGCTGTTCTCCGCCCTGCTGCTGATGTTCATGCTCGCTGGCGGTGCGGCGGCGGGCGAGGTCAACCCGTTCGGCGGCATGATCGTCCCGCCGATCGACTGGAGCAGCCTGAAGCCAGTGCAGACCGGCGACCTTAAGGGCGAACTGAAGAATCCCACCACTCCGGCCAAAGAGTTCATCACCCGTTACCGCCTGTTCACGCCGACCGTCCTGCCGGAGCAGAAGCACCTTGCTCTGCTGATGTGCTTCCACGGAAGCACCGGTAATGAGAACGGTCCATCCGAACTAATGCAGCGCACGCTCAAGGACCTCAAACTCGACCAGCAGTACATCGTGCTCGGTGTCAAATCCCGCGGCATCGGCTGGGATGACGTGGATGAGATCGACGTGATGAAGGCCTATGATTGGGTGACCTCGCTCTACCCGATCGACAAGCGCCGCGTGTACCTCATCGGTCATTCGAGTGGTGCCCACTGGGACACCAAGTTCGGTTCGAAGCACATGGATCTCATCGCCGGCGTCATGCGTTGGGCGGGTGGTTCGGTGCGGTTGCCATCTTTCGGCAAAGACATGGGCCCACTGATGACCGAATGGTACTTGGTGCACGGCACTAAGGACGACGCGAACTCCATCACTGGCACGCGTGAAGGCCGCGACAATCTCAAGCAGGCCGGCTTCCGCTACGTCTTTCGCGAGATCCTCGACGGCGACCACGGCAACATCCTCGGCATTAAGGCGGTGACCCACGACATGGTCTGGTGGATGGACGCACTGCGGCACAAGACCATGCCGTTAGCGGCCGAGGACGAGAAGTTCCTCAAGCAGTTCGCCAATGCCAAGACCGCAGCGAAACTCTTCGGCGATGCCGACACTTGGAACGAGCTGCTACGCATCGGCGGTCCACACGCCGGTCAAGTGATCGCCAAGGCCTTCGAGTCCGACAAACCCAAAGTGCGCGAATACGCCGCCATCGCCTGCACCAAGTCGCGGTTCGCCGGTGAACACACCGTCACCGAACTGGCCAAACTGCTGGAGGACAAAACCGCCGGCGTGCGCACAGCGGCAATCACCGCGCTCGGCGTTCAGGCCAACTGGCGCAGCGAGGCCGCCCAGGTCGCACTCGGCAAACTCGCGCTCAACAGCAAATCGAAGAAGGTCGAACTGGCCGACCGCGGCGAAGCGACCGTGCTGCTGGCCAAGGCCGCGACGCTGCCGCTGCTCGGCAACTACGACGACGACATGCCGCTCTGGCAGGCACTGATGAGCATCATGAATGATGAGAAGCCGGAAATGCGCGCCGCCGCCTTCGCACCGCTCAAGATCGCGGTACCGGACGGCAACGGCTACGATCCGACCGTGACCGCCACCGAACGTGCTGGGGCGCTCACCAAATGGGAAGCGTGGTTCCAGACGCACATGGTCAGCGCGGCGAACAAGCAGGCGAAGAAGTAGCTCGCGACTTGGCTCAGTACGGCAGACCGTCGAACGGTCCGACCACCTTCATCGCCGGATGTTGCCGCACGAACGGCAACAGATTCTCCGACACCGCGATGTCCTGCAGATGCAACGTATCGCGGATGCGCACCACGGTCGCCGTCGCCGGATCGACACCGGGCATGCAACTGAGCGCTGCGCGAATGGCAGAGACGTCATCCGGCAACGCCACCGGAAACTTGCCGGCGTCCAGGCTGCCGCTGGTCATGATGTTGGTGTAGGTGACGCGGCGATCGATGGCCTGGAAACAGCGTTCGGTGATGAGATCCGCCAAACCGATGCCGCAGGCGTTGCCGTGGGTGCCCTCCGAGAGATCGAGCACCACGATGCGGCGGATGGTCGGGCCATTGAATCCCGGGAGATCACCGTTTTCGCCACGTCCGGTGATATTGGGATCCATGCCGGCGCCGCTGATGTCCTTGCCCAGGCGTTCGATCACCAATACGTCGATGGTGGGGAACAGCAGGCGGGCCATCAAGGTGCGTGCTTCCTTCAGCAACTCTGGCTCGCGGGTCATGATGCGCGCAGTGGGAACGGCCTCGATGCGCGCAGTGTGTTCGGCGGCGTTTTCGACCACCGCGAGCGCGAAGCCGACCTTGCCGGTCGCGAGCACCACCGATGCCGCCGCCGGCATCAGCGCGGCAAAGCGATGGTAGCCTTCGCGGTGATAACGCGAACAGCCGGCGTGTTTGCCTAAACCGACGCACAACATTTTGCAGATGCCGCTCTCCACCTCACCGCGGAAGCCGGTGTGCGGTTTGATCCGCGCCACCGGGATCACCAGATCGCACGCGAGCACGTCGCTCGCAACCGCTACCGGCAGCTCACCTGCGGGATCAGAGACGTAACCCTTGGCCGCCTCATCCCACCGCAGCGCGCCGACCACCTGCGTCGCCATGGTGCTGATGATGGGCACGCCCATGGTCGCCTCGGTGACGCCGTAGGTCTCAAGCACGCCGAGTTGCCCCTCCGGTGTCGCCCCACCGTGGGAGCCCATAGTCGGCAGGATCACCACCGTGCAGCCACGTTCGCTCACCGCATCAATCAGCGTTTTCACGATGATCGCCACACCAGCGATGCCACGACTGCCAACTGCCAGCCCCACGCGCATGCCGGGTTTGAGCAACGCGGCGATCGTCGGCTCTGAGACCGCAGTCCGTACAGCCGCAGCAACGTCCGCGACCTCTGGCGCCGGGAATTCCTGCCGCACGTGGTACATCACCGGCAACGGGATGCTGGAGAGTCCGAGTTGGAAGTCAGCCATGCGCGGGTTGTAGGGCACGGTGGCTACACGCCAAATCACCAGTGCCGACCAACGACCGAGCGGGTATCGCACGCGGTTCCAGCACCCGGAATCCGCGATGCTGCTCGTGGGACATCCCTGCCTGCATCCGACTCCGGAAAGAACAGCCACCTATACGATCACACCCCCTGCATCAGATCGTCAGCCTGCAACGGAAAGGTACCCGGACGGGTGTCCGCCCAAGCCGCAGCCGCAGCATTCAGTGGACTGCGCACATTGTAGCTCTGGTAACACAGCATCTCGGCAATGTGCACCACCAGCCGCGCCAGTGATTGGCCGGCACTCCAGTGGTCGCCAATGCAGATCTTCTGCGGGTCGACATTCGGGTGGTGCACCGGGGTGACCATCCGGCAGAAGGGCGAACGGCGCGGATAATCCATCGGCAGGAAGATCTCGGCGCGGTGACTGGCACCAATGACCGGTTCGGCACCAGCGACCGGCGGCAGCGGACAACGAACACAGAATTCGACCAGATAACGTTCGGGCGGGCTGCCTTCATGCGAGACGATCGAGATCGCCGGATGATTGGCGAAGGCGGTCTCCATGCTGCGAAGGTCGGCGGTCAGACGGCGTAGGCGGACAGACATGGCTTCATATCTCTGGGTTGCTCATGGCAGTGGCAACGATCAACGCGACGGTCACCCCGATGGACATCAGCCAAGCGAGGATGATTCCCACCACAACAAGCGTGTGGTGCAACGATCCCACCCGGGCGATCGCACCACGGCGGATGAGCCACCACACCGTGGCTGGGATGACGGCCAACGGGGCCAACGGCGGAATCACACAGACGGCAAAGACCCAGACGCAGCGGGTGCGTAGCGGAGCGCGGTCGGCGCGCTCCGCACGCTCCGCACGCCACGCCTTGTCGGTCTGCTGCGATCCAGCGGACATCTCGGCACCGCAGTGGCGGCAGCGCACCGCCATCGCCTGGATCTCCTTGGTGCACCGCGGGCACGACTTGCTCTCCTTGCCCCAGTATCCGGCAGGGATCTCCATATCTCCGCGTTTTTCCGTGGGAGGAACGTGGACACAGCCATAGATCCCGCACCCGCCGACCTCCTGCCAGCAGTCGCCGTGGTGCACGGCAGCGCACCCAGGACAGGCGGTGGTCGCCTCGCCTGCCGCGATCTGACTCTGACACACTGGGCACAGTCCAGCTCCAATCGGGCCCCGCACGCCATCACCGGCATTGAACTGTTGATCCTCGCCATGCGTGATCTCATCACTGCTGGGCGATGACGCCGGCGACAGACTCCCTGGTGTGTTGTCCACCGTTCAGCCTCCCCGCTGTTGGTAGACGAACACTGTCCTTCCGATGCCGATGCGATCCCCGTGGCGAAGCCTGGCGAGGCGCACCGGGCGGTCATTGACCAGCACCTGCTTGCTCGGTTGGGCGCTTTCGATCTCGATCGCCTCACCGGAGGCGCGCAAGGTCGCATGGTGATCAAGCACCAGCGGATCATTGAACAGGTAGATGTCCGAGCGCGACGAGGCACCGATGCGCATCACGTCCTTGAACACCAGGAATTCCTTGCCCGCCAGTGGGCCCTGGTCCATCCGCAACCAGGCATCGCGTGCAAGTAGTTCGACCACCCCGGTCATCGCACCGACCGACATCCCGATCACGGTGATACCGACCATGCGGCTGAGCCAGGCGCTGGGCACATCACTGGCGTCGCGCACCAGATCGATCGGATCGAACAGCAACCCACCGATGACACCGCCAGCGACGCCGCCGATCAGGCCGAACACCAGCAGGCGGTTGGAACGCAGGGCGATTCCCTGGCCGAGTCCCATGGCGACTCCCGCAAGACCCCAGGCGAAACAACGACCGAACACCTGGACCGCAAAACCCAATGCATTCATGCCATGGGCAAGGCCACCTTCCTGTTGGGACGCGAACGTCGTCATCGGGGCATAGATCATATTGGCGATGATCGACAGCACCAACCCGCCAATGAATCCCACCGCCAGTCCGACCAAGCCCGAGAGCGCGGCCCGTCGCCACATCCGGCACACCAGGCCATCAACCGCGCCGATGCCAAAGCCGATGCAGGCCGCGGTCAAGGCGAAGATGAGCAGGCCGAGCGTGTTGTTGCGGTGGAGCAACTGCTCCTGGCTGAGGGTGCTGTCGGGGTCCTGTGCGATCGGTGTCAGTTCGACCGCGTCGGCAATCCATACCACCTTGCCTGCCGGAGTGGCCAATGGCTCGGTATATACCTGGATCACCTTGCCTTCGCTGAACCTGGTCGGGTCAAGCGATCGCTGCATGGCGAGATCTACGGTGCCCGCAGTGATCGCGATCGTTTCACCGCGTACCGTCAGCGTCGCGAGAATCGGGAGGTCGATCAGCTGCTGTGGATCGTTCTGATGGGGGGAGATGACACGTTCAACCCGCGGTGGATCGAGCACCTCGACCTTGCCGACCACTCCACGCACCTCCACCGCATCGTTGAAGTGCGGCTCGATGAGAGCCCACGACAGGAAGGCGGAAAAACCGCCAGCGAGCATCAGGACAAACCAGGTCTGGTACCACCAGCTTCCGCCGCTATTTCGCGAGATGCCGGTATCACCGCGCAGATTGGCCTGACGGCGCAAGAGGTCGTCGACGTGGGAGCTTCCGGCTTCGGCAGCAGTGATGCGGATCGGTGCTTCGTCGCGTGTGTCGGGCATGTCGGGCTCAGGGTTTTGCTGGCGGTGATTGGATGGACGGTGCCGCGTCCTTGGTGCCCGTGGCACCGCTCGCATCGTGAGCGTCCTTGGTGGCTTTCGCGGCTTGGGCATCTTTGGCGGCCTGCGCTTCTTGTGCCAGCTTGGCCGCCATCTCCACCTGGAGGCGGAGCTGTTCCTGCAGCAGGACATTGAGTTCGTCCGGCACCTTCCAGCCATAGACCCGCGCCATTAGCATCACGGTCTGGTCCCCGATACGCACCGGCACCGAGATCTCATTGGCGATCTTCGGCGGGTCGTACTGGGTGCGCCACGACATCCACACCTGCCAACCGACATAGAACATGGTCGACAGGATCACTGCCAAACCGACCGTGAGGTAGTACGACCAGATACGATTGCGCATGTCATCCAAAGCGCCGACCAATTGACCGACACGCGCTTCCAAGGCATCAATGCGTGCCTGACCTACGCCACTACCTGCCGCACCTGCGGCTGCCGGTGCCACGGTCGGGCTGGTGAGAGGTCGTTCGCGCGCATCGACCCAGCAACGTTCAAGATAGGTGATACCGGCCGCGCCGTTAATGCAGATCGCTTCGCGTCCCGCCACCGGGTCGGCGACCAGCGCCAGCTGCGCCGCACCAGCAAAGAAGTTGCTGTGGATGAACGCGTCCATCTCAGAGAACTCAACGCCGAAGCCTGGGTGGGTGTGGTACCAGCCGACGATCGCGAGACGGGGGAAACGTTTCTCCCGTTCGCCATGAATGCGTTCCCAGGTTTCGTGCGTAAAGGTGACGTGGGTCTGGCCGCTGGCGGCGGCGTGGCCGCGGATCACCGCTGTGACTTCGACCCACAAACCTGCGTCATCAGTGCAGACCTGCCCGATCAGGACGCCGCAGACCTCGGCATCGAGTGATTCGCGTGCGTGCTGCATCACATCGGACCACGCGACCTTGGTGAAATCCACACGCAGGGTGGCGATCGCATCCGCTGGACCGGTGAAGCGCTTCTTCACCAGGGAATTGACTTCGCTCCACGAACTGGCGGAGACCGTTGGTTTGGCAGTGGGATCGCTCATGTCGTCCGTCCTCCGTGCGTCGGTGCATCAGCTGCCATCTCAATACCGATGCTGCGTTCGCCATACCGAGCAAAGATGATGTCAAATCGTGGCAGGCCGATTTGGCCAAGGGTCTGCGCCGGTACGATGCGTTCCGGCGTGATCGCATGGACTGCATGCGGAACACACTCGGCGCCGCAACCTGGGCACAGCACCAACGTCGCGTTGAGTGACTCCAGCGGGCAATGGCATGCCCTGCGGTTGCCGCAGGCGCCGCAGACCAGTTCCTCGACCAGCTCACGCACCAGATCGATCGCATCGAGTCCACCCAGAACGGTGCGCGCATAGTCAGCCACGGCCGCGACGGTGGAATCGCTCCCACACCACGCGGGCGCGTGGACCTCAGCCACCGGTTCATGCCACGGACAGTCCGGCAGCTGTTGATATTCGCAGCGGTAGGAGTTGTGACCCAAACCTTCGAAAATCCAGCCGACACCGCGCAGATGGTCGAGGCCATGCAACAGCTTTACTGCTTCCTGCGCCTGCATCGCGCCGATCACCGAGGCCGTGGTCGGCGTGGTGGGTGTGCCCCGAGCGGCCTGCGCCTGTCGCGCCAGCATCGAACACGAACGCCGCTGATTCAGCACGCTCCAGTCCGCCGCGGACATGGTGCATTCATAACACGGCGTATGCGGCGGATGGAACCCGCGGACGATACCGTTGAGAACCTCGATGCCGCCGTCGAACCACGGTTTGCCGAGACGGGCACACGACTGGTTGACGAAAACGCGAGCCTCGCGGTTGTCGAGCGCCCCGATCACCACGTCGGCACGGCGAAACCAGCCCAATCCGAGCCCCGCCAGGACATTGCCCGTGAACGGAATTGCGCGGGTGTCTGGGCAGAGCGCCTCGACCCGTTCGGCAGCGACCTCCGCTTTGTACCGTCCAGTGTCCTGCGCGGTGAACAGCACCGAGCGGGTAAGATTGCTCGGCTCGACGTGGTCAAGATCGGCGACCACCACCTCACCAACACCCAGCAATGCAAGATTCTTCAGCACCTCATTGCCGAGCGCACCGGCACCGACCACCAGCACCCGTGCACCGCGCAGAAGGTCCTGCCGCCACCACGAGATGGCGGTCAAGCGCGCGTAGCGATCCTCCACCAGTGTGAGCGGAGCGTCGGACATCACCGCGACCGCAGCCAGCCGGCCGTGATCTCTGGCTGCATACGCAGTTCATCGTCGGCACGTACGCCCGCATCGGAGAAGGTCTGACTTTCGATGAGTTGCCGACCGCTGCGACGGTGGTGCAGCTTGTAGCTCATCAGCTGACCGTCGGGGCTGTTGATTGGCAGCCCCATGCGCTCAATCAGCAGCACGAGGATACGACCAACCTCGACGTCATCGGGAGCTTCGACCTCACGGACTCTGCTACCAGAGATGTCACTGACGGTCAGACGGATATTGGCCATGTGGCAAGCCCCTGCTGTTTCCAAGATTACTTGTTCAGATTGCCAATGATGATGAGCGTCAGCAACACGACCGTGAAGAGCGAACTGAGTCCCGCTCCGATCCACAACAGCAGGTTGTTGCCCAGCCGCCGATCGAGCGCCGACACACTGAGAGCGAAGGCGCCAAGTCCCGGAAACATGATCGCCCAGACGAATATCTGACCCGCCGTCCCCTCGTCGAATTGCCCGAGCGTTCCGGTGGCAAACGCGCCCCAGATAGCCATCGATATCACGCTGAGCGACAGGCCAGCGATGGCGAGAGCGATACGATTGCCGGAAACCCCGGGTGGCGGCGCAGCGACACAGACCGGACACACATGGATGTTGCCGAAGAACGAGAAGTCGCACACGGCGCAGGTCGCCTTACGGCAGTTATCGCACACCTGGACGCTGGTGACTGTCGGATGGAAAGCGCAGGGCGGCTTCACGATGATCGGCTTGACGGCCGGCGCGGCGCTGACTGGCAGCCCGCGGTCGACCGTGGATGGCGGTGGTTGGTCCATGGTCAGTGCCTGGTCATGATGTTAATGGCGAAGAAGAGCAGATCGATGCTGCCAAGGCAGATGCCGGCGATCGCCATGCCACCGCCATAGACCTGCGTATCATCATTGATTTCACCGCGTGCCTTCATGCCCAAGACGATGGCGACGATTCCACACACGACGGTGAAGAAGATCAGACCGAGCAGACCTACTGCCACGCTCGAACGGGCACGGGTCGCCAAATGCATCCGACGGGGAATCAGCGGTGGTTGTTTGATCGCCGAGGTCTTACAGGTCTGACACCATGCCGCGCTTGCAAGCTGGACCTGGCAATCCGGGCACAGGGCCTCGGCGCAGCCGGAACATCGCGCAGTCGCCTCGCGATCAGCATGGAGGATGCACTGCATAGCTCACCAACCTCTTCACTACAGGCTCCGGTTTGGAGGCCGTTCCAAGGAACACTAGGCACACCCACAACAACCAGCAAGGGGGTACCGTCGTGCTGTGCGCCAGCGATTTGCGGTAGAACCGTCCCAGCATCCAGTCTGCGCAACCGATCACGGATCGTTCCTATCACTGGTATTACACCCATGGTCTGAATGGCGCTGAAGTATGCCACTTCTGCGATCGCCGTCACCGATCCACTGGTTACCTCAACGCTTCACGTCGCGGTAGTGAGAGTACATTCAATACAGCGTCGCCCATCGCCCATCGCCTCCGCCGATCGCGCGTTCACGAAGGCCATCGCACGTGTGGCCTTCTGCTGCGCGAGGTCGTAACGGTCGGCGATGCGATCGAGCGCGACAATCGCATGAGCAACCGGTCCGGTCAGACCCACACACGGTGCCATTTTCTTACGCCGCAGGTGTAAAATTGGGCTGAACGGCTTGGTCGCCAGGACGACAAAACCACCAACGGGACAGCGCCAGGGTGACGGTCATAGCACGCGGAGGACGGCAGCTTGGACGCTGGTCAGTGCAGGTGCGGAAACGATGCTGCTACCAGAATAAGCCCATGACCACCGACTACCTTATCATCGGCGCCGGCATCATCGGCCTGACGATTGCGCTCGAAGTGCGTCAGCGCTTCCCGCAGGCGTCGATCACGATCTTGGAAAAAGAACCCGCCGCCGGTGAGCACGCCAGCGGGCGCAATAGCGGCGTGTTGCATGCGGGCTTCTACTACACCGCCGACAGCCTGAAGGCGCGTTTCTGCCGCGACGGGAACCGCGCGATGCGTGAGTACTGCACGGCGCGCAACCTGCCGCTCAACCAGTGCGGCAAGCTGGTGGTTACACAGAACCACGGCGAACTCGCTGGGCTGGATGAACTGTTCCGCCGTGGGCGCGCCAACGGCGTGGCCGTGGAGTTGATCTCAGAGGCTGACGCCAAGCGTATCGAACCACGGGTGAAAACCGTCGAGCGCGCGTTGTGGTCACCGACCACGGCCTCTGCCGATCCTGCGCAGGTGATCGCCACCTTGGCACGCGATGCGGTGGATGCCGGCATCACGCTGCGCACCGGCATCGCTTACCGCTCCGGTGGCCCTGGGCGCGTCATCACCAGCGACGGTCCGATCGACGCCAGCTACGTCATCAACTGCGCCGGGCTTTATGCCGATCGCGTGGCCAAGGACTTCGGCTTTTGCCAACACTACACCATCTTGCCGTTCAAAGGATTGTATCTCTACAGCGACGAACCGCGCGGTGCACTGAAGACCCACATCTATCCGGTACCGGATCTGAAGTTCCCGTTCCTGGGCGTGCACTTCACCGTCACCGTCGACGGCCACAGCAAGATCGGGCCCACCGCCATCCCGGCGTTCTGGCGCGAACACTACACCGGTCTGGAGCGTTTCGATCTCGCGGAAATGATTGAGATCACCCTGCGTGAGGCGTCACTGATGGTGCATGCCGGCTTCGATTTTCGCGGGCTGGCACGCTTGGAGATGCGCAAGTTTTCGCCGTCGTTCCTGGTCGGCGAGGCCGCCAAGTTACTGACCGGCGTCCACCACGAGGACTACACGCGCTGGGGCCGTCCGGGCATCCGCGCGCAGTTGCTTGACTTGAAAAAACGAACGCTGGTGATGGATTTCGTCGTCGAAGGGGATCGCCAGTCGCTGCACGTGCTCAACGCGGTGTCACCGGCGTGGACCTGTTCGATGCCGTTCGCGGCGCACGTGGTCGATCAGATGATGCGCCTGCGCGACGGTGGCGACGGTGGCGACGGTGGCGACATCAGCGGATGACGCCCTTGGGAGCGCCTGCTACGGCTTCGGCACCAAGTCTTCCCACACCACGTCGCGGTAGGGCGTACGCGCGGTCATCCATTCGACGACACGCTCTTCGCGCGCGATGCCGTGATCGCTCTTCCACCCGTAAATGATCGACACCTGTTGATCACGTCCCGCACGCAGGCTGAACAGCGGCGTCAGACCGGTGTTGGTCGCCAGGGCGTTGAGGCGCAGGACTTCCTGGTCGAGTGTGCGACGTTGCTCCGGATCGGTGACCGGACGCCATGGAGTGACCACCAGAATGAGGGAACCTTCTGCCACTGTCAGTGACTGCTCGCCGGTGATCTTGGACGGAGGCGGAAGGCGCGGGACATAACCCGCCGGCGGGCGACGTGCCCAGCCACTCTCGGCGTCGACCAGCATCATGCGGATCTCGCCGTCTGCGCCTGGGCGATAACGCATCTGCCACCAGCGTTTGCCGCGATCATCGGCGGCAGCCGGCGCCACGGTTTCGATCGCGTCGCCCCAGTTCAGGCCATCACGCAGTTGGAGATTGTAGGCGTTCGACACCGCCTGCGCGCGCGAGAGCGGCGGGCGGTCTTCACAGCCGGTAGACAACAGCAGCAGCGCAGCCAGCGGAACTAGGGACATCCGTCGCATGCCGATCCTCCAGCCCGTAGGGCGGCGCGTTTGTAACCAGCCGTTCGCGCGTGATCAACGACCGGTCGTTATTGCTCAGGGGCTTGGTCCAATGGCGTAAAGCTAACGCGTCTTCCCTGCGTGGGCGGAGCGGATTGGCCGCCAAGACGCCAAGACGCCAAGTGAATCAAGCGGCGTGAGGCGATCAGGCAGGGACGACAGCGGTTTTCCCCTTTGGTTTCACCTTGGCGTCTTGGCGCCTTGGCGGCCAATCAGGCTTAGGTTTACGCCATTGGGCGCAGCCCCCAAGCAAACCACCATCCGTCTTGCCAGGACGGGGTCTGAACCATACTCCCCCGATCCTCTTTCGGAGCACTGATGACCATCGACAAGACCTCTGGCAACCGCGACCTCCTGATCGAAGAGGAGATGAAGGAAAGCTACCTCACCTACGCCATGAGCGTGCTGGTGGATCGCGCGCTGCCGGACGTCCGTGATGGTCTCAAGCCTGTCCATCGGCGCATCCTTCAGTCGATGCGCGATCTCAACCTGACGGCCACGGCCAAGTACCAGAAGTCGGCCCAGATCGTCGGTTACGCTCTCGGCAACTACCACCCGCATGGCGATTCGTCGGTCTATGACGCGATGGTGCGCATGGCGCAAGAGTTCTCCCTGCGCTACATGCTGGTCGATGGCCAGGGCAACTTCGGCTCGATCGACGGCGACTCGGCGGCGGCCTATCGTTACACCGAGGCGCGCATGTCGCGCATCACCGGTGAGATGATCGAGGACATCCAGTTCAATACCGTCGATCACCGTCCGAACTACAACGGCCTACTCGACGAGCCGACGGTGCTGCCGGCAAAGATCCCCAACCTGCTGGTCAATGGCAGCTCGGGCATCGCCGTGGGCATGGCCACCAACATTCCATCGCACAACCTCACCGAAGTCTGCCAGGCGATCATCCACCTGGTCGACCACCCGGCCTGCACGGTCAGCGACCTGATGAAATTCATCCGCGCCCCGGACTTCCCCACCGGAGCTGTGATCTGCGGCACCGCCGGCATCCGTGAGGCCTATGAGACCGGCCGCGGCCGGGTGGTCATGCGCGCGAAGTACCACCAGGAGCAGATCGAAGGCCGCGATGCGCTGATCTTCACCGAGATCCCGTACGGCATCAAGCTTGGCACGATCAAGGAATCGATCCAAAGCGCGGCACTCGACGAGCGCATCAAGGGCATGTATCAGGTCAACGCCGACGTCATTGGCGACGGTGTGCGTCTGGCGATCCAGTTGAAGAAGGGCGAGGATCCGGACGTGATCCTCAACCAGCTGTGGGAGCACACCAACCTCCAGTACAACTTCGCCATCAACATGATCGCGCTCGACGGCGGCCGCCCGCGTACGCTCAATCTCAAGCGCATGTGCCAAGCCTATGTCGAACACCGCATCGACGTCATCATCCGCCGCACGCGTTTCTGGCTGGCGCGCGACGAGGCCCGCCTGCACATCATCGTCGGTCTGCTCAAGGCGATCGACATCATTGATGAGATCATCAGCCTGATCCGTTCCAGTCCGAGCGGTGACGTCGCCAAGCGCGGGCTCATCGAACAGCTGGGCTTCAGCGACCTACAGGCGCAGGCCATCCTCGACATGCAGTTGCGTCGTCTGACCGGGCTGGAGCGCGACAAGCTGCAGAAGGAGCACGACGAACTGCTGGCCGCCATCAACGACTACAAGGACATCCTCGCCCGCGATGAGCGCAAGAATGCGATCGTCAAGGCGGATCTCGCCATGCTGATCGAGAAGTACGGCGACGATCGCCGCAGCCAGATCGTCGCCGCGGCCGGCGACTTCAACATGGAAGACCTGATCGAGGACGATCCCTGCGTCGTCACGATCACCAAGAGCGGCTACGTGAAGCGTCTGTCGGTTGACACCTTCCGCATCCAGCGGCGTGGCGGCAAAGGCGTGAGCGGCGGATCATTGAAGGATGACGAGGACTTCGTCTCCCAGATGTTCACCGCCACCAACCACCAGTACCTGCTGAACTTCACCAACCACGGCAAGGTCTACTGGCTGAAGGTCTACGACATTCCCGAAGGTGCGCGCACCTCGCGCGGCAAACACTTAGCCAACGTGCTGAGCTTGGCGAAGGACGAACACATCACTGCCGTCATTCCGGTGCGTGAATTCCGCGAAGACCAGTTCCTGCTGATGGCGACCATGCAGGGCCAAGTGAAAAAAACGGCCCTGGCGGCGTACGGCAATCCGCGCGCTGGTGGCATCAAGGGCATTAAGATCGGCGACGGCGACGAGCTGGTCGACGTGATCATCACCCACGGCAATGACGAAGTGCTGATCGCCAGCAATGATGGCCAGGCCTGTCGCTTCAACGAAAGCGATTGCCGTCCAACTGGGCGCGACACCGGTGGTGTCATCGGTATCGAACTCACCCCAGGTGCGAAGGTAGTGAGCCTGATCCGTCTCGAAGCCGGCAGCGAAGTGCTGACCATCTGTGAACGCGGCTTCGGCAAACGCACGCCGTTCGAGGACTACCGCCTCACGCGTCGTGGTGGCAAAGGTGTGATCAACATCGAGACCAGCGATCGCAACGGTCCGGTGGTGGCATCGCTCGCGGTCAAACCTGGCGAAGAGCTGATGCTCATGACCCGCACCGGCACCATGGTGCGCACGCGCATCGACGAGATCCGCACCACCGGTCGCGCCGCGCAGGGCGTGACCATCATCAACATTGATGCCGGTGACGCGGTGACCGGCGTCGCGCGTTGTCCAATGACTGCGGAAGACGGCACCACCGAACCGACGGTTTGAGTAAGCAACCAGGCGGTGATTCCTCACCGCCTGGTTGACCAGTGACAGTCATTGTCAGATTTGATGCGCGTGGGCGTCTGCTTGACCTTGACGCGTCTGCAACGATTGCTGACAAACGCTTGCCCGGCAACTGCTTGTCGAAGTGTAGCAGTTTGCACAGCGGCACCGCCAGGCGTTTGACGGTACCCTCTCTCATCCGCTAAGCTGCACGTGTGAACCAAACGAACTAGCCCCATGAATCCGCCTGTGCTCCATCACCGCTCACACTTCCACGTTCTATCGAGGCGCGCATGAGCCTTGACCGCGAACGTCTCAAGCGGGCGCTGAATCTGGCGATGCGCCACGCCTACAGCGAGTCCGCATTGCTGGCGGTTCGTCCGTGCGATCCATCCGTCGCGCGCGACCAGCGCCCCGATGCGGTGTTGTGGTCGTGGATCAACGTCAGCGGAGCGTGGACTGGGACGGTGGCGTTGGTGCAACCGGTCGATCTTGCGGTGATGGTGGTCAAACAAGTGCGCGACGGCGTGCGCGAACCGGTACCGACCGAACTGCTGCTGGAAATCCAGGGCGACCTTACGACCCGCATCGTCGGAAAAACGTTTGATCAATTGTCTGCACTCGGCGTCAAGGCGACGCTCGCGGCGGTCAAGGTCGGCAACGGTGCGCCCGATGTGCGGCGCGGAAATTGGCAGGGCCATACCTGGGCAGTCGGTGGTTGGTGGGTTGCGGTATTCCTTTACGAAGGCGTTATGGCGACGCAGCCCACGCCTACCGCAACCATTGCGGGTGAACTAGCACCAGACACCGAACGCGTGACCAATCCTGAACCGCTCACCAAGGTCGTGCGTGCACGTGACGATGATTTGGAAGTCGTGTGGCCGGATGTGCTGCCGTCATCGACCATCCCGCGTGGTGTGGTGCCGGCGAAGCCGAAGGCTCCTGCCGCGAAATCTCCGCCACCGGTGACGAAAACCCCAGAGCCGCCGCAGACTCCTGGGAAACTCAAGTCATCGACGTCGGGACGACGTGGCGTGGTGCGCACGATCCACGGTCTGCTCGATTCCGACACGGCGCGCAATCTGCCGATCATCAAGCCTGCCGCGACTGACGTGACGGCGAAGAACGAGACACCCAAGATTGACGCCGATCGCACGGCACCGTGGTTCAAACCCAAGGCGCCGAGTACCCCGCCGCCCGCGGCCTTCACTCTTCCCAAAGTCCTTGGTCATTACCGCATCGATGGCGTGCTTGGTGAAGGTGGCATGGGCGTGGTGCTCAAGGGCAGCCATGCCACGCTTGATCGTCAGGCGGCGATCAAGCTGATGAAGCCGAGTCTCGCGGGAAATCCCGATTTCGCCGCGCGTTTCATGCGTGAGGCGCGCATCGCCGCGTCGCTCGAACATCCCAATCTGGTAACGGTCTACGATGCGGCGCAAGAGGATGGCTTCCTCTACATGGTGCTGCGTTTCATGGGTGGAGGTGACCTTACCGGCCAGCTTCAGCGCGAAGGACAGCTCAGCGAGCCGCGCGCAATCCATATGTTCAGTCCGTTGTTGTCGGCGCTGCAGTACATCAGCACGAAGAAGCTGGTGCACCGCGACATCAAACCGGCGAACATCCTGCTCGACGAGGATTTCACTCCGCGCCTGGGCGATCTAGGTCTGATGCGCACCAGCACCGCAGGCGGGGATCGTGGTGACGGTGATGCCGGGATCATGGGTACGCCCAGCTACATGTCGCCCGAGCAGGTGAACGACGTTCCCGAACTCGACATCCGCAGCGACATCTATTCGCTGGGTCTGACGCTCTACGTCGCGCTGACCTGCAAGCAGCCGCTGCAAGGCGCCGATCTATCGAGCACGATCGACAACGTACTGCACGTCAATCCACCGGATCCCCGCACCATCGTCCCGTCGTTGTCAGAGGCGATGACGCAGGTGGTGATGAAGGCCATCCGCAAACGCCCGCAGGATCGTTTCCAGACGCCGAAGGAATTCCTCGACGCGTTGAGCGCGGTTGAATCCGAGTCGCTCAATGAACTGTCGGCGTCCGGCGTGAGCTGGTTCGGAAAGATCTTCGGCGGAAGGCGGTAGCTCGGTGTGCGCCTTGCCGGAGCGGCAAGGCGACGCCGGCTTTGCCGGCGTGTTTCGCTGTGCGAAACCAAACCTCGTCCCCGCTCGCGCGCGCAGGTACGCTCGGGGGATTGTTGTTCGCGGACTCCGTCCGCTACGCCTGCCAGGGCCTCGGCCGGCCCTGGACCCGCACCGATGTGGTTTCCCGTGTCCATTGCTGATGCGGTGTCCACCCGCTTTGCCGGCTTCCGGCCACCAGTCATCCCCATAGCCTGCGACCCCGAGGTCCGCCGATGAATGCCGCAAAATGGATGTTGCTGATCGTCACCGCCGCGCTGCTGATCTACATGGCGGTCGACCGCTGGCGCCAACCGCAGCAATTGCAGCGGGTCAGCCAGAGCGTCGATCGACTGGAACTGGCACTGCAAGAATTGTCGCGCACGCAGAGACAACTCGCTGAGGCGATGGCCAAACAACCGGCGGTGATCCCGCAGGGCAACCAGCCGACCACCACGACGGTGCAGGCCTCGGTCATCGATCCGACGGTGCAGGACGGCAACCCCAAGCTGGGCGTCAACTTTCTGATGCCGTATGATCGCTCGCACTACAACCCGAAATGGCAGGGGGGCACGCTCAAGGCGTTCGGGTCGACGCCACGTGGGCTCAATCCGCTCACCGACAATTCCTCTACCAGCAACGATGTGCACTCGCGTTGCAACGACAGTCTGTGCGAACGTCCGGCGAAACATCCCGAGCAGTGGAGTGCCAATCTCGCTGAGTCGGTGATCATCAGTGACGATTACCAAACCTATACCTTCACCCTGCGCAAAGGTGTGCGGTGGCAGCGACCGACCATCGCCAGTCAGGCGAAGTATGCCTGGTTGGCCAAGGATGTGCCGTTGACGGCCGCGGATTTCAAGTTCACGCTCGATTTGATCCTCAACCCCGCAGTCGACTGCCCCCACTTGCGCAACTATTACGAGGATGTCGAGCGGGTCGAAGCTCCCGACGACCACACGCTGATCATCCGCTGGAAGCGCAAGGTCTACACCAGCCTCAGTTTCAGCATGAGCCTGTCGCCGCTGCCTCGCCACATTTATGGCCATACTGCCGACGGCACACCGATCGCACCGGAACAGCAAGGCGTCGCCTTCAACAAACACTGGTTCGATGAGATCAGCGGCGTGGTCGGTGTCGGAGCGTTCATCTTCGAAGGGTATGAACCAGACAAGGTCATGCGTTTCCGTCGCAACCCCGATTACTGGGGCGCGCCGCTGCATTTCGATGTCATTGAGCTGAATCTGGAAGTGAAGAAGGACGACGCGCAGTTGATCGCCTTCAAGAATGGCCAAGTGCATACCCACGGTTTGACGCCGCTGCGCTATAAAGCGGAAATCCTCGATCATAAGGAGCCACGTTTCGCGGCGCTCGATCCCAACGATCCCAAGGCGGGACGAAAGGGCGAACTGGCCTGGACACGTTTCAAGGCGCTCAACTTCAGCTACCTCGGCTGGAACATCCGCCGTCCATTGTTCAGCGATAAACGGGTGCGTCAGGCGATGAGCCATGCCTTCCCCAAGGAACGTATCATCAACGAGGTTTTCTTCGGGCTTGGCCAAGCGATCCTGACCGATGTGCACCCGGATAACCAGTACGCCAACAAGGCGGTGAAACCCTACGCTTTCGATCTGGAGCGCGCTAAAGAGCTGCTCGCGGAAGCCGGCTGGAGCGATAGCGATGGCGATGGCACCCTCGACAAAGAAGTCGACGGCAAACGCCTGCCTTTCCGCTTCATCATCAAGTATCACTCCGACAGCCCGGAATGGGACAACGCGCTGTTGATCTATAAAAACGAACTGCGACGCATCGGCATCGACATTGAGCCCAAGCCCTTCCAGTGGAAGGAACTGATCCGGGTCTATGAGGACAAAGATTTTGATGCCGTGGTCGGCGGCTGGCGCATGGACTGGGACATCGACTACTACCAGCTCTGGCATTCGACTCAGGCCGATGTGCAGGGCGGCAGCAACCACTGCGGTTTCAAGAACGCACGAGTCGATGAACTGGCGGATAAATTGCGCACCACCTTTGAGACCCCGGAACGCATCGCCATCGCCAAGGAAATTCAGGCGATCATCCATGAAGAGCAGCCCTACACCTTCTTCCGTAGCGGCGAGGGCATCTTTGTCTGGCAGAATCACGGCAAGCCGGCAACGGACCTCTACCTCAAGGGGGTGACCATCGGCCTGGATACATTGCATCCGTTGGTGAACCGTTCGGCTGCGTCTTGGCATTTCCGCGAATGAAGGCGATGACAGCGGTGCGAGGTGCGAGGTGCGAGGTGCGATGCGGATGCCCAATTGGGATCGGCGGGCGCGGCAGATGGGATATCGAGCTGTTGGACGGTGATGGTGAGAGGTCTTTAACCTCGCACCTCGCACCTCGCACGTCGCACAACGAGCGCAGCGAGTCCTGAACGATGCTGGCCTACGTCATCCGTCGTCTGCTGCTGATGATCCCGACTTTTCTCGGGATCCTCATCATCAACTTCGTGGTGCTGCGCCTCCAGGGGCCGACGTTGGTGGAGCAGATGCAGGTGTCGGGTGGTATGGGCGAAGGTGCAACCGCCGGAGGCGGTGATCGCAAGGTCCAAGGTGCGGCCAAGGACGTAGAAAATTACCTCGACCGTTTCCGCCGCGCCGGCAACGATCTGCCCGCGATTATCAATCTTCGCGGCTTTCATGATGCAGGCGACTACGCTGGCTGGCTGCGTGACACCATCGCCAATGGCCGGCACAAGGACACGCCCAGCAAACGTAACCGTCTGGAAAAAGAACTGTGGCTCGCTGGGCCGCAGGCAGTCGTGCCGTTGGTGGCGGTACTGGCGGACAAGGCCAACGTCGACATCCATATCCTGGCGGCGCAGGCGCTGACCTACTGCGCTTACATCACGCTCAATCCCCGTGATCTCTCTGGCATGCCTAGCGCAGAGCTGCAACGCATCCAGCAACGCAACGAAACCCTGCGCAACAACCGCATCCTGCACACCAACACGCGTGAAGCAGGCGTCACGGTGGTTGATCCCAAGGCGGCGGAAAAACGTGCGGTGTTGTTGGCGTTGTTTGCTGAGCCGCAGACCCAAGCCGAGTATGCCGCGCGCGCGGGCGGGGCGCTGAGCGCCATGGTGTTCAATACCGGCTTCGTCGACTTCATGGTCAAGCTGGCAACGCTCGACCTCTACAGCGAATCGCGCAAAGAATACGTCTTCACCGTCATCGCCGACCGCTGGTCGATCACTTTCTGGCTCAATACCATCGCCATCCTCATCGCCTGGGCGGTGTCGATCCCGCTCGGCATCCATTCGGCACGGCGCATCGGCACGCTCGAAGACCGCATCACCACCACCGGGTTGTTCCTGGCATGGTCGATGCCGGCGATGTTCCTTGGCACGGTGCTGCTTTACCACTTTTGCACGGATACTGCCGCATCGAAGGCGTGGTTCCCCAATCGCGGTCTGTCCAGTGATGGGGCGCCGTGGATGCCGACCGGTGCGTACTTGCTTGATCTGCTGTGGCATGCCTTTCTGCCGCTCATGGTGCTCAGCTATGCCAGCTTCACCGCCTTGTCGCGTTACATGCGCGCGAATTTGCTGGAGCAACTCGATGCCGACTACGTGCGTACCGCGCGCGCCAAGGGCTGCAGCGATGACACCGTGGTCTACGGGCATGCTTCGCGTAACAGCCTGATCACCATGATCACGCTGGGCAGCGGACTGCTCGCGGAACTGTTCAGTGGCGCACTCATCGTCGAACTGATCTTCTCCATCCCAGGGCTCGGTTGGCTGATGTTGGAGGCGGCGGTCGAACGGGACGCGCCCCTGCTGATGGGCTCGACGGTGATTTCGGTGTCATTGCTGCTGGTCGGCATCCTCATCGCCGACCTCTTGTATGCGGTGGCGGATCCGCGCATCCGGAGCCGCTATGTCTGAGC
>ENA-ORBV01003834-ORBV01003834.1-microbial-mat-metagenome-genome-assembly--contig:-NODE-3834-length-29619-cov-5.967978_pt1 | contig 29619 bp, 26 predicted proteins | sample MGYA00237777_ERZ505514 | MGnify/ENA primary metagenome ERZ505514 (study PRJEB26160, sample SAMN06269048) | microbial mat metagenome | isolation source: Oligotrophic lake microbial mat | place... | reverse complement strand
TTTCAAGCAGAAGACGGCATACGAGATTCGCCTTAGTCTCGTGGGCTCGGAGATGTGTATAAGAGACAGATACAGCAACCAACGGAACAACGGAAGCACTTTCAGTCAAGCACCGGAAAAGAGTACTAGTAGCCAGACTGGACTATCACCCTGCCCATGGCGACAGTGCCCATGCGGCAACTTCCGGCAATGCAGATAGTTTTCCCTGAGTGGATGGCCAAACTCGATGCCGACACACTGCAACGATGTGGGACTGGCCCAATGGCCAAACATCACCTGTCTTCGCGTGAATGCTTGCTCTGGATGTCGCACCGGTGCGTTTGTCCAGCAGGGAAGGAACTGAGTTTGCAGTAGCAGAGAACTAAAAACAGCTGCTCCAACTGCCATTTCAGTGCCACTGGACATGGTCTTGTTTTCTGTGCAGCTAGATAAGCAGGGTCTCGTCATTTTTTGGTCATGTTTGCTTTTGACGATTGGTCTAGCTTCAGTGAGGGGAAGGAAGGGCTGCGATCCACCTGACACTGCAGACCGTAGATCATGGTAGGACTGCCAGGAATGCCAAGTTGATATGGCGACTCATTCGTCCTGAGGGACGCGTACGGAAGCAAGACTCCGTCCTACTTACTTCGCTGCGACATATTGTGCTTCCTTCAGTTCTACACTACTAGTAGTAGGACTGCTGCGGTACTGGCTCGCCTCAAAGTGGCGGGCGACTGAATAGTGGCGTTGAGGTTGGGGTAAGGAAGACAGAGACGGAGGGTACCATACAGTAACGCCGGCAGACGGAAGTACTCCGACGGATGCGCTTCAACTAAAGGAACAGCATTGAGTGTTGCCAATGTGCTGTTCCTACTAGTTGGCACTGTACAGACATGATTCATGTAAAGTATGTCAGTGGGCGGAAGGAAGAGCGGCCGGCATGCGACAGAGCAAACGAGCATGTGGGCGGTCGGAGTAGATAGTGCCGCCCCCGCTAGTAGCTGAGTGGCTGCGTGGCTGTTTCCTTTCTCGCTAGTGCCAGTGCAACTGAACTGAACCAAGGCGTTGCGCATGCATTGCTATTCTAGTAGTAGTAAGTAGCTTCAGCATCCTGGGTAGAATATTTCACAACGAAATTACCTACTACATGATTTAGTATTAGTACCATACCATCTGGTAGGCCACGGCCGGCATGCCAAAATACTGACGGACGGACCTGACGGTCTGTGGTAGTAAATCGAACTAGTAGACTCGATTGCTTGCTTGGCTACTAGCCAGCTGAGCGTGCTTTTCTTCTATAACTGAAAAGCTCCAGCAATTGCTGGGGCCAGCCTGTTGCAGCACACATTATTTATATTTTGATGCAATGCCAGCAAATCATTGCTGGGGCTTGTTCTCTGTCCCAGCAATTGCTGGGCCAACAATGTGGCACTACTAGTCTAGCTAGCTAGTGCATGTGATTGCCGGGGATTGATTGCTGGCACCGGTGCTCCGGCAATGGCTGGGACTTATTGTGTTCGTGTTGTTTGAACCATAACTCTACGGTACATTATCCTGTCCATATTCTGCTGGCGTCACTCCCATGAATAAAGAATACTGATCTGTATCCTGTATGATTAACGCAGGCCAAGCCAAGGTGACATTTCTGCGACACAGCAAATGATAAGTGTATGCGCCAAATGTAAGAATTATGGCACGATAGGACTTGTTCGTCCAGCTGCGGAGAGAAGGTACTGTAGTATGGATACTCTGAAAAGAATAAAAGTATCAGTGAGCGAGCGCCTGCATTGCACAGCACACATATGGACGCAGTTTCCAACGCGCAGACTACCACCAAGACAGCTAAATTTTTTCAATCACCCAAGATTTGAAAAGACCAAAATTGAACTCTCGTAGGACTATTACCAGAAAGTACGTATATTGGCCGACGTTTTTTTTCGAACGGGTGTTTTGTGGTGTGAGTACCATGCATCTTGCTTTTGCGTGTAGTTGTGGATCAGAGTGACCTCTCTTTTTGTTGCTCCTGGTTGCACCGTGGAATACTGATGCGAACTGGCCATGCATGCACGCAGCGGAGGGGAGACACCAACCTATCAATCCTATCAAGCAATCAAGCCTCTCGAAAGATCACCACCAACAGCCGTTGTCTCTCTTCTCAACCTAGCTAGTAGTACAATTGTAGCTACTAGTAGCAGGAAGTGATAAGAACTTCCCTTTTGGTGTTGCGATAGACTACTAGTAGATCAGTCTACCGTGTTACTAGATTAGCTAGCTAGTAGATAGCTATCCCTCCAACAACAGCTCTCTACTATAGTACATAGCTACTTCAACCCACTAGTTATTCTCAGTCGAGGAAACGATCGTTACATAAGGTATCCACATACAACATACAACAACAACCTCTCCAAGCCGAACGATTCGAATAGTAGACTAGCAGCCATCAAGCAGCCGCACTCTCTCTCTCTCTCTCCCATATCTAAATCAACAACAACAGACAGACAACAACGACAACCACAACTTGACATCCGTACAGCATAATCATGAAAGGACCAATAACCGGAAACGCCGCCGGCACTAGTGCGGCCAGTTCTCGTAGCAACAGTATTGAAATCACGGATGCCACGACGATTGCCCAATTGCGGGGATTGGATTTGAGCGAAAGCGGAGGAGGAGGAGGAGCAGGAGGCGGCCGTAGTAGTAAGCCACGACGTGCTTCCGGTCAAGCCCGAAAATTGCAACACGACATGGGCCGCTCCCTCAACTTTTTGAATTTGGACCACCGAAAATCATTGGCGCCGACTGCCTTTGGGACGGCCGCTCCAAAAACCGCCGGGGGCGGCAATCCACGCTTGCGCATGATGCAACTCCGGCTCAATCGACTCAAAAAGACATCTCCTCAAGAACGCATGTACCAAAGTGATTCCGCCCTCTTCAGCAGTGCCAATGCCTCGGGGAGCGAGGATTCGAAAACCCACAAGTTGGGCCACGATGTTTGGTTCAAGTCGCTGTATCCCAAACAAGGCGCCTTGGAGAAACTAGAGGAAGCCGAAGCGGAATTTGAAGAATCCCAACGAGACGACGACGATTTTATGAATCAAGACATGAATACGAGTGGTACCGACATGTGGTTGTTTGAAGCCAATCATAGTGCACCGGGATTTTTACCAGGAGAAGAACAGGGCATCCGAAGAGCGGGACGAAGACCTAGTGCGGCCAAAAAGAAAGCCTCCGGCAGCAAACCAAGTAGTGCAACAGCAGATGATGGTACAGCAGCAGTACAAGATGGAAGTGGTGATGGACAGAATGATGAAAACATGGAAGAAGATATCTCACATATTCGAAGACAACAAGGAGATGAAGACTAGCTGTAAACGTGAGATTGGAAATATATACAAATCAGCAAACCAAACTGTCTTTCTCGTTTCTGTTTTATTAGGTGCCATGCGATGCATACAATTTCACGAATGTACAGTCATCCAAAAAGAAGAATGGACAGGAAGAGATTGAGAGAGGTAAACGCGGGGAAACTAACTTATTTAACTAATGAACTATAATTTTACTGCATCATCCAATTTCTTGCCATTTTACTGCAGGATCCGTCTTGCACCAACTGATGTATCTTCTATAATTATGGGTGCAATGCCCTCGTCTTGGGAGCGATTGGGTGTGGTGCTTTTTGGAATTCGCCCGATCAAATCTGTCGTTCCTTGGATGCTGTCATCTTGAGAATCCAAACGGATGCATCTTTATCTTCTAGCTAGAATCCAAGCTGATGTATCTTTACCTTCTAGAATCCGGTCCAATTGGAAATATCGTGCTGCCGGCTAGCTAGAACCTGGCCCTTTAAGATGTCATCCTGCCACTGAGCAACCTCATTCCTCTGAACCTCTACCACAAGTCGAAAGCTAGCGAAACGCTGGCCGGCAACCTGGCGTCAGACGTGTGCGGGTGGGAGTGAACGCAGCGATACACTAATAGTCAATCGTTTCAATGGAGTCGTGTTACTAGTAGTCAGTACTAGGTAGCAACTTCCATCTGGGTATCAAGTACCCAATAGATGAAAACTATGGATTCATTCATGTGGGTCACGCAGCCGCTCCGGCCAGGACCGCTCGTTCAATGTAGCAAACAAAAAGCTCGGATCCGTTTAAAAGATGGAATACAACCAATCGTTTTGCCTTTTCTCATCTTGCAACCGATTTTTGACCAAACGTTGGCCTTTTCGAGGTCGTCGGGTCAGTTTGACAATTGCTCCAAAGGATATTTCATAATCTCGTATCCCGGCTCCTGCTTGACAGGGAATAGCGGCACCGGGGCCCTTGCTTTCGTACTGAGCTTTCAAATAGTCATAGCACATTTGATATCGATTCTGTTCTTGTTCCAGTCGAGTACATTCGGATTGGAATTGTTTTTTACTCTTCCACATTTTGGTGGCTGTGCAGCTTCTTCGTTTAACATACCAATTGTAGTCAGCTTCTGCTTCGCTGGCCAACCAAAGCATTTGCCGTTTCAGAATGGCATAGGCTTCTCGTGTGTAAATGTGATAGTAGCCGGGCTTGTAGTGCTTCAAACTTTCTTGACTCATTATGGTTTCGTCGCGGCTGTCGTCTGTGAATACGTATATGATTTTATGGGGCTTGGAAAAGTCAATGCCACATTCTTGCATGGTCTTGTAGTCGCCGTGTGAAATAAAGGTTGGCTTGCCCTTGTAACATACCGTTGGTCCAGCTTTGAGCCACTTGCCGGGAGCTCTTTGGTTGATGATCATGGTTGCTGGTGGCATTGCGGCAATCGATTTGGATGCGGGCATTGTTGGAGCAGATTTGTACTTGTTTTGGTGCTTCGGGGTGGCGTTGGATGGGGCTTTTTCGTAATTTGCGTTTTCGTTTTTATGAGGGCACTGTTTTGTGGAAATCAAACCACTAAAGATTTGTTTGCGGTGGCTAATACTACAAGGCTACTACTACAACTGAAAAGCTGCCTTGAACACTACCACTGCTAGCTAGTAGTAACATAGTGCTATCACTTACTAAACAGTCTATCTTGTTCGTGACCATCTCTTACTCTCGCCAGGTACTACTTTTAGGCTGAGTTGAGTCATCCATCGATCGCGAACACCGGAGGGGTATCGAAAGAGCTGCTCTTTAGGTTGAGCGTCTAAATAAAAGATAGAGCACCATCGCCTCCTTCCATTTCCTCGAGGGGTAACTTGTGCTATTGTTTTTCCACGAATGCGCATTCTCGTTTTATCTCGTCGCCAGTAGGTACTAAATGTAGCAGCTACTAGCTAGCTTCAACGTCCTTGGGGATCGAGTCATTGCCATCCATCGGATCTGAAGGAAAAAGAACCCCTTCCGAACAGTGAGTTCTGTTTGCCACATAGCTCTAGTAGCTAGCTAGCTAATAGCTAGCTAGTAGTAGTCGTATTAGCTGCTACTTTAGCTAGCTAGTAGTAAGTAGTGGAGGCGGTAGCTAGAGTAGTTAGTAGTCGCTTATTACGGTATTCAGGTCCCAGCCATAGACATGAGATCATTTAGCTAGCCACGCAGTAGCCAGTGCTAGTAGAGTACCTGCTAGCTAGTAGTACCCCAATCACCACAGCAATGAGAGCAAGCTGAGCCACCCACATACGCCTGCACCCTTTGTGCAAGGAAGACGGATGTAGCCAACATCTAAACAGTGCGGTGAGTCCCCATGAACAAGGGGGTGATGAACGAAGGACAGTCTGTTCAAAAAATGAAATGTATTATCAAACATAAAAGAACCGACGGGTGCGTGAAACTAAGAAATGCAACTTTACTTCCGTCTCTCGAGCAAAATCAATCGTGCAGCCCCATGTTGCGCATTTTCACAGAAATGTTTTCTAATGCACTTTGCGGGGACCATGAATTCGAAGTGTCAATACAGCAGCCGCCAAGGTTTTGATATCCTTTTGTCGCCTTGACTGCAGTTGATCTCCACCAGCTTAGTCTTCTCTAGCTAGTAATGTTCATTCATAAGCTCTCTCGAACCAATCCGCAATGGCTTCTGCCACACGTTCCCATCCTGGGGCTACCATCAAATGATGTGGCATGCCTTCAAAAATAAGAGCCTCCTCCCCGCCATATGCTTTTGCGGTTGCATGAAACTCGTCCACCGTCACAAATTTATCCTTGTCGGATCCAACGACGAGAATCTTTTTGTTTCGAACCTGGTCTAGCTGGACAGGCTTCCATAGAAGCACATCCAGAAAGGCCAGATAGGAATCCTTTTGAAGATGTGGAACCCATCCCTCCACAAAAGCCTGGGGAGTATCGGGAGTAAAAAAATATTCCCTGGCCAAATCGGATGTATTGACCAGACCAAGTAGGTTTCCGGTCAGATTTGCCTTTAGAAGGAGCCAGGGATGCTTCCGCAAGGGATCGAGAACACCGGCTGTCCAGGACATGCCGTTACCGGGTACCGAGGCCAACAGAACCGCACCCGACAAACTGTGGTCAGGATCTTCCTGCTCCAAATACTTTTGGACCACCATGCCACCCAGCGAGTGTCCAATGAGAAAGGACTTGACCGGAAACTTTTGATCAATGACGGTCTTGACATCTTGTACATAATCGGCAAGTCGCACCGACCAAAGCGATGTTTGATGTTTGGGAAGCGGGCTATTGCCGTGACCTCGAAGACTGACAGCATAGACATCGTATCCCATTTGAGCAAAATATGGCATGAACGTCTCCTCCCAACACCAGGCTCCATGCCAGTACCCGTGTACTAACAATATGGGAGTTGCCTTCTTCTTATTGCTCGTTGTCGTCGCCTTTCGTTCTAATACTTCTAAGTCTAGCGGCATCTTGATATCCGTAAATAGAACTGTTGCATTGGACGGACGAGCTTGCTTTTGACAATCACCAGACCAAAAAGGAGGCCGCTACACTGCTACAGTGCTGTTGCCAGTAATCGCCAAGAGTTCAGTGTTCCTGAAATTTGGGTTCGGGATGAATGCGATCCTCCTTCTCGGATCTCGATTCCTTACCTCCAAACAATGTGAGTTGAGAATGGGTGCAGCGGCAAGGTGTGCATTCAAAAATGATCACCGTTTGTGCCTTCCTCTGGGCAGCAAGCCACTTTAAAAAAATATTGTGCTACCACATTTCGCACCAATCGGACACTCTCTTTCATCCGAATCATCTCCTCCCATAATAAGTTGGTCAGAACGCACAAGTTCAACTTCTTGGTGTTCACGCCAAGGAGGTGGCTGCATCAGCAGCTGTTACTGTCCCATGACAGAAGCAAAGTGACCATATTACATTTGTTGCCATTCGAACTCTAGCTAGATCAAGCAACAATGTAATGTTGGCCATTTCCGTTCCCGATGTACTTTTGCGTTTGTGTGGTGTCAATACAGGAGGGTACTATTGCTTACTGGGAATTATTTCAAGTGACAAGCTCGACAGGGGTGGCTCTTGGCTCTCTGCCTATTAGATTGGATTTTTTTAATAAATTTCGACCATGCATAAGGACATGTGTTACTGGATTTTCTACACCAGAAATCCGCCAAACTGCGCCATTCCCATCGCCATCCAGATCCCCCCGAGTTTGGAAAACAATAAATCATTCTTGTGGGAAATGGATGAGGATGATGAAGATGCGGATGTTGTAGTACTGCTGCTTTCCAACAAGCCCTCTGCTGCTTCTTCTTCTGCACCAGCTTCTTCTTCGTCCTCCTTGGCATTGATTTCCAAGGCACACGTTCCCTCCAAAGAGTAGGTAGTAAATCCTCCAATGGCACAACCAATATGAAGGTCTCGTTCTTCTTCTTCTCGTTGTAACTGGCGATGAATCGCACTTCCATAGGCCCAAAGAGTGCCTTTGCCCGAAATAGAACCGCCTTTTTGGAGCAAGGCATCCAAATGCTCGACCGCCACCACTTGATTCTCGCCCAAATAGGGAGAATAATACTCGGGCGAGGTGGTATTGAAAAAGAGGACGACTTGTCCATCGCAAGTGCTACCCATTCCCCAAGAGATGGTAATGTTCGCATCGGTCGTATTGATTTCCAAAGGATTGAGGACCACATGCTGTTGGGCGGCGTCTCCTGTAAAATATTCCACGGGAATGGTCAGCTGTTGGTCCTCCAATTCTACCATTTCTTCCGTGACATTCATGGTACAATTCGGATAATCTTGGTTGTAGGTTTCACTGGTTTCCACCAAAGTAAATTTGCAAACAATGGGAGAGTGTAAATCAAACAAACTGCTCGAGACATCATTGTCGTAATCATTTCCACTGTCGCAGATCGTTCCCTCCTCAAAACACGTCGTAACTTCGGTGCTATTGACGCACACACCCGCACTGCTGGCATGTTCGGCTGCGACTCCTCGCGCCATGGCCGCCATCGTCCACCATATGGTAACAGCAGCAGTAGTCGACATGAACGTGTCAATCCTCATCCTTTACTAGTTGTCTTGTAGTGAATGCAAAAAATGTATCTTCTTCGGTCCCTGTTGTGTTTTATGATGACAGAATAGTGCTGCCATGCTGCACTAACACTATTTAATAACGGAAGGATTTCTTTCGCGGCAAACTTACTGGTTGGATTGCATGGTGAACTCTATCCTTGATGTTTTTGTTTCAGTGAAGGTTATCCACGTTTGGGGTGCAGGCGTGAGTGAATGCGGCTTACGAGTAAGCGAGTCCCACCTAAGATATCAGATTGCATGACATCATGGCCTACTGGAGCCAATGTGGGACCTTTTCGTTTCCGGCCCCGAAAAATATCTCTGCCTTCTTGTTTCATTGTAAGTTGGCCAACCCCAGCCTCCATCACTGGGGTTGGGAAGAAAACAGGAGTGGGGGCCGTCGTCACCTATCTTATAACTAGTATTGGCTACCTACCTAATCAGCAGCAAGCTGGCTACTAGCTATATAGGGGGACGGTGAATGGTACGATTGGCCGACAGAAACAAGCCGGTGGTGTGAGTTCAAAGGACGTAGTATGTTCGTTCAAACATGTGGTGGTGGGACTCTCTGCTAATGCTACATGGTTTACTACTAGCAGGGACGGATGCAAGTGTATGGGGGCGACTCGAATAAATCCAAATGAAATGAAATAAAATCTAATAAATATGTATATTATATCAAAGGAACGTTCGTACTTCCAACTTCTCCCTTTCAAAATCGTTGCATGTACCAACCGCACAGTGTATTCTTGCACTCTGCGCTTTTACTACTGACCCGCCCATTTATTATTATTGTACGTATGTACGGTCTTGGACGCACCCAAACGAAACCAATCGATGGATGCGCCTCTTCTTCGGCAGCTTCTACTTTTTCCGTCACCAGACAGTCACCAGACAGAGTCCGACGTTTTGTTTTACAACTCGTCCAATTCGGTCACGGTACTAGGACGACGCTTCTGTTGTTCACGTGCTGTGACTTCCGCCACAAAGCCAGCCACGATTTCTTCTCCACGTTCTTCCCATTCCGCACGATTCTGGACAGCATAATCCAAATACTCATCACTGCTGACTCCAAAGACACCACACTCTTTGAGTTTCTTGGCCAAAGGAATGATGTAGTTGTCGAAGAACCCGATTTCGCCTTTGTACCTTTGTTTTTGAAGGAGATGAAAGAACTAGAAGTCAGCAATGGTAAAAACCTGTCAGGAAAATGAGTGAATGATGCCATGACTTACCAAAAGGTTGCAGGATCTTTGCCCATGCGACCAGCCACAAAGGCAGCATACATTTCTTCAAACAATCTCTTGTTCCACTTTTGATAGACATGCCAGTGCTGCATGGTATGAGACACATCGGATGCTTGGATAATGTGCTCAATCACAATGGTAGCACGAAGGTCCTTGTCGTGGACGCTTCCCTCCGACACTTGTTCGCCTGCAAACGCCTGCTGCCAACGCCTCTTTCTCAAGTCGTTCAGCTCTTTGTCAAAGATGTCTGTCGCAAGCACAACATTGACAATGAGCTGTCGGAAGCGGAGCAATTCCTCTTGAGAGGCAAACAGGAATGTACGGAGTTTGGCGAACCGATCCTCCATGAGAATGGTCCAACTGCAGTCCAGCGAGTTTTGTTCTGCCAAACTCTTGTTGTGGTACTTGTCAGCCATGTCAGGATTCTCTGTTCCCAGTTGCATATTGGAAACTCCCTGGTGGTCCACATCGTGGATGAGTGCTGAGAAGGTCATGGCAAACATGGCTAATGGATCCGAGTTGATTCCATACGTGTAGTCATGCAAATGCAAGGCAATATCTTGCTCCAGAAAAGCCCCGGATCCAAGCATTTCCTTTTCCATGACTTCGGGAGAGACAATTCGACTCAGAAGTTTGCTGACACTCATCGTCACGTGACAGGCGTGTTCAACTGTGGACAGAAAGGAGCAGCGATTGTGAGTAAAAAGGCCACGGAAAAGAACAAAGAAATAGTATTTGCTCATCGTGATGCGAACTTACAGTTGTGGAAAGGATTGTTCCGATACATGGATGCGATCGCAGTCACCAAACTAGTGAGCTCCGCGACAATGTCTTCGTCAATAGTAACTTCTTTGTAACCCCCGTCATTGTGGACCTTTTTGGTCGCGTCGTATTCGGGCATGTGAATGACTTCCTTTACTTCATCCATACAAGTATTTCCCGCGGGCGGGTTGTACGTCGGGGGATGCTTCGTGCTTTTGCGCTTGGCACCACCACTAGCAGTGCGTGCGTATACAATCTTCTTCATGTCCTGCAGCATGAGCGAAACGATCCAATCCACCAGACGTTTTTGCGAACGATGCAGTTCGTGTGCAACCCTTGTTGAGCCCTCTTTGATAACCACATCGTCATCATCTCCGCGATTGGAGCTGTTAGCCGAAGAAGAGCCTCTTTGTTGCTTCGGCGAGCACCAAAACGTGCGCATCGTGCCTTTTCCTTTGGCCTACATTGAGAAAGATAATGTAGTACAGTGAGAAACCGCTACTCATCCAAGGAGCCATACTGCAGTAAACACTGGTTCTGCACTTACTTTAACAGCGTCCTCGCGCTGCGTCAGCCACCCATCTTTACCGGCCACCTTGAGATATTTGGACGTGGCCTCGGATACCTGAATTCGACCTTTAACACCAGTAGATTCCATACGACTAGCGGTGTTGACAGTATCTCCAAAGAGCTGGAAGCGTGCACGATCTCCACGGAGAACGCCGGCCTAAAATAAAGTCGGACCAAGAACATTAGAAGCCTGCAAACTCAAAGATCTAAACGAACCATCGAACCAGAACATGCTCATCGCAAAAACTTACGGTGACTGGTCCAGAGTGCAGTCCGATACGCATTCCCAAATCGGTTGTGTCGGGACCCAAGGTACTCTCAAGCTGCTTGGTAATATCTTTCATTTTCACCATACAATCAAAAGCAAAGCGAGCTATAAGTGGCGCATGGTTGGCTTGTGGTTCGGGAAGCCCGGTGACAGCCCTTTGTTCGTAGAGAAGTATATCGAAAGGATAGAAGCAAGGTGAGAAACATCTTGTCGCATATGGAATATTAATAGGAAATCACTCAACGGATCACGTACATGTAGCAGTCCCCAATCGTCTCCACCTTGAATACTCCACGTTTCTTGGCAATGCTATCAAATGCCTGATACAAATTCTGGAGCAAGGTAAACACTTGAGAAGGCTCTCTTGTGGAGGACCATGCGGTAAAGCCGGCAATATCTCCGAAGAAAACAGTACAGTGTGGAAACAGATCTGCAATGGGCGCCGCGGACGTGTCGTTCACCTCATCGTTCGTTTCGCCAGCCACAAAGCCCTTCAAGCGTGACTTGGTCCCGAATCCATACTTATCCGCCCCCTTGGCACCGCCGTTTTGTTCGTCCTGGAGCAAGCGGTCTCGTACATTCTTGGGAAAGAGAGTCGAGACCAAAGCCGTCGTTTGGGTTGCCTTTCGCAAGATATTTTTCTGCCGAGCCTCCACCATGATGTTGTACACCCAAAAGACAGCAATGGCAAACAAAAAGACAAAGGCAATGACCATAGTGATGATCCATGGATCGTTGTTGACGTATTGATCATAGAATTGCTTGGAGGGATACACATGCAGTTCATAGGCACAACTTTCGTCAATGGGGACTCCCATGAAGGTTCCATCGTTCATTTTGAATTGCTTGACATAAAAGCCATCTCTGCGATATTGACTGAATTCCCGTTCGTGCAAATCCCCGTGTCCAACGGCATAGGCTTCGACACCTTCAATGACCACGGTAAAGGCCTTGGGGTCGCCCTTAATCTCTTGGGGTTCGGTGGTCACATAACTGTACTTGGATTCCGACGTGGCCGATTCCGTTGTGGTCGTGGTACCGGTGGGGTTGGCGGTCGACGAATCGACACTGACAGTGGGAACCTCATATTGCAGCGTGACGGTGGGATTACCGGTAGCACTGACAGTGGCCTCGGTCGGAGCCGGCGTAGGAACGTTGGTGGCTGCCGTTGGAGCAGCTGTAGCGGCCGATGTGGGCATAGTTGTGGTGGGCGTTTCCGTAATGGGTGTTTCCGTGTCCAGTTTACTGCTAGTGGGTGTTTCTGCGTCCAGCATAATGCTATCACGGATATTGGCATAGTCTTGATAGTTAATGTTGGGAATCGACATGGTTTGCTCCCTCCTCCTCGTGTTACTGCCACTGCCTGTTTCTTGTTCTCTTAGTCGTCGGTGTCCGTCCTTGTTCGCGTCATTGGCAGCAAAGTGCGCATTAGCTTGCCAATCACCTTTGCAGTTGTATTCCAAGACGGCATTGATCCCACGAATGGAATCCGGCAAGACATGACGAAAGAAGGACTTCCAATGGACCAGCGACGACATGATGCCCACAACCTTGCGGGAGGCTTCATCCACGGTATCAAAAATGGGAATGTACAAATCCGTCATGGGATCTCCGTGATAGGGTGTCTCGAGTCCAGCTTGAAATCCACGGAGCGTGGCCAAAAAGGCACTGTCGGGATTGGTACTGTTGGAATATCCATAGGGAGCAGTATAAAACTCGGACACAATGGCCTTTCCTGTGGCGACGACATGACTGATCAATTTGCTGCGGGGCGTTTTGGTCGTGTAATTGCCCTTGGGGTTGTAGCGAATGTTTTCATTGACAAAGGCCTTGTGGATGAAGGGTGCAGTCTGCCATCGTGGCAAGTACCAATCTTGCTCCGACATTTCCGTAGCTGGAACAGACGTTCCATTGGGAAGAATGTAATGCATAGGATCGACCTCGCCCGTATGACCCTCCACATCAGACACGGCAATCACATCGCCATCCACCGGCGTAATGTTCTTGCGCGCCTGATATTCCTTTGCTTGGCGACTGCGGTGAAGAGATGGAAGGAAGGCAGGAAGGAATAGTGTAGTGTGAGAAGAGATGAATGAATGGAATCGACAAGGTGTGGAAAGAGGGATCCGAACGACAAGCACAACACAAGACCTGCTCAGTATTGTACTTACATCCAATCATAATTGGCCGGATCTTGGCTATAGGTATCCCACGCTCGAAAGTAGTTGTTGGTGATAATGGGGTGCATTCCAATCCACAGCGATCCACTCAAGGCCAAGGCATTTCGTGCCTGCGGTGGGAATTCTTCCATGCTGATAAAGGGCCAAGCATTGTGGTGCATGCCTTGACTGGTGTAGGCCGTGGCCAAACCCGCCACAGATTCCATGCGAATCATGATTTGTTCAAAGGCCGCCACGACTTTACTGGCGGCTCCTTCGTATTGATTTTTGAATTCTTGTTCTTGACCATCGCGGACGATCATGTAGACCACACTGGACACAATGGCGGCCGTACAAATCAAGACACCCATGACAATCAACCGCAATCGAAAGACATTGCGGGATTCTCGCTTGGACAATTCTTCTTGAATCTTCTTGGTTTCTTCGGCCTCTTTCGCAGACGTTAACATGGTATTGTGCGTCATGTGCTCGGAACTTCCCATGTCCGAATCACTGCCAATCGCACTCATGTCGTCTTCCTTGGTGGCGGCCAATTGCTCGTCGGCGCGGGCTTTCAAGATGCTCTCGGTAAGACCCGACATTTTAAGAGCGTCTTTGCTGTTGCTCGAGTTGCTCGTAGTATCACTGCTGGTCGCAATGGTGGCCATGTTTGTTCGTTCCAACTTCAAATGAACAAATGATATCCTCACAAGCCCTCAAGTTTTTAACTTAACCTGTATGTACCGGCAAAAAGAGGGAGAAGGATGCTTTTGATTCTCTGTAAGTTTGTTGTTTATATTTACGCGTCAAAAGAGTGAAGCGTTGGTATTATTGTGCTTTTTGGTTGACGTCGGGTTTGTGAGACCAAAAGAAAGCAAGAAAGCAAAACGTGGCGAGATCTAAAGCAATCTGAGGCGGTCTTCAAGCCTCACGTTTCTAGCTAATAGTAATACTAGCTATAGCTAGCTAGAGTACGATACCGGTATGAAAAACGGAAAGAAAATTGGTTGTAGTACCTTTTTGAGGAGCGCTGTGCAGTCTTTCGTACATTTTTCGTACGATCTTACTGTAACTAAAGAACCACGTCAGCCTGACATCTGGCATTGTCTGTGACCGCTTCGGCAGGGCGGTTCTTCGGTTTGTCGTATTGCCCTAAATAATCAGAGGGGGAAGTTCTTTTTTATGTCCACTAGTCATACACATGGATATAACAGAAATGCCGAACCCACCTTGACCACCAAGTATAAGGCAATAGGAGAATAAGGGCCATTGCCATGTTACATTCTTCAACGAACTGAGTTAAGAAACGACGTGCTTAAGGGGTTCTTGTACAACTGCCTTTCTTTTCGGATTGTTGCACAAGTGGTATTCGAGTCTACTTGGTGGGAGCGGAAAGCTTGATAGAAAGTGCAAATATTCCAATTCCGGGTTCGATCCCGGCTTAATTGTGACCGGCAGGGATGAAATAGTTCCCTGAAACTGTGCAATCGAACGGCCGGTCGTACGTACGATTCCTGCAAAGGAGTAAGAATTAGTAGTAGTTCTCCCAGATGACCATCTTGACCATCGAAACCGAAATATTCAAAAGAAGCTAAAAGTCACGCTTGTCATGTTTCAGAAATGACTGCATTGATAGCCACTCATCAGCTCGAAATGTAAAGAATGAACAACGCATCAGATTAGATACTACTCCGAATAGTAGCTAACTAGCTACTAGCTAGCTAGCAAGTAGTCTGCTGAGGCTACACCCAACACCGGAGCCATTCAGTGGTTGCCCTGGACTTATGGTTGCTTAGGTTGCACATTTGACGTAAATAACATAAATTAACCACTGCATGTCATCATTCTATGAGGAATCAAGTCTTCTCGAGTCCAGTACGTACCTGAATTGTGCTATGAAACTATGCGACAGTTTCTGCGCTACAGTTGCAGTAGTAAGTAGTGAAGAAAAGACTCGAAGGTCCCAGCAGAAAGCGAACTAGAGTGGTCAAACAATCTACTTACTAGCTAGCTAGCTAGCTACTAGCTAGTAGTAGTCAAATCTTATTCCAAGTTCAAATTCCTACCGAGAGACAACTTCCGAGTAGAAACCACAGCCTTACGACTTCCAATACACTAGGAGCAGTTCTCCACTACTCAGCCTACGAATTTTACTCGGAAGGTTTCGGTGATGCTTAGTGGTAACAGACTAACAGTAGTTATATCTAATGGCGGCCTATTGCAGATCCTAATGCTGTGTGCTCTTGCTAGCTAGCTCATGGAACATACAGTAGCATGCAACGTCTTGCTAGTTTTCTGGTCTAACCCCTGAATCTGCAAAGATGGGTACACGATACCATTACCTCTATCTACTGCAGCACGAGTAGTGCTCTAGTGCTTACCCCGTTCTTGGAATTGACTCGGGGGAACTTCTGGTCGTTGGTTGTAAACGGTGTCTGGACGAACAGGATCTTTTGCCAGCTGCTGGAACCATATGTCACTGGCATTTTGACCTCAGTTGGCTGAGAATGGTCGAGAATAGCTAGTAGGCTACAGAACTTGCTCAACGCAAACTTGCACATTGAAGAACATGCCAGATTTTTTAATGGAAAAAAAGAATGAAGTCTGTTCACTCCTACATGCCTGCTTGGTTTTCTCTCCGATTCTGCATGCCGAGAATCACGAAGTGACGCACACTGCTGAAGTCCGGGCACTTGGCTACAAGACCGGTTCTATCGCCAGTGTCGCACACGCTTTGTTCTCCAGCTACTGGCTAGTTACTGCGAGTGGATCGACGCCCGCCAGCAGACGGAAGAGGTTGACCAAAGAAAGATTTTGAAAAGGACAAGTCGCCGTCCTGCTGGACCAACCCGGCCGGTCCTCCCCAAACCCTTGCAGCTGCCCGTTTTGGAAGACTGACACTTGTATGGAATATGGCGACGCAAGTAGCCAAAATGTGGCGAGAAACTCCCCGGTAAGGGCGTGCCATTTGTCTTTGGATACTATTAGCAATGAAAAGGAAACCGCAACTTTCCAATGAAGATCAAATATACAAAATGACAGGTACTTTTTCTAACGTCAAAAAAACTATCTCTCGTAAGTCGGCGTCTACTGTTTCAAAACAGTGGGAGTAAGCGACTGGGCTACTGTAATGTATATATATATATAAACAACGTCAAGAAACAATTTCAACTGGCACGGGCTCGAATTCTTGGGATCCATCGTTCTCAGTCGTATCTACAAGCTGAAACTTGAAAGTGGACAAATCTGTCCATTGTGTTTGACCATCGTCATACTTCAACTTGTAGGAGCTTGAATTCTTGGGATCGATCTTTTCCACGGTCGCATAGTACGAGCTCTTTTCGGCGGGCCACCAAACAGAGACCCGGGAACCCTCAGTCACGTGCTCCAAAGGTGGGCTAACTTTGCTCGGAGGAAGAGGATCCTCTTCTTGGAGCGCCTGGAGTTCCATCGCTTCCAAGTCGAGCCATTCCGTGTCACCATCCTCGTACTCAATAAAGACATGATTGTCGTCGCGTTCTTTTGTGATTTTTCCACGGTAGCAGAGATCATCTTCCGGCCAATAGACGGCCACTGTGTCTCCAACGGCCGGACCTTTCGTCCTCTTTCGCGGTGGTTGGGAATCGTCTGCTTTTCGTTTCCGAGATGGTTGTTTGCGAACGCCTGCTGAATGCGCAGACGCAGAGATATCTCTTCGGTAATTGCCTCGCCCGATACTCCATGTAAAGTCGAGCTCGTCGAGAAGCTGACGCCGGTCATCTGTCAGCTCGCGATCGCGATCGCGCTGGTGGCGTACCCAATTTGCTAGCTTCTTATCTTGGTATCTTTTGGGGACATCGGAGTGGCCGTTCTGTTTGTGAAATTTACCCAGCCTTTCATACATGGCCAGCCATTTTTGTTTGTCCAGCTCAGTTCGCCCATCATCCCAAACGACTCCCAATTCATCCAGCTTTTTCTTTCGATGAGGAGGGAGCATGTTCTGGTTGTTGAGTATGCGTTGTTGAACCAACCACCTGCTGATTCCGTTGCTAGCGCTAGGCAACAGGACATGATTATGCTTTTGGTGAAACTGTTTCAAACGTTCATAATAGGCGTCCCACTTCTTTTCTAGGACCGGGTCGCGAACGTTCCCGCGGCCGGTCCAAAACCCAATGGAATCGAGTCTTCGCTTCCTCTCCTCAGGCATGTTCTTATCCGAGCTGTTGTAGAGAAAGCGTTGCTGTGAAGCCCACGTACCCAGTTTCTCGTGGTACCCCTGCACAGGCTTACGACAACGAACTTGGGTATGCCCGTGCTCCTCTTGAAAACGTTTCAGTTCCGCAAACATCTCATCCCAATGACGCTGGTGGGGACTGACTTCGGCATTGTATGCGTCCGCCATCCAAACAAAACCAATCTCTTCTAGCTGTTCAATTCGTTGCAAGGGTAATTTTCCTGATGTATATTGATTTCGCAAATAGGAGACCCAGCGTCCGAGGCGATTGTCATTAGAGTAATGGAACGGAACAAGGCAGTGTCCGTTTTGTTCCTTGAACATGATCAATGTGTCGAAATGGTCGTCGAAATTTGCATCCACCCCCCATCTCATCCCAAGCTTGTCGAGCAGTTCTTTTCGATTTTGTGGAAGTGCTCCTTTCTTATTCAACCATCGCTGCTGTGCAACCCACTTACCCAGCCCGGGATTCTCGTTTGATTTTGCTGAGATATTCACGTGTCCGTTGAGTTTGTGATAGTCGATCAATGCTTGAAATGATTCTTCCCAAGTCATTTTCGATTGCGGTTGGTTGTCTTCCCTTGATGGTGGGATGTCGGCCTCTCCAGCACTAACGGTACTTGCGGAGACTCGCGTTTCCATGGCGGTTCAAGCTCTCCTGTTCTTCTCCCTCTCTCTCTGTCTCTGATAATCAAAAGCACTCGACCTTTTTGCGCTCGATTTGTTACTAGTTAACAAGATGCTGGCCAGCTAACTACTAGTACCTAGCACTAACAGCTAACAAGATATGGAGTAGAATGAGCCAAGAGCTGAAAAATGCAGCAAGTTAATAAAGGTAAGCTGCTCTTGTCTTTTGTTTGCTGTCCTTAATTTCTAGAGAAAGCCTACTAGCTAGTATGGCGATCGAAAGGACAAGGTTGCAATCAAGTGCACTATTACTGTACTAGTAGGACACACGCATGTTTCCTGCGTGGCATACTAGCTAGTACTATGGTTTTGCGCCATGGTCGATCGATCCGATCCACGCATCATTGTTTTTATCAGTTCACTTGCATCCAACAAAATATCCGTTCGAGTTTCAAAGCACGGATCGGGAGTATCGGATTTTGGCGCGCGCAGTCAAGTCGGGTTTCGGCAGATTGATCCATGTTTGGGGCAAGGCTGCTTCCAAGTTGTTCGCGATGGACCTGTCCCGATTGCAGCTCCAAGATTAGTGGTTGGCAATGGCAACAAGTAGCTGGATCATTAGGGCATCCTCGTTCGAAGCATTCAAATGACGCAATCTGGCACCCAATGTGTCGCACCGGCATGTTGCACGTCAGCACGTCAGCAGAAGTGACATTTGGCTCAGTTTGATTCCAACCTCTGCGACCGAGGTGTTCATTCTGCACGTTTCTGCACGTGTTCACCCAGCACTGTTTTGGGGCCAAAGGCATGGAATGACCAAATGACACTCGCAAAAAATGAGCCGATGATGGCGTTCTGGTTAGCTTTTGCACCATGTTAGCTGCCAGATTGAAGACTCTTGCGCTCGCAGCCGCTGCCCATGTGTCAATGGCAACAGCTGTGACGGTTTTTGAGTTTCCAGTGAGATGACAATGGTGAGGCAGAATCTACCAACATCGATGCTTTGACCGACGCTGTTGGCGCGGTTCGTCGTTTGAAGAGGAGCACTGATGTGGATGCCTCTGATGCAGCAACAACAACTAGCAAGAGATCTGGACGGGAGTGCGACTGTGAGCGTGCCCGGGCTTGTGTTGTCGAGGACTGCAACGGACCAAACTGATTCTTTTTTTCAGAATCAATTTGCACGCATTTTCAGAATCACTCCATCCGTCTTTGAAAGGATCAGGTTTCTTTCTGGCAATGCCCATGCGTTTTTCCAACGCCGTCCAAATCCAGTCACTGGCCGCGGCATTTGTCCGGAAGTCAAGCTTCTGTTGGCATTGAAGCAGCTGGCATTCGGCGTGTCACCCGTTGCGTTTCTTGATCGTTTTCAGATGGGTGAGACCGCTGGCAGAGATTGCCTGAAATGTTTCTGCAGAGTCATTTCATCCTCTGAAGAATTGAGACAACAATGTTTGTGACCTGTGAACAAGCACGATGCCCGTCGAGCAGCGGCAATGCATTTCGAAGAATTCGGTCTTGATGGGTGCGTTGGTTGCTTGGATTGCATGCATGTGCACTGGCGCACATGCCCTGTCGCTTGGCAAGGTCAACATGATGGCAAGGAGGGCAATTGCTCCATTTTGCTTGAGGCTTCAGCAGACTGCAAATCTTGGTTTTGGCATTCCTTCTTTGGGCCGCCGGGAACTGTCAATGGCATTGACATTTGGGACAAAAGCCCCCTGTTGGGTTCTTTTCTGGGCAGATCTTTTGACGCGAACAATTTTGATTTCACCGTGGGTGGCCAGACATTCAACAAGTTGTGCTTCCTCGTCGATCGCATTTGCCCAGAACTCTCACTGTTCATGAAGACCATGTCGGAACCACTTTCAAAAAAACATCAACAATTTTCGGGTTGGCAAGAAGGAAAAAGGAAGAGCATTGAGCGAGCTTTCGGCATTCTTCAAAGGAAGTTTCAGTGTCTTTGTTGCCCAGCAAAACTGTGGTGCGAGAATGAAATCAAGGAGATGGTGGAAACATGTTTGATTCTGCACAACATGATGGTTGAAGTCAGAATGCAATCAGATGACAACGAATCTGACTTTTTGTGCGACTTTGTCCCCCTTGATGAGAATGCCAGTCGCGACGCCCTTCGCTGTCGCGAACAAAAGGACACAACTTCAACAGCAAGGTCTTCCGATCAACTCGTCTCTGACGAGAACGATGACCGGCGTCGAACAGCGGCGTCGCACTGGCCAGCGGGTGCTGCGGATGAGCAATTGTTGGCCACACAAGAAGCCATGGTGCGTCGCTTCGCGGATGCTCAAAGCCGATGGGATGCTCTGCACGATTCCAAAACGCGCTACAAATTAAAATGTGTGGCCGCAGAACAAGTGTTTCAGAACAACAAGGACGACAAAAAGAACAATTGAATTGGAAGAATTGACAACAAGAATTGACATCAAGTGTGTCTTTCCTTTTGACTTTAACCTAGTTTTTTGTTCTTCAACAATTCCAAGTGTTGACGCTTCTCGCACTCGCTCAGCTTCAAGAACTCATTGTTCGAAGTGCAAACCATGGTGTCGCCCTCAATTTGGCATTGGGCCAAACAAACCGGCACAGGACGTTCTGCAACAGATGCAGATGCAGAAGCAGCTGCTGCCTAGTCCTCTTCAGCTGGAAAATCTGTGAGAATGGAAGCATCGGAAAGCCTGCCCGTTGCGTCCACAGCAACAGCACGAGGCTTCTTTGCACTGCGCGGCTCAAGGTCTCGCTCTTTGGCCTCTTCGGAAGCAATGTCAGAAGTCATCTCGGCCATCCTCAAGTCCGCCATTTTCGACGACAGTTCCTTTCTTTTCTCGGGTGTGAGCTGATTCAACAAATCAAGATTGCGCACGGAATTGAGTGTTGTCATCAAGACTAGCACAAACGATTGTGTGACCATCCTTGTGTGAGCATCCCAGTCATGATCAATGTCACAATTGTTAAGAGCAAACCTGCCTTTGGACAAAACGTCAATGGATTCTGTCATTTTGACCACAAACGTTCCCTTTTCGTTTTTCGCTTGGCTTGTTCGGCCATTGACAACGGTGGTGATCAAATCTCGGTCGGCCTTGACTTGTTTCGCTTTTTTGGTGAATGTGGGGCGCTCCTTCCTTTTGCCTGCCTCCTCGTTCCGAGTGTCTTCCTCTTGTTGACATTTGCACCATTTCGGATGCTTTCCAAGGAGAACTTTGCAGGTGGCAACCGTGTCAAGAATGTTACCCGCTTCCGCCTGATGTCGCTTCAAGAATGTTTCTTTGCAAAGTGCCCTGAACCGCTCCAAATCGGTGTCCCCGGATGGAGGCGTGCCCATTTGTTCTTCGATTGCGATGTCTTTCAACGCAAACCCGGAGATCTTCTTGAAACGATTGTGAAGAGAATTGGCGTTCAATCTCTTAACAAATGACGTGCAGCGTTGACGGTTGTGCTTCTCCATTCTTTTGTTGCACTGTTCCATGAGCTTGTTCTTAAAATCAGCTTAACGCTGCTCATTGCCATGAACGTCATCTTCCGTGGTGTTGACAAAAGCCTTGCAAAGTTCAATGTCTTCGGCCAGCATGAAGTTGGGGCCTCTGGAGACCTTAGCCAGCGTCATGGTGGGGCCCGTTATGTCGATTTCTTCCGCTTCCGTCGTCATTGTCGGCGATGGAATTTCGATTTGATTCAACTGACAACAAATGACACCAATCATGGAGCTAGCTGTTTTCCCAAACGATGCCAGGATTGGATCGCATGTTGTCAGCACCTGCACCGAAAACAGCATTTTGGACTTCCAACAGCATTCATTGGCATGCAGATGTCAACGGCAGCTAGCCACATTTGGGAATGGCAACCAGCTTGTTGGCATGTCATTGGAATTTGATCCAATGCCAGTCTTTTTAACACAAGAAACGGTTGGGGACAGACGTTTGTGTTTTGGCCGCCTTTCATCAAATCCTAAGGATTTGGTGCAGGAGGTCACTCAAATCAAATTTTTCGTTACAGGCAGTGACATCATTTGATTTGGTTTTGGCGAACGTGAGGGAAAAATCAAATTGGTGACGTCACATCCCTGTTTGACGTCATTTGAACACTTCGAACGAGGATGCCCTTAGCAACTAATGATGTGTCACACTGGCATCATTGTCATTGTCATTAGTGATCATTAGTTAACTAATGGCAACTGATGAAGACTGATGAAGAATTAAGCTACCAAATGAGCTTTTTTTTCAACAACAGAGTGACGTTTTCCTTGAAATGAGGGGTGCAACAGGTGAATTTTTCATTAGCGCCATCATCGGTGACCTAATGACAACTAATGACAATGATCAACCAATTTCATTAGTGCTAATGACAATGACTAATGATGTCACTGATGATGATGACAATGAAGCATTGCCAACCACTGTCCAAAATGGACAAGTTTGAAGACTGCACACCCTGAAACCCCCTTCAGAGCCCATGTTGTGAACAAGAAAGGCACAAGACTTGCTGGTCTCCCATTTTGACTGGTGGTTGTTTGAAAAAAGTCCAGTTGTGTCTATTGCTTGCAGCAACAACACAATGGCACAAATTGCCAACACAGCTGGTGTGAACAAAAAGGCACTTCAAACTTGTGCAAGTTGACAAAGCCAATGGCACAGGTTCATTGTGAAAGGGTCTCAAACATTGGTTGATTCAGAACAAAGATTAAATGAAAAGCCCCATTTTCATTTTTTGGTTTGGAATGAATGCCTTTTTCTCTTTTGACGACAACCTGTGTGATGATTTTTTTGCAACATTGTGCACTTGACAGGTTGTGAATTTTTCATTGGTTCACTCAGCTATTTTGAGTTTGGTCGCAGGTGTGCAGTCCTTGAAGCACTTTTTGCTTTCTTTGGCAATGGTTAAATGCAAGAAAATCACTGAGGAACCAAAGATTGTTCTGCAACAGCTTGTCAATTGTCATGCATGTTTTGAGCTTTTGATGCAGGCAATGAAAGCAACAGAAAACAATGCACACTGTGCTTTCATCTGTTGTCAAGCTGTGGTTGTGTGTGTGGATTGTGCAAGCAACTTTAGATAGTTTTGGATGTGCTTTCTCTTGAAATGAATGTGGTTTTGTTTTCAGTCACAATGTTTGCATTTTTCAGTCAGTTTTCTAAATTGTAAGTCTTGTCATTAAACTTGGCAGTCTGTTTTGCTGAATTGTTTGCTTCAATGTGCTGGAGAAGACTGGCAACAATGCAATGTGTTAAGCAAGTCAGCAAAGTGTTTGATTTTGAAAGCGACACATTCAATTTGAAGGTTGTATGAAAACACATTGTAGTCATGCAGACTTCATTGCATTGATTCAACTGCAATGATCAATTAAATGTCAATGATGATGTCATCATTTTGTTTGACAAAAGATGTTTCTCATAGCTTCACCTAGATGTTTGGCTGCCTTCTAATTGGTTCCAGTTTTTGTGTTGCTTGTTGCAGAGCCCTCAAAATGACACAATGTGAAAACTTTCTTCTGTTGAATGTGTTCTTCAAATGACACTGACTTGTAAATCAAATTTTAAAAACATGCTTTGATTGCAGTGAGGGCACATTTTTAAATGACAATGAACACATGGGAAAAAAAATCCAACGAGAGTCGTGTGGCTGCAATCATGACAGAAAAAGCACTCAAAGATGTTGTAACAAACACAACCAGGATGACTGATTCCGTTTGTTCTTCCACTGGCATTGATTCAAACATTTAGTAGAAAAAGAGTCGCCATGACATTCTGTTGATTTGAAATCATTGTAATTTTTTTGATTTCTACGGCAATTCTGGCATTGATTTATGTGTGAATTGTTCAAGTTGCCTGAAACAATGGAATTATCGATGTGCAACATTTGCAGAAAGTTGCACATGCCATTTGTTCTGTTGATTTTTTCATTGAAGGTGTCAATTCAAGTTTAGTGTCGCACCACCCAGCAACAACAAAGAATGAAATCTTGGGTCATTCTTGTTGGTTTTTTGATGATGCAAAAAAATTAGACTACCAAGAAAAAGACACAGCAAACCACATCAAAATGCATGTGCACCATTTGTGGCAGTGTCAATCAACACCTTGAAACTGTGTGCATCAGATTGCTACAAAACAGAAAGGCACACCATCATGCATGTTTTTAGGACACTGGCTTGCTGTTTTTGACCCAATGTCGTTGATGTTGCCATTGTTGTTGTTGATTCTGCTAGCTTCTCAGCAAGGTAACTACAGCATTTAAATAGCCAGCTAGATGTGCTTCAACAATGTGATGTCTTTGTTCTTGATGACAAACAATCTGTTGTCCATCACTGCTGCTGTCAATGTAGCGCAGCAACTGACAACTGAACAACATGTCACTGAGTTAAACACTTTTTGCTAGACCAATTGCTGCTCTATCAACTGTTTTGAACCTTTTGGTTCAAATTACTGAGTAGGGTTAAAGATGATTCGGGCATGATTTTGCTTTCACATGCACTGCCGCAAAAACTTCATTGTGCAAATTTGTCACATCTGTGAACAGATCAAAGCAAGGTGCTTCTTAGCTAGCCTCATGACATCTTTGAAACATTCATAACTCATTGGTTGTGATCCAGCAACGAAACAAGAGCATGTTTTATCAATCACTAAACCGCAACCCAAAAGCTATCAAAAGTGGTTGAAAATGGAAGAAAGACAATTAGTTTATGTGTTTTTCATCAAGGGTAACCCTGAGGAGGTCACAACAGCAGACATCGATTGTCTCACTTTTGCATTAAATTGTGCAGCATTGATCTTATCATTTGAGTGTGCTGTAAGACTTACACATCATCACTGAGCATGCAATTGGTTTTTTTTTGACAAAGAATTGCATGTGATCATTTGATCTCTTCATTTTATCAAGTGCTTTGAGCAATGATGCTATTCTTGATTTGGTTTCTGCAATCTGCTAGAAAGCAAAGCAATCAATTAAATGTGGTGTGGTCATTGGTTAACATTTTTCTACAGGCATTCATTCAAAATTATGCACATCGCATTTGCGAATGACAGTGAGCTTTAGTCTAGTTAGTTGCACTTTAAGGTCAAGACAAACAACATTCCCAAGGAAGACAGCATGGCTGGTCAATTGTCTGTTGAATGAGCTGATAGGCACAAGAAGTGGTGCAGCATCACCTGCTGATGCCAGTGGTGTTGCCGGCATGATGACATTTCTTTCTGGAAGCATCGAGGATGGACCCATTAGAAAACCAAATGTGCAGCCAGCGGAGACTATTCCTTGACTTGGCCCGATGCAGTGATTTTAGACTAAGAGAGGGCATTGATAGACAAGACTTCACTGTCTTTTTGAAAGTGTGGAAGAATGATGAAATTGCTTTTCAAAATGGTGTTTTTCAATTGCACATTTTCCTCTACTACTGCACTTCTTATGGAACCAGAACAACACAAGGAATGCTAGTTGTAAATCTTCACTTGACTTTCAACAGATCCAGTCTATCATCTAATGATGTGTGTGCATCATGACATGTTTGGGCACAATATTGGCACATGCCTTTAGTGATCAAGCTCACATGTGTCCATTGACTCAAACACACAGCTTCATTGAAGTGTGGCAAGGACTAGAATGTCAGATGCACTAAAGTTCTGTTATGCTATAGGTTTGGCATTCTTCATTACAACCATAAGAAAAGGAAGAAAAAGAAACTGGTTCAGAGAAGATGCAACCAAGACTTCCACACTAGATGGTTGCCTAACAAGTCTACTAGCAAAGTTATGCTGCTGAACTTTCAACACTGCATTTGTTCATTTTGTCACATTATGAATGAATTTGTGCCTGTAGTATATATCTATATAATTATCCTTGTCCTCTTCCTCTGGTTACGTTCCTAAAAAGCCATTCCAAAGATTGGCGGCCGTGGTTCGGACCAACCCCAATACAGTTTGTACCTGGGACGCACCGCTGGAGGCGTAGCTATACAATAATGCACAAGTCGAGATACACCGAACATTGGCAATTTCACACGCCGTCGACAAGATAAAGTCGCGATAGATCGCCACTCGCACAAAAATGGCCGCTTCTTTGGCCTTGCCATTGCATTGTCCACCCTTCATATAAAATCCATACAAGCGTCGGTCCGATTGTCGCACCATGGGTGCACCGGCGTCACCCGCACACAAATCCACTTTGCTCCCCATGGTATTGTTGACGCAAAAAAAGGTTTCATTGCTCTTGGCACGACACGGCTTGACACCATCGAGGACTTGAAAATCGGCAAACTGCAGCTTTTTCGTGAGGGGGACGCCCACCAAAGGTGAGACAAAACCGGCACCCAGTTTGGTTTCACCATATCCCATGACGGTGACGGTATCATTGGCAAGGGGTTGATTGGTGGCAGATTCAATTTCTCCGATATCCATTTGTGGGACCAGTGCTTCGCCGGATAGTTTAATGATACCGATATTGTTGTTCTCGCTTCCATACAAATAATCGGGATGAGGTCGAATCACTTTCCAATTGCGATAGACGCCTTGTCCCAAATTGACGGCACCGCGTTTGACAATGGCAGACGAACGTTCGGCCACGGCGATAAAGCCCGCATTGTCATATAAACACTCCGCCAAGGTAATGGCCACATCCCCACTGAGCATGACGCCATGACAAAATCGGGGAGCCCGTCCATCGCCATCGGCCACCAATTCGACGAGGTACGGAAATTGATTGAACAAGGCATCTTCGCCACCAAAAATACGGGCCATGTCACCGCTCGTGTCAATGTCGGCATCGTCATATTCCATAATCGTCGCTTCTTCTTCTTCGGGATCGACGTTTTCGTCTTTTAATTCTTGCATGTACCGATGCAATTCCTCCAATTCGGGGTAAAACTGCATGTGTTCCTTGTGGGTATTGTCGTTGTCGTTGTGAAACTCACGCAAGGCTGTCAAATCGTCACCCCCATTATCAGTATCAGTGTTCCAATGACTGCGTTCCAAACTTTCCAAAATGTTGTTTTGTCGTAAAAATTGGGATTCGTCTTGTTGAATTCGGAGGGATGTTTGGACATTGGCGTCCTTTTCGTCTTGCAGGAGGGTATCATAGAGGGAACTCGAGACGGGAGAAATCTGAATAGCCCACAATACTAGGGCGATCATAATTGGACTGCCAAGCCGTTGCCTTCGGCATGCGTTTCTAGTCGTCATCTTTTGTAACGGTTCTGTGTGATTGTAAGAACTCCTACTTCTGTAGATAATGCTTGCCGTTCGTAGGATCGTTGTATTAGTTCGTTTGAGGAATGATTTGTTTACTGGATGAATGGATGGATGGTGTGGTCGTGTGAGTCTCCACTTGCTGGTTAGCTGTTTAAATGTAATGGATAGGTGGCTAGATAGCTACTGTCTAGATAGGCAGAGGCTTTCGAATGAATAGTCGAGCAACTAAATTAAATCTCATAGTCGAGCTAGCTAACTGCTGCCAATAAATATCTTACGGCCATTGGTACCAGTAGTGTTTGGTGGGTTTGGTACCTAGTAGCTTTCGTGTGTTTAGTCGACTCGTCTGGCTTTCATTTAGAAGGGTGGTGTGTAAGTAACCTTATTCAAAGCCGATTGAAGCGATGCAACGGATCTTTCAAGAATAACTTTTTCCTAAATACACAACCGAAAAGCCAGAAGGGGCCTTCGGCGTCATTCCAATCTCACATTTCGTCACAATTAGGAATCCATGTAGGAGTGCTGTGCTAACTGGTGCTAGTAGCCTAAACGAAGAGTTCAAGCCTCATGCACCTCTTAGTTCAGCAGCACAGCGGCATAACAACCTTTAGCAACTCGACCGTGCTCCACCGTTCTCAAGTCCGACATTCACGAACCTCTGCTCTGGCACCAGCGCACGCAGCGGCACGCCCAGCAGCACATGCGCACATTGAGCTGAATTTGAGCAGCATGCCTTGCTCCACTTGACTGCTGTCCATCGCTGTTCAGGGTGCTCTCTTGACTTTAGGTGTAGCCCCGACAACAAATGCAAAGGCAAATGGACACCGCCCTGGTCCATGGCAGCTCTCCAATTTTTCCTCTGCAGGTGCCACCCTTTGCCGAACTTGGCCGCCAAAAGTGCAGGCCACTCTGTGGCCATTGATGCCCCTAAAAGTGTGCACTCCAGTCATTTTCTCTGTCGAGTCCAATGCAGGGATTCCCATCCACGATGGATGCGATTTTTCCACGCGCTCATTCGACTCGTTCGGACTCATCGACTTCTCTTCGAACAATCCCTTGCTGACGGCTTTTGCATGTTTTGTCTTTTCAGTGTCTGCTGTCATGGCACCAAAACGCAATGGGCTGCATCAAGGCCAATTTGTTGGAAGGACGGAAAGATGTTCTGCCGCTGCAATTTGATGACCCAGACCAGAAAAAAACACCCGATCTGCTCCTGTCGATTCTGCCAAGAATTGCTGTGATTTCCAAAAAAAGCAAAGCGCCCACACGAATGCGTTTGCACCAAAACAAACAGCGGCAGATGGCACGACGACGCCGTTTGACAATCAGCGAGCAACAGGCAGAGTGAAAAAAATGCATTGACAAACCCCTGTGCTGATGGACCCCAAAAGAATCAATGGTGGACCTCACCAGCGGGACGTCGAATTGCAACCATTCGTCTTTTCGCTTGACACACGTGACAACCCTGTTTCTTTTGGTGGTCACCTTGTGCTTGTGGAAACCCCGCAGCACCCACCACAGATGGCGTGTTTGCAATGCAATGAAGCTGTTCTGTTTGCTTTGTGCATCTTTTGGCATGCATTTTGTCGATCTTTTGCCAACCAAACGCATCATGGAATGTCGTGAGCAGAAGGTGGTGACAGCAACCCCAGGTGGGGTTTCGCTCCCCAGATGGGGTTTTTTGTTGTCAGTTGACTTCTTGTTGTTGGGCTGCTCCAACAGGCATTGCTGATGTGCGTGGAAAGTGAAATCAGAGGAAGGGACCCCAGGCAGGGTTTCGCTCCCCAGATGGGATTTTTCATTGTCAGTTGCCGTCTTGTCGTTGGGCTGCTCCAACAGGCATTGCTGGTGTGCATGGAAAGTGAGATCCGAGGAATGGACCCCAGGTGGGGTTTCGCTCCCCAGATGGGGTTTTTTGTTGTCAGTTGCCTTCTTGTTGTTGGGCTGCTCCAACAGCCATTGCTGATGTGCATGGACAGTGAGATCAGAGGAATGGACCCCAGGTGGGGTTTCGCTCCCCAGATGGGGTTTTTCATTGTCAGTTGCCTTCTTGTTGTTGGGCTGCTCCAACAGCCATTGCTGATGTGCATGGACAGTGAGATCAGAGGAAGGGACCCCAGGTGGGGTTTCGCTCCCTAGATGGGGTTTCGCTCCCTAGATGGGGTTTTGCTCCC
>ENA-ORBV01003833-ORBV01003833.1-microbial-mat-metagenome-genome-assembly--contig:-NODE-3833-length-29628-cov-18.430138_pt1 | contig 29628 bp, 29 predicted proteins | sample MGYA00237777_ERZ505514 | MGnify/ENA primary metagenome ERZ505514 (study PRJEB26160, sample SAMN06269048) | microbial mat metagenome | isolation source: Oligotrophic lake microbial mat | place... | reverse complement strand
CCCAAGCCGCAGCGGCGTTCTCAATCCGATCAGTCCACGCCAGCTCTCGCGTCAGTTTATGCATGCTGTGGATGCGGCCGACATCGACAAGCGCGGGCGGCGCATCACGCTGCATACGCTTCGGCACTCGTTCGCCACCCATCTGCTCGATGCAGGCGTCGACGTCCGCGTCATCCAAGTCATGCTTGGCCACGCTAAGTTGGAGACCACCTCGATCTACACGCAGGTGTCGCCAAAATTGATGCAAGCAGCCCAAAGCCCATACGACAGCCTGCCGCCGATCGACACGCCGCCTTGATCGCACGTGCCACGCTCGGATCTGGAGGTCGCGGACATTTTCCGCGCCCTCGGGCCGGCTTATCGTGCGCGTAAGGCCGGGCATCTCAGTCTTGGCCAGTTGCGCGTCATGTCCGCGATCGAGACCTGCCGCACGGCAGCGCTCGGCGGCCATGTCAGCCGATGCGAGGACTGCGCCCATATCGATGTGGCGTACAATTCATGCCGCAACCGCCACTGCCCCAAATGTCAGGCGGCGGCCGCCTACGATTGGCTGGAAGCGCGGCGCGCCGAGCTTTTGCCCATCGCTTACTATCATGTTGTCTTTACACTACCGGCGCCGATCGCCGACATCGCCTATGCCAACAAGGCCGTGATCTATAACGCGCTGTTTAAGGCCGCGTCCGAGGCGCTGCTCACCATTGGCGCCGACCCCAAACATCTCGGCGCCAAAATCGGCGTCACCATGGTGCTGCACACCTGGGGATCAGCGCTCACGCATCATCCGCATGTGCATTGCATCGTCCCCGGCGGCGGCGTTGCGCCAGACGGCGAGCGATGGATCCCATGCCGGCCCAATTTCTTTCTCCCCGTGCGCGTGCTGTCGCGACTGTTTCGGCGCTTGATGCTGCAACGTCTCCTCGCCGCTCATAGCGATGACGCGCTCAAATTCTTCGGCGATCATGCGGCCTTGAGCGACATCGATGCGTTTCGCGCCTTCTTGAAGCCGCTCTATCGCACCGATTGGGTGGTCTACGCCAAGCGCCCGTTCGCTGGACCCGATCAAGTGCTGTCATATCTGGCGCGCTACACCCATCGCGTCGCCATCGCCAACAGCCGGCTCGTTGCCTTCGAAGCGGGCCGCGTCACCTTCAAATGGAAGGATTATCGGCGTGAGGGCCAAGACCGTTACGGCTTGATGACGCTCGACGGCGACGAATTTATCCGACGTTTCCTGCTGCACGTTCTGCCCGACGGCTTTCACCGCATTCGCCATTACGGTCTCTTCGCCAACAGCGCGCGCGCCGACAATATCGCTCGGGCGCGCCGCTTGCTTGATGCTGCGCCGCCAGCACCGTCGCCTACCGAGCCTGAAGCAGCGCCAGCGCCGAAGCCGTGCCCATGCTGTGGCGGCCGTCTCATCTTGATCGAAGCCTTCGAGCGCGCGCGCACGCCGCAACGCCGCGCAGCTTCACCTCTGTGGTGCGACACATCATGAGCATGGCGAAAATTCACCGGCATCATTGGCGTTTAAAAGGCGCGCGACATTCGCGCGAAGCACCCGCACGCTTTGTGCATACGGCCGCGCGCCACAATCCGCGCCCGCGCCCCCTACAATGATGATCTTTATGCTATTGCGTCGAACAGCGCGCGTACACAGCGTCACTCAACCGGCTTTCGCGTCACCGCCGAAACCAAGGCTCGCGCTCAAATCCCCATAGCGCTCAGCGCTGCATCCCGCGGGTCAGCCATTGAGCTTTCTACGACACCCGCCCTCAATGGGGCGGACAGATTTGCGCGTGGGCGGGCGTCCTAGAAACCTAAACAATCGCCGCCCGCTAGACACAATCTTACCAGTGGCTCGAACCGAGGCCAACGCTGCCGCTTCATCCCATTTTCGGACTCCAACGCCACGCTGCCCGACAACGGACATCCGCACCCCGCGCCACAGCTTTATCGCCCAGAGCGGTTTCGCTGGCGCTCCTCTACCAAGATTGCTCGCGCCCTCACCACCAATTAGCCATCGGCACCACGGGGGCCTGCTTCTGCTCATGAATCCGCTTGCGCACTGCACGTGAGGTGCGCTCAATGTCGGCTACAGGCGGGGGCCTTCTAGATGACAACGGACACCATAGCGCTCGCGCGTTCTCGTTCCTTCGACTGGGAGGCGGCGGCGTGCGCGCTTAGCGTGACGTTGCTGACGGCGCTCGCAGCAGGACCACTATACGAAGAAGCGTTGCCGTTCGCGGTACAGCCGTGGCACTGGGCCGCCGCTTTCGGGCTCGCGTGTGCGCCGGCCATCATAACGTCCTGGATCGTCTCAATCCTTGCCGGCCGCCTACCCCCACGACCTGGGAGCACGCCCAAGCTCAATCATATCAGTGGATGGAGCTTCCTGATCTTGGCAGTGCCGATCGCACTCATTGTGGCGCTCGCACTCTGGGCGGCAGCGAGCCCAGACGGCGGCCGCGCCATCAACGCGACCTGGGGGATCATTGTGACGGCGGGGCTCGCCGTGCTCTTCATCTTCGCCGCTTGGGCCCCTTCGTGGAATCTGCAGCGGCGGGCCGGATGGCTCCTATCGATCCTTCGCCCGCTCGTGACGCCGTTCGGCCTACTCATGAGCATCATCGACAGTCTGCTCGTTTTCGTCGTCGCGACAGCAGCCGGCGCATCACGACACACTTGGCAGATGCGCTACTTCATTCTCGCGGGCTTCCTCCTGCCGTGCGCGATGATGGGATATTGGCTCGCCGCCCCGTGGGGCCTCATCCCGCTCGCCGCCGGTTTCGCGATCGCCGTCTCACTGTCGCGCCGCTGGGCGTGGATAGAGGACGATCGCGAGTTGGCGATGCTGAACGGTCGCTTTGTGGGCCCGCACCTTCGCATCGGGTTCGAACAGGACCTGCGTGATGAAGCCATGTTGAGCTTCATGTCGATGTTCTTTCTGGTACCCCTCGCCCTGCGCCAGATCCAAGGCTGGCAAACCATCTTCGACATGGGACAAGCTGATCTCGACAACGTGCTTGACTGGATCGCCTTCTACGGTGCGGAACTCGCCAAGGCTGTGCCGTTCGTGGATTGGGCCGAAATCTACAACGTTCACGGCGACGCCGGCATTCGCACCGGCGACCAACCTTTGGCGCGCCACGTCATTTTCGCGACGCGGGTTCTAGTCGACTTGGTGTTTCTTGCCGCTTTGCTGCAGGCGCTTGGGATCTCGGCGCGCAACGCCAAGCAGCGTGAATTATTTACAACCGGCGCACTCAACCGGCTCGACCCATTCATTGAAAAATCAGAATTTCGAAACCTTGTGCGCCGCGGTACGGACGGGGAATGGCAAGCTGACGACGAGGCCATCGCGTCCTTTCCAGAGTACGATGTCATCCGCCTAGGCGAACTGTCCGACCCCGCGCAGCCAATGGCCATGCAGGTAGCGGCGAAAGCGCTCCGCATGAAGCAAGGCGGATCTACAAGCGCAGAGTTTCACGACGAACTGCTGCGAAGATCCATGACACCCAAGCGCGACCGCGAAGCGATCATGGAAGTGGTCCAGGCAATTCGCGGCGCTGGCCCGGAGCGGCAGGTATATGAACTCGATCAAGCACGGCGCGCGCTCAACGGGGCGGTGCGTATGGTTGAAGCGCGCACCAGCGTCATGCGGCTCTTGGTCGATGCGCCGCAGTCGCCGGAGCGTACCCTCGCACTGCTTGAAGCAGTGCAGGCGGGACCGCAACGCGACTCCCTGGGGCCCGTGAGAGCTGTAGCGGTCGCGGGCCTAGCCAGTCCAGCGGCTAACGACGAGCCAGGTGTCCGCACCTCGATCCGTCACACCGCAGGCAAGGGCGACACGGATGTCGAACGCAAAGCGGCAAAAGCTATTCTTGAGCAGATCGGCGAAGCCTAAATGCTAATCGACTATCTAACCTCATTCTTGGATTGGCCGTTTTGGGAGCCAAGTTAGCTTAGTCGCCGGCGCAATCGGCTCCGTAGTCAAGGGCAATGTCACGCCCCGCGCAAAGACGCGAAACTAGTCGAGCTGAGCGTCTCTGGGAGAGCGGGACTAGCGTCCACCTGCGCGATCATCTAGCACCAAGCGGTGACGCCGGAAGCCGCCTTCGATGATTGGGATAGCCCTCTGCGCGAACATGCGCAGGCACTTCAAGCGGCTGGCGAAGCCGTCTATCAAGAATGGCGCAAAGCCAATTTCGAAGACGACATTCCAGGTGTCACCCGCGACGACGTAGATCGGATGCGAGATCTTTGGGGCTGGCTTGCGCGCGGCGGCCCCGACCGTTGCCGAGCCATCGCCGACAATTTGTACGTCTTGCTCATCCGCCCGACGCGCGAAGAAGAGGAAACCAGCAGCGCCCTTAAATTCGACAGAGCCGTCGCTGACCTCCGGTTAGCACTCGACCGCGTGCGCGGATCAGCGCCGGCCCCGCCGCCAATCGAAGTGGCGATATCGCGGGTCGCTGATCAGATCCAAACGCTGACCACGAAGGTCGAGACCATCAAGGAGGAGCTCGACCAAGCCAAGATTTTGTCCGACAATAAGCTCTTATCCGACAATCAGGTCGGCCTCCTCAACTTCAAAATTGATACGGTCAAGATCAACATTGATCTGATCGACACATTGGTCAAAGCCGCCAAGACGGTCATTGATGTCCTTGCAATTGACCGGTTGATGAAGGCCGCCGCGCAAGGTGCGTACGATCTCGCAAAGGCCGCGCCCGACACCTTACGCAAGCTCACGCGCGTGCTCGCGCGCGACACACGGAGCGCCGCTTTTAGCACTGACGCCACCGCCCGCAACTCCGGCGCATCCGACCTGGCGCCAATACCAGAACCGATCAGTGACGCTGAGCAACCCAATGCGTCGAATTCGGGGCAACAGGAGATTGACGAGGGGGATCTGGATCTTCCAACCAGTGCTTCTAGCCCCCTCAGCTGGTTGGTCGCGCCCGACCTCGCGATCGAGCTGGGAACTGCCAACACTCAAATTTTTCAGCGCGGGCGCGGAATTGTTCTGAAGGAACCTTCAGTGATCGCTTACGTCAACGAAGGTGGCCGCAAGATTGTCTACGCCGTGGGAGCCGAAGCGAAGGCGATGCTGGGCAAGTCTCACAGGAATATGGATGTCATCCGCCCGATGCGCGACGGCGTAATTGCTGATTTCGATGTGGCTGAAGAAACGCTGAAGCAATTCATTCGCAAGGTGCTGCCGCGTCCTACGTTGATCAGCCCGCAGATCGTGATGTGCGTACCGACCGGTGCCACGCCAGTCGAGCGACGAGCAATTTTAGAATGCGCCCAGTCAACCGGAGCGCGCCGCGTGCGGCTTATGGAAAAGCCCGTCGCAGTCGCGCTCGGCCTGGGTCTAAACATTGACGGCCCCAGCGCATGCATGATCGTCGACATCGGCGCGGGTACAACAGAGATCGCTGTGCTTTCGCTCGGCGGTCTGGTCTGGTCTCGCAGTTTGCGCACAGCCGGCGATGACATGGATGAAGCCATCATCGTGCACCTGCGAGACCACGCCTCCTTGAGAATCGGGGACACCACCGCTGAGAAGATAAAGAAGGAAATCGGCAACGTGAAAACATCGGCTGGTGCCTTCGGCGGCTCGTTGAGCGTCAAAGGGCGGGATGCGGAGACAGGCGCACCGAAGGACTACATTGTGGACGCTGGCGTCGTTGCCGACGCGCTCGCCGATCCCGTCAAGCGCATCATTGATGCCGTGATGCAGGCGTTTGAACAGATGCCACCCGAATTGGCGGCTGACATCTACAACACCGAAATCAACCTCACTGGCGGCGGCGCGAAACTGCGTGGACTATCGACGGCGATGCAGGAACGCATCAGTATAGCGGTGCGTGTGCCTCCCACACCTTTGTCGTCCACGATCCGGGGCGCGAGTATGGCGTTGGAAAGCCTGCCCGATGAGCGCCATCTTTCTTCTGAGGTCTGACAGAGACTCTCAGTGCGATCCCCCGGCGTTTCCGCTTAAACCCACGTCTCGATGCGGCAAACTAGCGGCAGTACCTTAATCGGCAGAACACCATGTGCGTCGGATCCGACATATCCCAACAACGGTCGTTGCCGGCCGGTCACCGCAGAACGGACTCCACCGCGCGAGACGAACCCGTTGCCGCTGGTGAGGTTGCCGCCCCACCATGTAAGCACTAGGGTCCACGCGGTGTATCCAAGGCGGGTCCATGCGTGCGTCTATCCTTGTAATTCTGATGGCGTGCGCATCGTTTGCGCTCGGATGCAGCGAGCGACAGCCCGAACAAACCGGTGCATCGGTTGAGCGGTCGGCTGAGACTTCACCTCCGCCGTCAACGCCGAGTTCTGTGCCGTTTGAGCCGGAGGATGAGCCACGTCGCGCTCAAGTCACTTCCGCCAGCCTTGGCGCATCCTGGCCGTTTGAAAGGGCCACAACCTCCGTAGAAATCGTCTGTGAGGCCGCTGGCCCAATGATGCAGTGGCCTGGCGGCGCTCGCTTTGCACTCACTCGAGGGGGTGCGCGTCCTGGCCGCCCCCTACTTGATCCGGAAATTTTCAATCCAGATGCGCTCAAGCGAGGTGTTAGCGCGACGCAGGCCCGTGCGGTCTTGCTCGCTCGCGCCGAAGAAATCTGCGTCTAGGCGGGCGTCCTACGAGCCGCCTTTCGTCGCCGACGGATGCCTTTGAACAGTCGCAAACCGTCAAACGCGAGTGCTCGCCCGAGGACGCACTCGCGCGCGGGAGACCAATCCCAATAACGGCTCTTCCCGCTTCTGCGCCGAGAAGCGGACGCCGGCTGTCTCAAGATGGGCGAGAGCGGCCGTAAGCGGTTGGAGCCCTCCTACTCGGCGGTTTCGGGCACGGGATCCTGTCGGCGTTTGCCGCTGGATCGCTGAAGCGCATCGATGAGGGCGACGTATGCTACCCGTGCATCAAGATATTCTTCACGGCCAATTCGTACGTGGGGCCGTGTGCGAACGTGCCTCCCAGGATGAAGCAAATTGCGTTGATTTCGTAGACGATGCAGCCACGATGAAACGACATGCACTACAGGTCCATCATCAATCCCAGGCAGCCAACCGGCCTTTGCCGAGACTTCGATTAACTCGTTGAGACCCCACTGCGTTGGATCCTCACTCTTCGGCCTTTTTTCTTAGGGATCTCGGCGAGGATCGCTGCGAGTTTCGACTTGCTTCTGAGCGCCCTGAGCATAAGCCGCGCTTCTGAGGCAGACCCCAAGAAGACGGTCGCGGCATAATACGCACCACTCTCCGCACACTGTTTTGCTTCTGCTTCAAACGCTTCGGCGATATCGACGGTGGCCGCCACTACATCGTCGCGATGAAATATAGTCCTGCGACCGCGCTCACGCAGTTCATCGAACCGCGTCGAGTCGCCTAATTTGAGGTCACGCACGACAGCAGGAGCTAGTGCGCTGAACGCGGCGGCCGCAAGCTCGTTCAGGCGAGATCCGTGGCGTGCTTCCAGTGACCGGTACTCAGCAGGTCCCTCGTTATCAAAACCTTCGAACTCTTCTCGGCCATGTTCGCGCTCAATTTCTCTCATGCGCTCAAGGATTGATTGCATCTCTGCATCATCCCAAGAGAAGTCTTCATGGTACAATTCGACAGGGTACGCGCTGTAGAATACGAACTCGGCGAACGAGAAATTTCCGGCTTCATATATTGCCGTAGCGAGCTCGATCTGTTCACGGGCCCATTCTTCCGTGAATTTGCCGCCGTTGCGAGGCGCCGGCTCGTTTCCCCTTACTGATCTGTCTTTGGCGAGTCTCGTCGCCGAGCGACGACAGAAGGCCCGTGCTTTGGTTCGGCTGCCCCGTCGGCGACTATAGACGGCTTGCCATATGTACCCGCGCGTGGCGCGCCAGCGGATGCGCGCAGCGACGGACCTGAGTTTGTTGCCAAGGCGGTGCACGAGTGGATCGCCAATGTCGGCGCCAAAACCGCTTACATCGAGCCCGGCAGCCCGTGGGAAAACGACTACGTCGAAATCTTCAACGGCAAGCTACGCGATGAGCTGCTCAATCGGGAGATTTTCTACACGCTGCGAGAAGCGCAGGTGCTGATCGAAGCGTGGCGGCGTCACTACAACGCCGTGCGTCCTCATGGATCGCTGGGATGGAAGCCGCAGCGCCAGAGAACATCGTGCTGCCGGCCTGGCCGGCACGCATTATCGGAAAACTAGAATTGGAGGCTGGTCTCCCCCCAATAAATCGGTCCGTTTTGCGAGTTAGTTTTTCGGCGCTATCGCGACCTTGGAAAGGCGAGCGCCATGAAACAAAAACGGTACAGTGAAGAGCAGATCGGGTTTGCGCTTCGGCAGGCAGAATCCGGGACGCCGGTTCTCGACGTTTGCCGGAAGATGGGCGTCACCGAAGTGACGTTCTATCGCTGGAAGAAGAAGTACGCCGGCATGGGCGTGGTCGAGATCCGTCGGCTAAAGCAGCTTGAGGAAGAGAATGCCAAGCTCAAGCGTATCGTGGCTGATCTCAGCCTCGACAAGACCATGCTGCAGGATGTTCTGAAGCGAAAGTGGTGAGGCCTTCGAGCCGGCGTGATGTGGCTGACCACATGCGCGCCGCTTACGGAGTGAGCGAACGTCGCGCCGCCAGCGTTACAAGTTTCTGGCGCTCGATGATGCGTTACCGCTCGAAGGCCGATCCACAGACAGAGCTTCGCATTCGGTTGAAGGATTTGGCTGCGGCGCGCGTGCGTTATGGCTATGCGCGCCTTCACATTCGGCGTGAGGGCTGGAAGGTCAACCACAAGCGGATTTACCGCCTCTATAAGGAGGAAGGCTTGAGTATTCGCAGCAAAACGCCGCGTCGACGCCGCGCCTCTCGCTATCGTGGCGATCGCCCAGAGATCGGCGCCGTCAATGAGGTGTGGGCGATGGATTTCATGGCCGACGCGCTGTTCGACGGGCGGCCGTTTCGGCTGTTGACGATAGTCGACTGTCGTAGCCGTGAAAGCCTGGCGATCCAGCCGAAGCCAGCGCTGCGTGCGCCCGATGTGATCGGCGTTTTGGACCGCATCGTCGCAGTGCGCGGCGCGCCGAAAAGCATTCGTGTTGACAACGGCCCTGAGTTCGCTGGGCGCATGCTCGACCAATGGGCGTATTTCAACGGCGTCGAACTCGACTTTTCAAGACCAGGAAAACCGACGGATAATTCGTTTATCGAGTCGTTCAACGCACGCGTCCGCGCGGAGTGCTTGAACGCATCGTGGTTCTTATCGATGGAGGATGCATGCGATCGGATTGAAGCCTGGAGACAAGATTACAACCATTATCGGCCGCACTCGGCGCTCGGCGGCTTGACGGCTTGACGCCCGCGGCGTTCGCGGCCGATGCTCAGAAAGCCGAAACGCTAACATAGCGACCGGACCTAAAACGGGGATGGGACCAAGGCCGCGATCAACTAACGCTGCACCTGGACGCGCCGTCGGGGCCCGGTCACCGTCCGCTCAATCCGCTCCCAAACGGACAAGGCGGAAATCACGCAAAGGATAGACGGCGATCGACGCCACTACAGCGTTTGTAAACTAAATTACACAACTTGCGCTTTCGATGGTTCTGTACTGAGGTGCCCCCCACAAGGCGGGGCAACATGCGTAACCTAACGGTCGTGCTGAAGCTTTCTAAGCTTTGCAATTTGCGCTGCGGCTATTGTTACGAATTCGCGGACCTCGGCAACAAGGCGAGAATGCCGCTCGAAGGACTCGCCCACGCCTTTCCGATGTTGAGAGACGTCGCCGACCGGCTCGACGCCGATATCAAGTTCTGTTGGCATGGTGGTGAGCCTCTATTGCTGGGGCGCGATTACATTGATGCAGCCATGTCCCACCAACGCCGGACATTCCCTGGCGGAGTGAACAGTGTAATTCAAACCAACCTCTTCAAGGTCGGCACCCGGGAACTCGACGTCTTGCGCATGTTCGATCATGTGTCGGTTTCATTCGATCCCTTCTCAGATGAAAGAGAAGACGCGGCTGGCCGATCCTCGCGAACACGCGTTGCCGATAACATGGGATTCTTGCGCGAGAACAACATTCGCTTTGGCGCGATAAGCGTTTTGAGCGCTGAGAGCATTGTTCACGTGGAGCGGACCTTCGAGTTCTTCAACGCGGCGAGGCTCAGTTTTCGAGCCTTGCCGTACTACCGTGAGGCGGATGCAACGCGCACTGCTCGATATGGAGTGCCGATGCGGCGTATTCGCGACGCCATGGTGCGCTTGGTCGATCTCTGGTTCGAACGGTCGACTGGTATCGAGATCTTTCCGATCGCGGACTACGTCAGTATCGCCGCGCTGCATTTGACGAGACGAGGCAGAGCTTATCGCTACGAGAAAGCGAAACGTGAGCACGTATTCGTCGTGGACACTGACGGCGCCATCTACACCTCAGGCACCGCTTATGATCGGCGCTATGTGTACGGGAATGCGTTCCGCCGTTATTGTACCAACGCGTCTTGGCCGCCGCGGCGGCGCGATGCGGCTTTTAGATCCAAGCGGTCGACGCGTGGTTGATCGCCCCGAGCCTGATCCGGCTTTGGTTCGCGCGCTGGCGAAAGGTTGGCGCTGGCGCGAGCTTTTGCTGAGCGGCGCATACGCAACCGGCGCCGCTCTAGCAGCCGATGAAGGATTGACGTCGACCAGCGTCTCTCGCCTCGTGCGGCTCACCTATCTCGCGCCGGATTTGATCCGCGAGATCCTCGATGGCCGGCAGCGACCTGGACTGACGCTTGATCAACTCTGCCGCGCCGAGCTGCCTTTGGAGTGGGACGCGCAGCGGCGGCTGTTCTCCGCGCGCCCGGCGCCCTGACTGCGCGCGCAGCAACTTAGTCATCGAGCCCTCTCCAGTCGGTATGGTCGAGCGTGACTGCGCGGTCCCAACTCAGTCGCCCGCGAACGGCAAACGGAGACGGACGAAACCCACCTGCTTCACTTGCGAACGGAGACGAAGGCCCAGTCCCGGCGCGAAAATGGCGCCTCCCCTGAGCGTGGAGACGCCGCCCGCGAGAAAAAGACGCCACATAACCGGCGCTTGCACCGTTTGGGCTTCACTCAGTGGGAATAGGCCCGACTGGCTGGCGGACAGAGAGGGATTCGAACCCTCGTTAGGCTTTCACCTAAACACGCTTTCCAAGCGTGCGCCTTCAGCCACTCGGCCACCTGTCCGGAGGCCCGGTTTATGACGGGGCGGCCGCGCCGTGGCAACCGGGGCCATGAACCCCAGACGGGCGTCATCCCGAGTCTCCGGAAACGCCGCCTCTAAAATGGTTGGTTGGAACTGACGCAAGAGCCGAACCTATGCCTAGCTCGGCCATCTTTGCTCAACTTTGGAAATACTGGGTCGATCGAGAGCAACGCTAAATAAAAGCACCCTCATTATTGGCTTTCATTTACTCCGGAACGAGACAACCCTAGGTATGTTAATTCTTGGGCATTGCCCAGGAGGGAAGCCATGACTGCCCGCCCCCGCATCTGTTTAGTCGATGACGACATGTTCGTGCGGGACGCGCTGGCGCTTGGCCTTAACGACGCCGGCTATGAGGTGGTGACCGCGCCAGGCGCCGCCGCCGGCTTCGACATCGCCCAGCGCGAACCCCTGGACGCCATCGTGACCGACATGAACATGCCCGGCACGGCCGGCGCGCAATTCATTGCCGAACTGCGCTCCCGTTGGCCGAAAATACCGATCCTCGCCATATCGGGCGCCAACATCATCAACGGCCGCCGCACCTCTGAAATCGCCGCCGAACTTGGCGCGGACGGCACGCTGATCAAGCCGTTCCGAGCCCGCCAGCTCGCGGAGATGCTGGACCGAGTTCTGCTGCAACGCCGCGCTGCAAGTTGAAGTCCGGCGCTATACGGCGTCGCGTGCGATTAATCCCCTGCGCGCCAGTGAAGCGTGCTAAGGTGTACATATCAGCAAAAAGTTAGATGTGCGCTACCGCCTCGCGAGGCGGCCAAAGCCGCGCGCGGAGTTTTCAGCAATGCGCGGGATGTCAGATCAGGTGGAGCATAACGCGCGGAGGTCACATTGCCTTTCATCGTGAACTCCTCGCCTGGCGCCGGGTTGCGCTTTGAACCCAGCGCCACGTTTCCGGACGCCAAGGCCGCGCTAGACTGGGCAACCGGACTGTCGCGCCGCGGCATGCGCCTCATTCAGATCAAAGACACGATCACTGGGCAAATCTTCAACGCGAAAAGTCTCACCGAAGAAATCAAGCGCCTGCAGCGCACGGCTGTATGAATCTATTGGCCAGCTCGAACAAACCCGTCGTTGTGAGCAAGCTTCGGCTCCTCCAGGACTCCACTGCCGCCGATCGCGCTTGGATGGCTGAAGTCGCCGCGGTGTTCGGCGAGAAGGAAGCCGGCCTCGCCCGGTTTCAGGGCATAGCGACTGGAGAGCCGGGCTCGCGTCTGCGCGAACTCTACGATTGCTACGTAAAGGCGCGCGACGCGTATCAATCGATCTAAACATTCTGAATGCGGCCGCTTCGATACGGCCATGAAGGACATTTTTCTATGGCAGAACTATCCGTCGTGAGCGTCGCCGATCGCGCTGGGTTTCACACCTTCGCTGCGGCGCTCCGGACGAGCGACTATCTCACCACGCTTGAAGGCGCGGGGCCCTTCACCGTGTTTGCGCCGTCAGATGCGGCGTTCAAGAAGTTCTCGACGGCGGCGCTGGACCGGCTGCTGAACGAGGACCGCGAGCTCCTCCACACTGTGCTCGGCTATCACTTCGCCAACGGCAAAGTCGCAACCGCGCGACTGACGGGCAAGCGCATCCGCGCCGTGATGCACGCCGGTGGCGACACCATCATTGACGGGCGCACCGCAAATTTGCGCGTCAATGCTGCGCGCCTGGTGAAGCCGGACCTCGCCGCCGGCAACGGCGTTGTACACGGCATCGATAGCGTACTGTGGCCGCATGAAGCGGCGGCCGAGATGGCCGTCTCGTGATCGGGGCGGTCAAATCCTATGATGGCACGCGCGGAATCATCTCCCCCGACCTCGGCGGCGCCGATATCGCTGTACACGCCAGTGAAGTGGAGTATGCGGGCTTCGCGCGGCTCACGACTGGCGACAGGCTGAGCTACGACGTGAAGACCGACCGCGCGCTCGGACGCAGCTTCGCCGTCAACCTGATCCGCATCAACTAGAGAAGGTTAACCTGGCCAGCGCAGGCCGACGCGGCGGCGCTGTTGCAGCGTCTGTTCGGCGCGTTGCAGCGCCCGCAGCGCCACTTCCGCCTGCTGCAGTGAATCGGTCGAACGCAGCGCATCCATCGCCAGACGCAGGCGCGCCGCGCCCTCTTCCAGCTTGTCACGCGCGCCTTCGCGCTCACCCAATGCCGTCAGCGCACGGCCAATCTCTTGCTGCGCCGCCCCCCAAGCGCCCGGATCGGTCGTGCGGTCGACCTTATCCAGATATTGCTGGCGAGCATCGAGCGCCTTCGAAAGCCATTTGATATGGCCGCCGCGTTCGCCCAGGCTGAGCGCGCCGGATGCGAAGTCGGAGAGAATGTCGAGCTGCAGATTGTCGCTGATTTCAGCTGGACGCGCCTCGACCATCTTGTCGAGCGACTCGACGATCGGCTGCAAGCGATCAGGCTTATAATCTTGCGGTCGGTGCAGCACGGGGCGGGCCTTGCGCGCGAGCGAAAACGCGAGCGCGCGTTGCACCGCTTCGTCGGGCCGGCCAGTGCGCCAACCCAATTGGAAGTCCTGCACTTCGTGCGTGCGTCCGTAGCCGGGTAGCGTCGTGATGCGCAGGTCGAGCTTGCCCAGCACATTGCGCTTGCCCCAGACGATGACGTCAGCGGCTGAGCGTTCGAGCGCATCGGCGGCTTCCACCGCGATACGGCGGCGCGTCTCCGGATGGGCGCGCGGATGCACAGTCTTCAGCCGCGTCGGGAAGAGATCGACCTGCACATCGTTCTCGAACGAGAACATGCCGAAATTATCTTCGATCGCTTCCTTCATCTCCTGACGGAGCTCGCCGCTACCGCCTTCGATCTCGGCGATCAGCACCAGGGCGCGATGATCTTTGTTGCGCTTCAGCGCTTGCGCACGGAGTGCGATGCGAGCGGCGCGCGACGCCTTGCCCATGCCCGTGAGCATCCAGAACGAAGCGATCAGCACCGCCGCCAGCCCCATCGACATGAAAAACATGAAGACGTTCGGAGACTGGATAAAGGCGTCTTGGAACTCGCGCGGCAGCAGGCGCATCACGTTGGATGCGAACTCAGGCACGGACGCCGCAGCTCCTGTAATATTAACCATTTAGCGTCCGAATTCCCTGCCGAACATGACCTCTAGCGTGGCGGTGGGCGGCGCACAACGGCCTGCGGCGCCACGCGTCACCACGCGCCGCCGGCGCCCCTGACGGGAGAGTGAAGCCCCTAAATCTAGGCGGATTACTGGCCAGCCTGGGACTGGGCCCTTTCCAGCATATCCTGCATGGCCGAACCCACATCGCCGAGGTCCATCACCTGCACCCCAGGCGGCAGCACGAACAGCTCCGCGCTTTGCGGTCCACGCTGGATGCTAGTGGTTTCCCACACGGTTCGATCGCCCTCAGTGACTCGCAGGATGATGCCGTCGCTGGTGACGCAAACGGTGTTCGGCGTGCCATTATCGTCACGCGTCCAGACAGCGCCATTTTCGCCAGCAACCGCGCAATCGCCGGTCCGCCGCGCTGTGCTAGCGACTTCCGCCGACCAATCCTTGGCCGGATCATCAAACTGATCTGCGTCCATGCGCATCGCCATCATTTGCCCGCCGGCATTAGTGAGGACGAAGCTTTCGCCCGTTTCACTGTTCGTAATCATCGTCGTCGGGCCGGCCGGCGTCGCGATCTCAACACGCTGACGGGTTGCGCCGTCGCGGATCATTACCACTGGCATGGCGCCGGCGTCGTGCGTGACCGTCGCCTCAATGCGATACGACGCGGTGGTCAGATTGGGGAAAACACCGCCCGCTCCCGCCGATTGACCCGGACCACTGGGATTGCAGGCCGCCAAAACCAGAGCCGAAACAACCGCCAAACCAGCAACGCGCATGAGGATCCTCCCAGGGAAGCGCGCTTGGTAGCAGGGGCTGGCGGTCGCCGAAACCCCGGCGTTCGTCGCAAAGCCGTCTGGGAACACGACGAAGGCGCCGCTCGCACTTGCCCACAAGCGCCCGCAGCGCCCAAAAGGACCCACCGACTTTGCCGCCCGAGCCCATGCTCGGACGCGGCCTCAGTTTTGGGGGTTCCATTGAGAAAACAATTCCTAGCCGTATGCCTCGCCGCGAGCGTGCCGTTGCTCGCCGCCTGCGCCACGACCACGACCCAAAGCGCCGCCAATCTCGGCGACGCCGCCGCTTATAGAACCGCACAGGCCGAAGTGACCCGCCTCACCCAACAAGCCAACCAAGACCCACTGTTGAAGCCGTGGACCGGCCCGCACGGCGGCGTGCCGCCTTGGGATCAAGCGCGCACTGAACTGGTCGCACCGGCGCTCGAGCTTGGGCTCGCGCTGCAAGAAGCCGAAATTCAAGCCGTCGCCAACAACCCAGCGGCGCCGACATTCGACAACACCATCGCCGCCATGCAGGACGGCGGCCGTCACATCGACCGGGCGCTGACCATCTTCGGCGTGATGACCGACAACATCAGCAACGAGGCGACGCAAACGCTCGAGGCCGAATGGTCGCCGCGCATCACCGCCGCCTACAACGCCATCACCTTCAACCGCGCACTCTACCAGCGCATCGATCACCTCTACCAAACGCGCGAGAGCCAAAATCTCACTGCCGAACAGCTGCGCCTGCTTGAACGCACGCGTGACCAGTTCGTGCGCGCGGGCGCCGCCGCCACGCCGGAGCAGCAAGCCCGCCTCGGCGCCATTAACGAAGAACTCTCCAGCAAGTTCGCCGATTTCGGCCGCCGCCTGCTCGCGGACGAAAGCACCGCGATTTTCATCACCAACCGCCGCGATCTCGCCGGCCTGCCGCCGAACATCGTCGAAGCGCTGGCCGCCGCCGCCACGGAACGTGAGCGTCCGGGCCAATGGGCGGTGGTCAACACCCGCTCCAGCGTTGATCCGTTCCTGACCTTCTCCACCAACCGGGCCCTGCGCCAGCAAGTGTGGACGACATTCAAGAACCGCGGCGACAATGGCGACGCCAACGACACCAACGCGGTGATCGCCGACATCCTGCGCCTCCGCGCCGAACGCGCGCAGATCCTTGGTTTCGAAACCCATGCGCATCTGCGTATGGCCGACACCATGGCGCAAACGCCGGAACGCGCTCAGGATCTGATGATGCGCGTGTGGCCGGCGGCCGTGGCCCGCGTGCACGAGGAGGTCGCCGACATGCAGGCGATCGCCAACCGCCAGCGCGCCAACATCACCATCGAGCCGTGGGACTATAATTTCTACGCCGAGCAAGTCCGGCGCGACCGCTACAACCTCGATCAGAACGAAGTGCGCCAGTATTTCGAACTGAACAACATGGTCAACGGCGCCTTCCATATGGCCAACCAGCTCTATGGCCTGAGCTTCGTCGAGATCACTGGCACGGTGCCGGTGTTCGAACCGAACGTGCGCGTCTTCCAGGTCAACGACCGCGACGGCTCGTATCAGGGCTTGTTCTATCTCGACAACTTCGCCCGCACCGGCAAACGCTCAGGCGCGTGGATGAACACCTATCGCTCCCATGAGAACTTCATGGGCAGCGAAGTCACGCCGATCGCGTCGAACAACAATAATTTCGTGCGCGGCGCGCCCGGTGAGCCGATCCTGATCTCGCTCGACGACGCCGAGACGCTTTTCCATGAGTTCGGCCACGCCATCCATTATCTGGTGTCGACCGTGAACTATCCGGGCCTCGGCAACACACCGCGCGACTACGTCGAGTTCCCGAGCCAAGTTCACGAGCATTGGGTGCTGTCGCGTCCGATCCTCGATCAGTTCGCTCGTCACTATCAAACCGGCGCGCCGATGCCGCAGGCGTTGGTCGATCGCATCAACAATGCGTCGACCTTCAACCAGGGTTACGCGACGGTGGAGTATCTCTCCTCCGCGCTGGTCGACATGTCGCTGCACAATCGCGCCGAGCCGGTCACCAACGTCGACGCATTCGAGCGTGAGACTCTGACGGCGATCAACATGCCGCGCGAAATCTCGATGCGTCACCGCTTGCCGCAGTTCGGGCACTTGTTCTCAAGCGATGCGTACTCGGCCGGCTATTACTCGTACCTCTGGTCCGAGACGATGGACGCCGACACCTGGGAAATGTTCGAAGCCACCGGCAACGTGTTCGATCCGACCGTCGCCGCCGGCATGCGCAACATTATCCTTGCGCCCGGCAACACCACGGATCGGGCCGAAGCGTATCGCCAGTTCCGCGGCCGCGATCCGGACGTGAACGCGCTCCTGCGCACACGTGGCTTCCCGACCGGCGAAAGCAGCGAACAGCGCTGAACCAAGCGGCAGTCGCAATTTGGGCGCGGACAGCAATGTCCGCGCCCTTTTTGTTCGCGCCGCACTGAAGGTTAGTGCAGCTCTATGAACGGCTTGAAGCCGCCAAATATCATCCGCTTGCCGTCGAAAACATCCTTGTACTCATCGCCATTCATGCGCGGATCGGCCATCACCTTCTTCATCACCTCGTCACGCGACTCGCGATCTTTATAGGTGGCCCACGAGAACACGACGATCTCGTCGTCCTTGGCTTGCACAGCGCGTGGGAACGAGGTCAGTTCGCCGTACGGCACGTCGTCGGCAACGCACTCGACATAGTCAAGCGCGCCATATTCCTTCCAGATGGCGCCAGCCATCTCGGCCATTTTCTTGTAAGCGTCCAAATTCTGCTTCGGCACAGCCAGTACAAATCCATCTACGTACATGAGCGTCTCCTTACCTTCGCCATAGGACGAAGGAACCCAGCCGCATCCGACATTGCTTCTTTGGCAAAACGCCTAAGCTAGGCGCTGGGCGCCATCATTGCGCGAATCTTAGCCGCGAGCGCATCGATGTCGAAGGGCTTGGCGACCAGGTCCATGCCGGAATCGAGGAAGGTCGATCGCACTTGTGCGTGCTCCGCGTAGCCGGTCATGAACAGCACTTTCAGCCCCGGTGATCGCGCTCGCGCGATCTCCGCAAGCTGACGACCGTTCAAGCCTGGCAACCCGACATCGCTCACCAGCAGATCGACCGAGGTCAACTCCAGCTGCGCCAACGCTTCCGGGGCATCGGCGGCCTGCAGCACGTTATAACCGATCTCGTTCAGCACCTCGACGACGAGCATCCGTACTTGCGGATCGTCCTCAACAACTATGACGGTCTCGCCCTTACCGCGTTCGACTGCTTCACGTGGCCCCGCTTCTTCCTCCGGCTTCCGCTGCGCCAGCGGCAGGAGCATGGTGACGGTTGTACCCTTACCCAGCGTGCTGGTGATATTGATGTCGCCACCGGATTGCTTGGCAAAGCCATGCACCATCGACAAACCGAGACCCGTGCCCTGCCCGATCGGCTTGGTGGTGAAGAACGGGTCGTAGACCTTCGCCAAAACGCTCGGCGACATCCCAACGCCCGTATCGCGAACGACCAAGGCAACGAAATCGCCACCGATCGCGCTCGTTTCTATCGTCAGGGTGCCGCCTTCCGGCATTGCATCGCGAGCGTTGACGGCGAGATTTAGAACTGCCGCTTCAAACTGGTTTGCATCCGTCATCGCAACGGCGGGGCTGAGCTTCATGTCGAGACGGATGTTCTCGCCAGTCGAGCGGGCAAGCAATATTTCCATCGAGCTAACTGCTGCAGCAATATCGACGGGCTTGATGTCAAGCGATTGACGCCTTCCGAAGGCCAGCAGCCGCGAAGTCAGCGATGCGGCGCGGTGGGCGGACGCGAGCGCCGCATCGATGTACTTGCCGACGTCCTCGTGACGGCCGGCGGCGATACGGCGCTGCATAAGGTTGAGCGCGCCAATGATTCCAGCCAACATGTTGTTGAAGTCGTGCGCCAAGCCGCCCGTAAGCTGACCGACCATCTCCATTTTTTGCGCCTGCACCAGCGCATCGCGCGTGCGCTCCAAATCGCGGAGCGCCTCGGCCTTTTCGCTGATGTCGCGAGTGATCTTGGCGAAGCCGATAAACTCTCCATCGTCATTGTGGATGGCGTCAATTACGACGCTGGCCATGAAGCGGGTGCCGTCCTTGCGGACGCGCCAACCCTCCTTCTCATAGCGGCCCGTATCTCGCGCGATCTGCAAGGCGCGATCCGGCTCGCCCGCGTCACGGTCCTCGGGTGTGTAGAAAAGCGAAAAGTGCTTCCCGACGATTTCATCGGCGCGGTAGCCCTTGATGCGCTGTGCGCCCGCGTTCCATGTCGAAACCATGCCGCTGACATCGAGCATGTAGAGAGCGTAGTCGACGACACCTTGAACCAGCAGCCGGAATTGCTCCGCCACTTGGCGCGACGACGCTTCGGCCTGAGTACGCTGGCGCTCCTCTTCGTAGGCGCGGCCATGCGCGTCCTGCAATTCCCAGGTGCGCTCGAAAACGCGTTGCTCAAGCTGTTCGTTGGCTTCCCGCAACGCGCGCTCGGTTTCCTTATGCCGGGTAATGTCGGTCTGCGCCGATAGCAGCCGCGCCGGCTTTGCGTCGAGATCAGATTCAACAACGCCCCGATTGAGTATCCAACGCGTCTCGCCGTTGTCGGCGCGGACGATGCGGTACTCGTGCTCGAACTGGCCAACCGTCGCTATGTCGCGGCGGAAGTTCGCCGCGACACGATCTCGGTCCTCAGGGTGAAGGCGCTCAAGCCAGACGTCGTCATATTGTCCGTGCGCGGAGGCATCGACGGGCAGCCCGTGCAGTTCGAAATATTCTGGCGTGCGAAAAACCTGGCCGGTGGTGAAATTCCATTCGAAGGACGCGATCTGGGCAGCGCGTTGAATCATACGCAAGCGCGACTCGCTTTCGCGCAAGTCCGATAACGTGCGCCGCCGCGCCGTGTCGTCGACGGCCATGCCAACATAGCCTTGAAATTCACCCCGCTCGCCGAATCGCGGCTGAGCGCTCGCGCGCATCCAGCGGTATGCGCCGTCCGCATCAAGAAAGCGGGCAATGAACTCGTAAGGTTCGAAATGATTGCGCCACGCCTCAGCCCGGCGAGCGGCCACGGCGGGGAGATCGTCGGCATGGATGAGCTCAATCCAGGAGTCGCCTAGCACCTCGCAGGCATCTCTGCCTGTCTGGGCCACAAAAGCCCGGTTAGCGAACGTGAGCTTGCCGCCGGCGTCGGTGATCCAAACCGGCGTGGGAGCCGAATCAGCCATAGCCCGAAATGGAGCGTCCACATCCGGCTCGGTTTTTTCGTCGCTGGTATCCACCACCATCCCGTGACCGCTCCCCGCCCGACCCCGGCAAACGCAGCCGTGACGAGGAGGTTCCCTGCTGCCGTTCAGATTGGATTCAGCTTGCATTCAGCCGCCGGCAGGCACTTTCCCGGCTTGGGAGCACTACAGCGATGAGCAAATTCGTCACCCTGCTGGCCGCCTTCGCCTTTGCGGCAACGACCTTTGCGCCCGTTGGCGCCGCCGAAGCGCGCGACCGGCGCGGCGGTTATTATGACGGCGGCCGCCACCACGGGCATTATCGCGGCCGTGACCGCGACGACGAACTCGCCGCCGGCGCCATTGGCCTCGTGCTGGGCCTCGCCATTGGCTCCCTCGCCAGCCAGCCGCGCCAACCCCAAGCGCGCTGCACTAATAACTACCAGCGCTGCGCGCCGCCGCCGCAGTACCGCGACGACGGGTATTACCAAGACCAGCGCTACGAGGATGAGCGCTATTACGAGGAAGAACTCGAAGGCGGCGGCTATGTTGATGACGGCCGGTCCGCCTATGAGCGCGACTATGGCGCGGCGCCGGCGGATCGCCAATGCGTGCGCCAGGAGCGCCAGTGGGACCGCTACGCCAACCGCTACGTGGTCGTAGACGTGCCCTGCTGACAACACTCCAGCCGCGCCGCGGCGACAACTGCGTTGCGTGCATCGATTGTTGAAATCTTCGCGCTATCGTTAGCGCATGCAATACCTGTGTGACGCGCCGGGCGGGGCGACTTGGTTTAGACTTGAGACGGAAGCAGAGGCCGAGGCGGAGGCGGCGCTGATGCGCCACGCCGTCGACAAACACTTCCGCCGCCACGAGGCCGCCGCCCGGGAAACCTACCGCGCCCCTGCCGGCACGCCGGGCTTCGAGCAAGCCATTGGCCTCAAAGGCCACATCGCCCGCTCGATGCCGCTTTTCCTCACGCTCCGCGCCGACGACGGCGAAGGCTTGGCGACGGCGATGCTGCCGCCTGAGGGCCGCAACCAAGCGGCGTTCCGAATCGTCATCGTCGGCCCCGAGAATGGCGATCCTTACGAGGCGCACGCCCCGGCGATCGCGGCGCTCGAAACCCATTTCGGGCTCGAGCTGCCGCGCGCCGAGTGTTTTCCGTACGCTTGAGGCTATTTCGGCGCTTCGGCGGTGCTGGATGCCGACAACGCCCGCGTGCCGGTGTAGCACGGCGCCACGGTGCAATTTTGCAGCAACAGACGCACCATGAAGCTGCCGTTGGCGGCGGGGCTGTAGTTCACCACTGGGTAATCGTCCGGCAACATATCGCTGGCGACGACGCCGCCGGTGTTCATATCGATCAGCTCGATATCGACATTGGTGCAATCGCCGTCGCACGCGCCGATGAAGGTGTAGCGATTGCCCGCCGTCAGATCGACAACGTAGCGATGGTCGGTCGAGGGCTGCAGCGCCACGATGTTGTCGGTGGTGCCGGCGATCGGCGTGAAGCCGGCGGCGAAGTTTTCCTGGATGGCGGTGAGCTGTTCGCCAATGTTGGCGATCAATTGCTGACGCACCTCGTCGGTAATGTCCGCCTGCCGCGTGCCGACTGCCGGCGTCATCGTTGACGGCGCCTGGGCGCCCGCTTGCACGGTCGGCAGCGACGGCCCCGACGATTGCTGATTGCACGCCGCCAGAGCCAACATCGCTGCGGCCACTACCAATACCTTACGCATTTCACCCTCCACGCTCACGCCGCGAGCCCTAGAGGGGCGCGCCGCTTCTGTCCACGCCGCTCCACGAGCGGGCCCCTTCGCATGCGCCTCGCCGGGGTCAGCCGCTGTGCCTGCGGTCACGCTAACCCCGGTTACCGCCTCGGTTTTTTCGCTGCGATTGGCGGGCGCCAGCCCGGAACGGCGCGCGGCGCCATTGGTTATTTGACGAACGTGGGTCGCCGATAGGCGCGTGCGCCCAACGCATACCGCTAGCCCCAAGTCTCGGCGGCTCACTTGAAACGCCGCCGCTGTCACAAGCGGCGGCGTTTCTGCGCGTCCGGGTATCGCGGAAGTACGGGCGAGAACACCCCTTCAACGTCATCCCGGCCGGAGGCGCGTTAGCGCCGTAGAGCCGGGACCCAGGGGCAAACGATGAGCTGGTGGCCCCTGGGTCCCGGATCGCGCTTCGCGCGCGTCCGGGATGACGGTGGAATTAGGCCTACGACGCAGCGACCCCGCTTCGCCGCCGCGATGTCGTTCTCACCCCTTCTACGTCCGTGCTCCCCCGATAGGGGGAGCTGTCGGCGCGCCGGCGCTGACTGAGGGGGCGGCGGCGAAGCTTGCCAGCATTCGCGCCCACCCCTCCGTCTCGCGCTTACGCGCGAGCCACCTCCCCCTATCGGAGGGAGGAGCGTCAGTTTTGACGCGCTGCGAACAGCTTCGCCGCCGCGATGTCGTCGCCTCAAGAAACGGAAACCGCACCAACAGCTCAGCCTCGCTCATGCCGGCGGCGAGGTAGCCAAGCAAATGCTCCACCGCAAAGCGCTGACCGCGAATGATCGGCTTGCCGCCATTGGTGGCGGGGTTGATGGTTGAGGCGGGAGAGGGGCGGGTTGGTCACACTGTCGAACGCTCGATCACTCGAATTACTTCAATACAAGTTTCGGCGAGTTCTTTTAGTCGGGCGCTGCCAAGCGATCCGCCGCCACCGTGCGCTACCGAATTGCGAACCGAGTAACAAGACGACACAGTTTCGCTTAGCGCCGACATGCCTCCAATCTCGCTCTCGAAGCGCCTGCCCCATTCCGGATCGAATCTCAGGAGCAATTGTTTGATGGCCTCGCAATCGTAATTCGTCCCGCGCTTGAAGTAGCTCTTGATGAAGCTGATAACGCGGGGGTGCGCACGGTTCCGAAGGCGCTCGAGCATTATAAGCTCCAATGATCGCTCGAGTGTGCCACACACTAAAACGGCACCGAATCTGAACAAATAACTCCCTATTTCGGGGTCAAGCTTAGGGTCCGTAACTTTCGCAACGTACCTCTGCAGCTCATCGACTCGGCTTTGCACAGAAGGAATCACAGCGCTGCAAACGCATCCGTTGCTGCGGCAATCCGCTTCTTCACGAAGTCTTCGTCCGCGGTCGATCGCGCACAGAATTCTTGATAGGTCTTATTTGCGAGCAGTTGGCCGTAAGCGCTTTCCACTTTCTTCGGGTCTGGCGCGGGCGCGTGTGCTACTCGCCGCGCGAGACCGACCATGACAGAGTCGAACACTGCAGTGTTGAACGCTCGGATAGGCCGAAAGGCTTTTTCACCTATACCCTTGCGCACAACCGCGATGGTGACTTCAAACGCCTTCCGCAATTCGCCGATCTTGTGGGCGTCGGCTTTGATGTGTTCTTCGGTGAAATCATTCAAAAAGCCCGCTAACGGCCGCGTATAGTTCTGGGAGTTTTTGTACATCGCCAGAAACCGAAGAATGAGCTCTTGATCCTTTAAGCGCCGACTAATTGGCCCGTAAATCGCGCGCCAATCTTCGTTCGCATTCAACTCCTTGATCAAATCGAGGAAAGGTCCGTGACTCACGCAATTTCGGATTTCTTGCGGGGACAGTCGAATGCCGCCGGAATTTATGCGTTCAAAGACAAAGTAAATGCTGTCGAGAACATCCTTCGGATGCTCTTGCTGAAAGATCGTCGCGTGCACAATTGAGTCGTCGAGCTTCAACTGATCGCTGGGATCAAGGTCGGCATAGGTCTTGTCCGCCCAGGGCTGACGGACACCCATCAATTTGAACTTCCGCTCGCCGAAGAGCCCCTCATAAAAGGCCAGCAAGCTCGTAAGCCGTTGCTGCCCATCAATCACGAGGTGCTTGTTCGTTTCGGCTTGTTTGTAAAGGAATATGCCTGGGACCGGCAGGCCCATGAGCAATGACTCGATGAACTTGGAGGCATGTCGCTGCGACCAAACAAATTTCCGCTGAAATTCCGGAATGATGAACGCGCCGCCCTTCATCCGCTTCACCAACGAGTCTACGGTGTAGTCCGCGCCGTACGAAGTAATTGAGAAGTGACGGGTACCTGCGTCCTCTAGAGTCGCTTCGTCCTCCACATTCTCCGCGAGCGAGAGATCGTACTCGTCGTCGATTTCTTCGTGTTGCTTGGGCTCGATCTCTTGGGTCATGGGATCAACGTAGCATCGAATCGGCCGCTCGGACAGCTCCCCTAATCCCCATCCATCTTCAACGCCGCGATGAACGCTTCTTGCGGGATGTCTACCTTGCCGAACTGGCGCATCTTTTTCTTGCCCTCTTTTTGTTTGTCGAGGAGCTTGCGTTTGCGGCTGGCGTCGCCGCCGTAGCATTTGGCGGTGACGTCTTTGCGCAGGGCGCTGATGGTTTCGCGGGCTACGATACGGCCGCCGATGGCGGCTTGGATCGGGATTTTGAACAGGTGCTGCGGGATCAGCTCCTTCAGCTTTTCGCACATGGCGCGCCCGCGTGACTCGGCGCGGCCGGCGTGCACCAGCATCGAGAGCGCATCGACCGGCTCGTCGTTCACCAGGATCGACATCTTCACCAGATTGCCGACGCGGTGATCGATGATGGTGTAATCGAAGCTGGCGTAGCCTTTCGAAATACTCTTCAGCCGGTCGTAGAAATCGAACACCACTTCGTTGAGCGGCAGCTCGTACACGAGCATGGCGCGCGAGCCGACATAGTTCAGCTCCTTCTGCACGCCGCGGCGATCCTGGCAGAGCTTGATGATGGCGCCGAGATATTCGTCCGGCGTCAGGATCGTCGCCTTGATCCAGGGCTCTTCGATTTCCTTGATGTGGACGACGTCCGGCAGATCGGCCGGATTGTGCAATTCGCGCATGCTGCCGTCGTTCATGTGGACGCGGTAGACGACGCTCGGCGCGGTGGCGATGAGATCGAGATCGAACTCGCGCGTCAGCCGCTCCTGGATGATCTCCAAGTGCAGCAGCCCGAGAAAGCCGCAGCGGAAGCCGAAGCCGAGCGCGGCGGAGGTCTCCATCTCGAACGAGAAGCTCGCATCGTTGAGGCGGAGCCGGCTCATTGCCGCGCGCAGATCCTCGAACTTGGCGGCGTCTTGCGGGAAGAGGCCGCAGAAGACGACCGGTTGCGCCGGCTTGAAGCCCGGCAGCGCGGCGGCGGTCTCGCGGCGATATTCGGTGATGGTGTCGCCGACGCGCGCGTCCGCGACTTCCTTGATGCTGGCGGTGAGCACGCCGATTTCGCCGGGGCCTAGTTCTGCAACGTCCTGGCGCTTGGGGCGCAGCACGCCGAGCGTGTCGATGTTGTAGTCGGCGCCGGTCTGCATCAGCTTGACGCGCATGCCCTTCTTCATCACGCCGTCGATGACGCGGAAGAGCACGACGACGCCGAGATAGGCGTCGTACCAGGCATCGACGAGCAGCGCTTTTAGCGGCGCGTTGGCGTCGCCAGATTTGGGCGGCGGCAAGCGGGTGACGATGGCTTCGAGAAGCTCAGGGATGCCCTCGCCGGTTTTGCCGGACGCGAGGATGGCTTGTGATGCGTCGAGGCCGATGACCTCTTCGATCTGCTGGCGAATGCGTTCGGGCTCCGCCGCCGGCAGATCGATCTTGTTCAGCACCGGCACGATCTCGAGATCGTTGTCCAAGGCTTGGTAAACGTTGGCGAGCGTCTGCGCTTCGACACCTTGGCTCGCGTCCACGATCAGCAGCGCGCCTTCGCAGGCGGCGAGGCTGCGGCTGACTTCGTAGGCGAAGTCGACGTGGCCGGGCGTGTCCATCAGGTTGAGGACGTAGTCGAGGCCGTCGGCGGCGCGGTAATCCAGGCGCACGGTTTGGGCCTTGATGGTGATCCCCCGCTCCTTTTCGATGTCCATCGTGTCGAGCACTTGCTCGGTCATCTCGCGCGCCGTCAGCCCTCCCGTTTGCTGGATCAGGCGGTCGGACAGGGTGCTCTTGCCGTGGTCGATATGGGCCACGATGGAGAAGTTGCGGATGCGGTCGCGCGGAGTCATGGGCGGGAGGTATAGGAGGCGAAGCGGAAGGCCAAGCATACACCCTGCCGCAAGGGGGCGGGATGGGCGCCGCGCGCTGGGTTTGAGACCTCGACGGGCTGGGCGGCTTGTGGAAAAGAGGCGCCGGGGCGCGTGTTGCGTCGGCTGGGAATACGGCGATGACGGCGGAGCGTCGGGGGATTTGGCAGGCGCTGACCGCGCCGCGCATGATCCTGCCGCTGGTGGTCCTGGCCAGCACCCTGCTCCTTGGCGTGGTCATTGCCTCCGGCGTGATCGCCGTCGAGCAGCGCCGCCACGCCGAACAGGTCCAGCACACGTTCATGGTCGAGCGGCACATCTCGCGGCTGCTGGAGGCGCTGCAGAACGCCGAGACCGGCCAGCGCGGCTATTTGCTGACCATGAACCGCGCCTACCTAGCGCCGTATGAGAACGCGGCCGGGCAGGTCGGCGAAGAGCTGGCGCAGCTGCGTGATCTGACCTCTGACAACCCGTCGCAGACTGAGCGTCTGCGGGGCATGAACCAGCTCAGCACCCGCAAGCTCGCCGAATTGGCCGAGACGATCGGCCTTGCCGACGCCGGCAACCGCGCCGCGGCGATGGCGCTGGTGCAGTCCGACGCCGGCAAGGAGACGATGGACGGGCTGCGCGCCGAAATTCAGAACATGCGCGACGAAGAGCAGCGCCTGCTCAACATGCGCGCGGCCGAATTGCAGCGCTCCAGCAATGCGCTCGCCTTCTTGATCCCCGCCGCCGCCATCGGCATCGCGTTGATTGCGTTGATCGTCGGCCTGGCGCTGCGGCGCTATTCCAGATCGCTGCTCGATTCGCAGGCCGAGCTCAGCCGCAAGAACACCGAACTCGGCATGGAAATTTTGGCGCGCCGCGATCTCGAAGAGCAAAATTTGCAATTGCAGAAAATGGAAGCGGTCGGCCAGCTCACCGGCGGCATCGCGCACGATTTCAACAATATGCTGGCGGTCGTCATCGGCGCGCTGAATCTGCTGCAGCGCCGCGTCGCCAAGGGCGATACGAACGTCGATCAATTCGTCGACGCCGCCCTCGATGGCGCGCGCCGCGCCGCAACTTTGACCACGCGCCTCCTCGCCTTCTCGCGCCAGCAGCCGCTCAATCCGGAAGTCATCTCGCCGAACCGTCTGGTCAGCGGCATGTCGGAATTGCTGAACCGGACGCTCGGCGAGCAAATCGACGTCGAGACCGTGCTCGCCGCCGGCGGCTGGTCGGTGAAGGCCGATGCGAGCCAGCTCGAAAACGCCATCCTCAATCTCGCGGTCAACGCCAAGGATTCCATGCCCGAGGGCGGGCGCCTCACCATCGAAACCGCGAACTGCCATCTCGACGACGGCTACAGCGAAGCCAATCTCAACGTGAAAGCCGGTCAGTACATGCTGATCGCCATCACCGACACCGGCGCCGGCATGCCCGAAGACGTGGTGGCCAAGGCCTTCGATCCGTTCTTCACCACCAAGCCCATCGGCAAAGGCACCGGGCTCGGCCTGTCGCAGGTGCACGGCTTCGTCAAACAGTCCGGCGGCCACATCAAAATCTATAGCGAGCAAGGCCACGGCACGACGATCAAGATCTATTTGCCCCGCTCGCACGAGTCGCTCTCCGAAGCCGCCGCGGTCCTGCAAAAGCCAGCCACGCAGGGCGATCCTTCAGTCGTCATCCTGATGGTCGAGGACGACGATCAAGTGCGGCTGGTCACCCTCTCCACACTACGCGATCTCGGTTACACCGTGCTGCATGCGTCGCGCCCCAGCGAAGCGCTGGAGAAACTACGGAGCACGCCGGATGTGACGTTGCTGTTCACCGATGTGGTGATGCCCGAGATGAGCGGCCGCCAGCTGGCCGACATCGCGCTGGCCGAACGACCGGAGCTGAAGGTTCTCTTCACCACCGGCTACACGCAAAACGCCATCGTCCATAATGGCGTGCTCGACCCCGATACCGAATTTCTGATGAAGCCGTTCTCGATCGACCAACTGGCCGAGAAAATCGCCCGCGTTCTGGCCCCGTAGCCGAACCCGGCGTCAGCATGAAGAACATGCGGGGCGCCGCCAGCGGATAGATTGACGCCCCGCCCGGCCTCCCTTAAACCCCGCCCTCTTCTACCGACTAACGTGCCCGGATGGCGGAATTGGTAGACGCACCAGCTTCAGGTGCTGGCGCTCGCAAGGGCGTGGAGGTTCGAGTCCTCTTCCGGGCACCACTTGCCTCGCGGGCAACCCATGCGGACGTTTGAACGCATCGTGGGCGGTCGCGGCGAAGCGCTCGATTGCGTTGTCTATGCGCTTGCCGTGCGCGGGCTTGTCACCGTGGACTTGACCCGTCGCGAAAACGAATTGCGCCAGATTACCCAAAGGCCGAAGATTCCCGTTGTCGTGCGGTCGAAATGGATAACCGGGGAATAATGTGTTCGGGCTGTCCAAACAGGAAAAATTTCGAAAGGAATATTACGCTTTCCTAAGCGACCTTTTCGGGATGCGAATTGAAAGACTTCTCGCGCACTATCCCGGCATAAAGGACGCATGCAAAGCCGACGCGGCCAAAAGCGAGTTCGGACCACAAGAATGCGCCACCTTCACGGCCAGAGCCGTTATCGTGGACAACATTTCCAAGCAGTCGGTGGAACGACGCGAGAAAATCAACATCGAATATAACCAGATCAACTGGAACGAATTTTATGTGTGGTTTCTGGACTCGAGGATACAGCAAACGACGCCGCCTCAGCAGTTCGAGAAGCTAACGCTTTTGATCGCGCACGCTCAGTGCGGCGTGTTGTATTCGTTCAAGCTTGGACAAATTGACGAGATGGCGTTTGAAGATTTTCGGCGCGACATTGCAGGCGCTTTAGAGGGTCTTTCCGAGAAAGAGCGCATTATGGAACGTCTGCGCAGCGCGGCCGACATAACCACGATTGAGTTGGGTATGGACCCCGATAAATTTCGACCACCTATGTAGCGGCGTCGTGCTCCGCGAACTCGGCCGGTTCATCACCGGGAGCCCAAAGATACTTTTTGAAACGCTTGTAGGCGACGCCCTCTAGCTTTCGGTCTTCCGATTGCGTCGCGAGTATCATCGAAAATGCAATGCGCAAGCCCGTCCGCTGATCGCGGTCGCTCTCGTCCTTAATCCCGCATCTCCCAGATGGAAGCTAGATTTTCGCCCTAATTGAGTCGATTCTGCTATATTAATCAATATGGTAGTCGG
>ENA-ORBV01003830-ORBV01003830.1-microbial-mat-metagenome-genome-assembly--contig:-NODE-3830-length-29644-cov-5.094903_pt1 | contig 29644 bp, 27 predicted proteins | sample MGYA00237777_ERZ505514 | MGnify/ENA primary metagenome ERZ505514 (study PRJEB26160, sample SAMN06269048) | microbial mat metagenome | isolation source: Oligotrophic lake microbial mat | place... | reverse complement strand
CTCCCGAGACCGGGACGGCGTCGGCGCCGCCGGACGCAGAAGATTCCGGCGAGAACAAGCGCCGGTTCGTGAAGAGCTACGGTCCGTAACCGAGTTCCGGAAGTCGGCTCAGCAGTTGGTCCGCCACCCGCTCCGCCATTTCCGGAAGGGAGGGCGCGATGCCGAGTTCGCTCAGGATCGAGGTCATTTGGACGCCGGCGATTCCGCAGGGAATGATGTGGCCGAATGGGGCGAGATCGTTGCTCACGTTCAGCGCGAAGCCGTGTTGGGTGATCCAGTGCCGGACGCCCACGCCCAGGGAGGCAATCTTGCGTGGGCCGACCCAAACGCCGGTCTGGCCGTCGCTGCGACCCGCGTCAATCCCGAGTTCCCCCAGGGCATCGATCAGGACCGACTCGAGGAACCGAAGATACCGGTGCAAATCACGCCCCCGCCGGCGGAGATCGAGAATCGGATACCCGACCAACTGACCGGGACCATGAAACGTCGCCTTGCCGCCACGCCCGATGAATGCAACCGGGTGGGGGAGATTGTCCGCGCCGAGACTTGATCGGTCGGGGTGACGTCCGATCGTGTAAACCGGGTCGTGTTCGAGCAGGAACAGCACTTCCGATCCCCGTCCATCCGCCAGCCGGGCCGCCGTTTCATCCTGCAACGTCAGGGCGGCTTCGAAGGCGATCCGTCCGAGCCAGCGGATTTCCGGGGTGTCAGAGGCGTCCGGCATTTTGTTGGAGTGCGCTTGCCTGGAAATGGGCGAGCCCGATGGCAAGCGCGTCGGCGGCATCGGGTTCCGGGGTGGTGGTGAGACCGAGCAGGGCACGCACCATGAAGGCGACCTGGGCTTTCTGGGCACCCCCGCGGCCCACCACCGCCTGTTTGACCCGGCGGGGGGCGTATTCGTGGATTGGAAGTCCGGCCTCCCCGGCGGCGATCAGGACGGCTCCCCGTGCGGCCCCCAGGGTGATGGCGGTTCGGAAACTCTGCACATAGATCACCCCCTCCACGGCGCAGACTTCCGGGTGATGCCGGGCGATCAGGTCGGCGACCCCCTGGCGGAGCCGGACCAGACACGCGGAGTGCGACAGGGCCGGGGCGTTCCGCAGCACGCCGAACTCGATGGACTCGGTCTTGCGCCCTTCCTGCCGCATCACCGCATAGCCGGTGTTGCGCAGGGCGGGGTCGATGGCGAGCAGTCGCATGGGGACAAGGATGGAGGAGAAAGGATGCAGGCGGAAGGATGAAGGCGGAACCCGTGCGGGTTTGCGGGGGCACCGGGTCCCGGAACGGAGGAGGGGGCGAGGGCCGAGGGCCGAGGGGCGCCCCTGTTCGGGCTCAACGAAAAGTGGCTGAGTTTTCCTTTTTAGCGTTTGACACCCCGGCAGGGGCTCCCTACTTTCACCGTTCCTCAATTTCCCGACTCACATGAATCGCACCTTTGCAGCCAAAGCGGGACAGGTAGACCGCAAGTGGTGGTTGATCGACGCCCGGGACCAGGTTCTCGGGCGGGTGGCCGCCCGTGCAGCCGTCCTGCTTCGCGGCAAGCACAAAGCCATCTTCACCCCCAACGTCGACGCCGGCGACTTCGTCGTCGTGATCAATGCCGACAAGGTCCGCGTGACCGGTCGCAAAGAGGAGCAGAAGGAATACATGTCGTTCTCGGGATATGCGGGCGGCCATCACACGGAGACCTTCCGTAACCGCCAGGCGCGTCGTCCGGAGATGGTGGTCGAGCACGCCGTGCGCGGCATGCTCCCTCACAACCGGCTGGGCCGGCAACTTTTCACCAAGCTCAAGGTCTACCGGGGTGATGCCCACCCCCACGCCGCGCAAAACCCGGACGCAGCCTGAACCGAATCCTTCCCGAACCATGGCCACTGCTGAATACACCGCAACCGGACGCCGCAAGACTTCCGTCGCCTCCGTCCGCATGCAACCCGGGACCGGTCGGATCCGGGTCAATGGAAAGACGATCGAGGATTATTTCCCCACGACTTCGCTGCAGCTCACCGTGGCGCAGCCGTTCGAGGTGACCAAGCAAACCGGCACGTTCGATGTGCGGATCAAGGCCACCGGGGGGGGTCCCGCCGGTCAGGCCGGCGCCGCGCGTCTGGGCATTGCCCGTGCGTTGCTCCTGGTCGATGAGAATTTGCGCCCCGTTCTGCGCGAGCACGGCTTGCTCACCCGCGATCCGCGGATGAAAGAGCGCAAGAAGTCGGGCCAGCCCGGGGCGCGCAAGCGCTTTCAATTCTCCAAGCGCTGATCGGTGCAGCGGGCTGGGTGGGGAAGGCAGTCCTCACAGCTTACCATGGGTTGAAGCCCTGCAGCTCCGTGGCGCCGGCCCGGTCGGCGTTCATCCTGCCTGGGGCAGGTGCATTTTCCGATCCCGGGTCAACCGGCCGCCTCGACTGCCGCGCCTGCCGGCCCTGCGTGCAGCACCGCACGCACGTGTCTTGCAAAAACACCGCGCAGATCGTTGGTGTAAGTCTCAAGCACCGCACGCCCGCGGCCCTCGATGTCCCCGGCGCAGAACAATCCACGGGCGAGATAGATTTCGCGCAGGGCAAGGTTGCGGGCCGCCGTCTCGGTCGTGTTCGCGTTCGCACTGCGGACGACCTGGAGCGAGTCGAGCTGGGCATGCCCCGTCATTCCCGGCAGGCCCAGAAGCTCATGCAGGGCGGCGGCGATTGCCGGACCGGGAAGCAAGGCTCCCGCCAGGGCGGCGGCACGGCAATGCGAGAACGCCGCCTCGCAGTCGAGCGTGCGGATGCGGGCGGCGAGGACCGGGATCGCGTCTGGCGCCCGGGTGCTCGCGAGGGCGATGCAGGCGGTGTCCAGCGGACTCATCGAGGCGCCGAACTGGCCCATGCCGCGAAAGTTCCAGCCCTCGTCCCAATCCATGCGTGAGATCTGTTCGATGAGGATCGGAGCCGCCTCTGCGCACCCCATGAATCCGAGCACCAGGGCGGTGCCGGGTTGCCGGTCCGGTCCGATAGAATCCGCCAGTTCGCGTCGGAGCAGGGGGATGGCCCGGGCCGGGTCGGCGAACAACAGGGCCAGCTCGAGCGGAGAGCGGGGATGAGCGCGCGCGGCCCGTTCGAGGGTGGCGGGAGCCGGCGGGAACGAGTCGGCATGCCCGACAATTGCCGGATCGAGAATCCCGAGAGCCACCAACCGACCCTGCAGCGCCCGAATGTCGAGCGTCCGCAACGGGGTTCCTGATCGGGCCGACTCGGCGGCGGCCAGCCCCGCCGCATACCCCTGGTTCTGGACATCGGCCTGCATCCGGATCACCGGGATGGCGTCCCGATGAGCGCTCATCCCCAGGCCGGTCACGAGCACGCCGTCCAAGCCCCGCGGCAACATGCAACGGAATGGCACATGGGCCTGCATTGGCTTTTTGTCGGGCGGGGCGACGGCAAACACCGGGTGGATCGTGAACCCGTGCGTGTCGAAATTGCTCGAAGCCGTGACGAGCGTGTCCGGGAACGTTCGTTCGGCGAGAATATCGAGCGGAGAAATTTCGAGGTCGCCCTCGATCTGACGACGTTCGCGGGTGTCGGCGAGGGGGGAGGTATCGAACGCATCGCGGAATTTCGCGCGGGCGTTGACGAAGGCGTGGGTCACCCCTGCGGGGTCGGCATCGTCGATGAACGTGTGGTCGGAATTCCGGTAATGATGGCCGGGATCACGCGGAGACAACCCCGAGCCCTGCACCGCCGCATGCGCCGCTCCGATCACGCGGCAGGGGGCACCGGCGGCGGCTGCGATGTCGGCGTTTCCCGTCGAGTCAATCACGCAGCCTGTCCGGACCAGTCCGCATCCAAACGGAGTGGAAACGAGGACGCCGTCGACCCGGTCGCCGGTGCGGTGGACGCCGAAGGCGAAACTGCCGAGCCAGGCTTGTCCGCCCGCGGCGGCGAGCAGGCGGTGATAGACGGCCATTTTGAGTTCGGTGTTCCAGCGGTTGCCGCGCTCGGAATCTCCGGTTGGATCCAGGGCAGCGAGTTCCCGGCGGAGTTCCTCGGTGAATCCCACCCGGTTTCCGAACCAGTAAGAGGCAATCAGACCGAGCGTGCCCACGCCGCCGAGGCCGTGTTGGAGTTCGAGCACCACCGTTCGGCCGCCCTCCCGGGCCGAGGCAATTGCAGCGCCCGCACCGCCCGTGCCACCGCCCGCCACCAGCACGTCCGCGCAGTCCAACTCGGGATAGTTCAGCTCGGGTAATTGCAGGGGCGCACCCCTGTTCCTCAGAAACGCCGGGGCAAACCGGAACCCACCCGACCCGGCCGCGCCCGTGCGGACGCCCGTGACCGGCTCGGAGGTCTGCTTTGCTTCGCGGCCGAGCACGAATGCGGCGACGCGACGGCCCAGTGCCACGTTGGAATCCATCCGATCCAACCGTGTTGCGGCGTCGGGGTGGAGAGGCAGGAGGCGGTTCGCGGCGAACAGGCCGGGAGCCGGTTCGAAGGCGGACTCCGGCAGGTTGTCGACCGATTCGACGAGGGCGTCGGTCGCGCCCCCGATCATCTCGGGCTCCTCCGCCGTGAGGATCTCCGCGGTGATCTCGATGCGGCGATCGGCGAGCATCGCACGCGCCGCATGCTCCCACGCCGCGCGGGGAAGTTCGGTTCGAATCGGCGGGAGCTCAAAATCAGCGAGCAGAAAATCGCGCGGACCATCCTTCGAGGGGGCGGAGAAGGTGCCCGCAGGTCGGCAGCCCGGTTCCCAATCCGGCAGGGATCCGGAGCAGACGGCGCGCAATTGCATGGCCCGCCCAGCGCCGGGCCGGCCGGTGATCGGGATGCCGCCCAGGCGGAGGCAAACTCCGTGGGCGCTGGCGTCGATCACGGTGGCGCAGGAGACCGCGAAGAGAGAAGTCCGTTGCGCGAGCAACAGGCCGGCGAGGTTGCCCGAGGCGCCCTCGAGAATGCCGACCGGGCGGGTGAAAAACAGGAAGGGGATCCCTGCCTCGAGCAGTGCGGTTTCCAATTCGTGTTTCACCGCGGCGGGGAACACCGGACCCGGGCTCGGAAACGCCCGACGGACCAGCGGGTCCGACCGGTCGATGTCGGGAGCCTCGAGGATCAATCGGCCCGCAGTTTCAACGCCGAAAAACGAGCGGTCCGCGACGAGGAGGACGGAGCGTCCGCCGGACTTCAGGGAGAGGGCGGCGGCGACCGCGCCGGAGGAACTGCCCACCACAGCGGTGTCGACCTGGGTCAGGCGGGGGATTGCGGGCAATGGGTGCATCGTGATCGACAGACCCTTTGCCGGAAAAGGTCGTGAGGCAACGAGAAACGGGCGGGAGCAACCGCAGGGAACCGGGCTTTCTTGTGGCGGACCGGTGTCGCGGCGTTGCGCACAAAGCGGCTGATTGGTTCACAGTCAGTTCGCGTTGGGTGGCGGAATCGTAACTATGACCTGAGGGTCGGCGCTGATATAGCTCCGGCCCGGAGGGGGACTGGAGGCGGGATGCGCACACTTGAACCCTTCGCGGATTCGAAGCTCCTACTTTCTATCATGAAACATCGATTGGTTTGGGTAATGGCACTTTCGACCGTTGCGCTGCTCCCGGGGATCTCGGGGGGTGCGACCATCAAAGGTTCCGACACCATGGTGGTGTTGAACCAGCGGTTTGCCGAGGTCTACGCGCGCGAATCCAAGAGCCCCGCGTTCGAGGTGACCGGCGGAGGCTCGGGCACCGGGATCGCCGCGCTCCTCAACGGCATGACCGAAATTGCGGCCAGTTCTCGCCCGATCAAGGCCGAGGAGGCTGCGCAATTTCTGGTGAAGACCGGCGGGGCGGTCATTGAGATTCCAGTCGCCATGGATGCGATCGCGATTTTTGTGCACCGCACCAACGAGCTTCCCGCCATCTCGATCCCCCAGCTCGCCGCGGTGTTTGCCGGCAAGATCCGGAACTGGAAGGAGCTGGGCGGTCCCGACCGTCCGATAGTGGTTTACTCGCGCGAGAACAACTCGGGCACCTACGCCTTCTTCAAGGAACACGTGCTCAAGGATGCGGACTTTTTCGGCAAGGCGCAGACGTTGCCCGGAACGGCCGCCGTGATCAACGCCGTGGCGCGCGATCCCACCGGGATCGGATATGGCGGGATCGGTTACGCCAAGGGCATCCGGGTGCTGCCGGTGTCCACGAAGGAGCGCGCCCAGCCGGTCGAACCGACCGAGCAGTCCGCGGCCGACGGAAGTTATCCGATCAGCCGCTATCTCTACTATTACTCCACCGCTTCGGCGATGCGCACCCCGCAGGTGGGTGCATTGGTCCAATGGATTCTGGGGGACGCCGGCCAGGCTGTTGTGAACGAGACCGGATCGTTTCCGCTGCCGAAAGAGAAGCGAATCAGCGTGACCCAGCAGGTCGGAGGATGGGTGGCCACCGCAGCGCCCGCCATCCCTCCCGCCCATGCGTCGTCCGCGACTGCATCGACCAGGCCAATCCCTGCACCGACGGCCGCCGCCGCCGCCGCGGCTCCGGCGGTGGCACCGACGCCGGTGGCCGTCGACCCGTTACGGTTGGTTGAGCGTGAATCCAACGTGACGCGCCGGGAGGCGTCGGTGGCGGAGCGGGAAGCTTCCGTGGTCGGCCGGGAGATGAAACTCACCGAGCGCGAGGCGGCGCTTGCCCAGCGCGAGGAGGAGGCGATGGCGCGCCGGACGAGCGCGCGGCGGTAACCGACCCCCGGGCGATCATGGAAGCTTTCACCGAGATCCAGAGCGGCATTCCCGCCGATCCCGCGGTGCGTGGGGTGCTGGGCGATTTGCTGGCAGCCGACGAGCGCCGCGCCGAGCAGGCGGCGGTGGCCGGGATGCGGATCGTCGCGGGTGGTGTGGTCGCCTTGGTGCTGTGCCTGTTCCTGTTCGTGTTCCGTGAGGCCTGGCCGCTGATGTCCGGCCAGGTCACCACCGCCCGCAAGTATGCACCCGTCACCGCCGGGCAGTTCGAGGGAATGACGCATGAGGAACGGGCGAAATATTTGAGGGTTGAGCCGGCGCGACTGCTTCAGTTGTCGCCGGAGGCGGTCACCCAACTCGCGGCGCTGCGAGATGCGGAGACGCGGGAGGCCTCTTCGCAGCCTGATGCCGGGGTCAATGCCGCCTCGTGGCAGAACCTGCTCTTTCCCCGCCAATGGAATGGGTACGACCGGCCGGAGTACATCTGGCAGCCCAACAGCAAGACGCCGAAGTTCAACATCATGCCGCTTCTGGTGGGGAGTCTGCGGATTTGCTTCATGGCGCTCGCCGTGGCGCTGCCGCTCGGCTTTGCCGCCGCCCTGTTCGTCTCCCAGTTCGCCTCTCCCAAAGTGCGTGAGTGGGTGAAACCGGTGGTCGAGTTGCTCGCGGGCTGTCCGACGGTGGTCATCGGGTTCTTCGGACTGCTGGTCGTGGCCTCGATGGTGCAGGCGACTTTCGGTCTCACCATCCGGCTCAACGCGTTCGTGGCGGGGATGTGCGTCGCACTCGCCGTGATCCCCACAGTGTTCTCGATCAGCGAGGAGGCGCTTTCCGGCGTCTCCGAATCCTTCCGGGACGCGGCGCGCGCCCTCGGGGCGGACGAATGGCAGTCGGCCTTGCGGGTTGTGGTGCCGGCGGCGGCGCCCGGGTTGATGGCCGCCGCGCTGCTGGGAATCGGGCGTGCCTTGGGCGAGACGATGATCGCGATGATGGTATCGGGCAATGCCGCCGCCCTCGACTTGTCGCTGTTCGCCTCGGCCCGAACGGTGCCCGCCACCATCGGACAGGAACTCGCGGAGACAGTGATCGGCGGGGTGCATTACCGGGTCCTGTTCCTGCTCGGGGCGATGTTGTTTGCGGTTTGTTTCGTCACCAATCTGCTCGGGAGCTGGGTGCTGTCGCGCCTGCGTGCGGTACCCGCCCCGATGGCGGACCCCGTCGCCGAGGAAGCGAGGCTGGCGCGATGAACCCGATCGAGACCAGCGCGGATTTGAGCCGGGGCGGATCCCGCAGCTTCGGGCGATTCGGCGTCCCGGTGCTTGCCGGGCTGACCGGTTTGCTGCTGGTTTTGGTGGCGTTTTTGTTCGGAGCGATCCTGATCGAGGGCGGTCACGGTTTGCGACCGGGCTTTGTATTCGGCGGCACGTCCGAGGGCTTGTTCGATCCGCATAAGACCGGCGTGTTTCCGATGATCTTCGGAACATCGGCCCTGGTCATTCTCATGACCGTTTTCGTCGTGCCGCTCGGGGTGATCACCGGCATTTACCTGCAGGAGTTTGCAAGCCCGGTTTCCCGGCTCGCCGGGGCCACCCGCCTTGCGGTGAAGCATCTCGCCGGAATTCCGTCCATCGTGTTCGGGCTGTTCGGGCTCGGGTTCTTTGTCCATTTCCTCGGAGGCGGCCTTGACCGCATCGGGGGGGCGACCGAGCCGGTCTGGGGCAAACCGGGATTGATTTGGGCGGCGCTGACGATGGCGGTGCTGACCGTGCCGGTCGTGGTGGTGTCGACTGAGGAGGCGTTGCGCTCGGTGCCCGACAGCATTCGCGACGCCGGGCTCAGCCTGGGGGCGACCCGGCTGGAGACGTTGCGGCTCGCCGTTCTGCCCCAGGCGGCTCCCGGCATTCTGACTGGCGGCATGCTCGCCGTGAGTCGCGGGGCGGGCGAGGTGGCGCCGATCTTATTCGTCGGCGCCGCGTTCAGCGCCCCGCTGCCCAACTCGCTCAACGATCAGTTCATGGAATTGGGTTACCACATCTTCGTGCTCTCGACCCAGAGCCCGGATGTGGACCGAACGCGCCCGCTCCTCTTCGCCACCGCCTGTGTGTTGTTGGTGCTCACGTTCGCCCTGAATTTCACCGCCATCTGGGTTCGCATGAATCTGCGTGCCCGCATGCGCCCGCTCCACTGAGCCCCTGCATTCCATGAACCCGACCACGTTGCCGAACCCGCCCATCATCCCGCTCCGGCTCGTTCCCGATGAGGACGAGTCCATGCCGGAGCCCGAGGCGCTGCATGCGCCGCTGGCCGGGGAGCGGGAGGTGGTGATCGAAATCGACCGCGTGTCGGTGCGTTACGGCGTGACCCGGGTGCTCGACGAGGTCTCGTTCCCCATCGTCCGCAACGGCGTCACCGCGATCATCGGTCCGTCCGGCTGCGGAAAATCGACTTTGTTGCGGACGCTCAACCGGATGAACGATTTCCAGTTGCGTGCCTCCGTGACGGGCGAGGTGCGGTTCTTCGGACAAAACATCTACGCGCCCTCGGTCAATCCGATCCGGCTGCGACGCCACATCGGCATGGTCTTTCAGCGATCCAATCCGTTCGCCAAATCGGTGTTCGAGAATGTGGCGTTCGGCCTTCGGCTGCACGGGATGGCGACGTCGCCCGCCGACCTGCATGAGCGCGCGCAGCGTGCGCTCGAACAGGTGGGGCTGTGGCACGAGGTGAAGGACCGGCTGCACGACAGCGCGCTGACCCTCTCCGGGGGGCAGCAACAGCGGCTCTGCATTGCACGGGCGCTGGCCGTGGATCCGAGGGTGCTGCTGCTCGACGAACCGGCCTCGGCGCTCGATCCGGTCGCGGGCGGCCGCATCGAGGAGCTGTTCGTGACCCTGAAGGAAAAGTTCACCATCGTGATCGTCACCCACAACCTTCAGCAGGCCGGGCGCTGCTCGGATTTCACCGCCTTCCTTCACATGGGTCGCCTGGTGGAGTTCGCGTCGACCGAGCAGCTCTTTTCCTCCCCAACCTGCCAGGAAACCGAGAGCTACATCTCCGGACGATTCGGATGATGTTCACCGTGAAGGGAGACACCATGGCCGATACCGAACTGGTCGCGCGGGAGTTGATCGAAACCCGGCATCTTGTGCCGGGCGAGACCCCGATCAAGCGCATGCTGGACTGGTTCAAAGGCAACCCCGAGGTCGGGTGGGTGGCGGTGGCCGATGGCCCGCAGGTGGTGGGGGTGGTCGGGCGTGAACAACTGAGCGCCCGCCTGTCGGGCCCGTACGGATTCGCGACCATGGCCGACAAGACGATCCACAAAGTGGCGGTCGGCCCGCCTCTCCTGGTGCCGGGCGACACTCCGGTCAGTAAGATGGCCGCGCGATTGGCTGCGGACAAGCGGGGTGCCGCGGAGTGGCACTGCGACCTGGTGATCACCGAGGGGGGCGCCTTTGCCGGGTTGGTGTCGTTACAACGGCTCTTCGTCGAGCTGACCCGGCTGATCGGCGCCCCTCAGGACGGACCGACCGGCATCGAGGATGCGAGCGACCTGGCCGGTTCCATCGCTTCGTTTGCCCCGATCGATCTGGTCCAGTTCCTGGTCCATGGCAGGATGTCGGGCGAACTTCGGATCCGGCGTCCGAGCGGCGAGGAAGCCCGGGTTTATTTGCGGGAGGGTGGGTTCACGCACGCGGTTTCGGGACTGAAACAGGGACTGCATGTCCTGCGCAAGATCCTGGGATGGACCGAGGGCCGCTTCGTCTTCACCCGGAATATCATTGTGCCGCTGGTCAGCATTGAGGGGGACGCGATGGAGGTGTTGCTCGCGGCGTGCGCGCATCACGACGAGCAACAGGAGCAGCAGGCGATCGAGGCGTGAGATTCTCGAAAACCCTGGCCTGCATTTCTATTCCGCAGGCCCTGGAAAGCGGCGCGGCGGGCAACCCGAGGCACCCGCGCCTGCGGTCGGCTCTGCGGGCGCACCCCGCCTTGGAGTGCTCCGACTCGGCGGAGCTTTGGATGGCCACCCGCGCTGGCGATTGCGAGCCCAGGGTGTGAGTTGCGCTTCGCGTGCAATCCAAAGCGGCGCTCTCTCGCGCCGCACTCCAAAAACGCCCAACGCAGAAGCGTCGTGCCCGCCGCTCGTTCGCTCCGTCCATCCTTTGGAGACGCGGTGCAGCCCGCTCGGAGCTTGGGATCGCGTCCACGCAGCAGCCCGACTCACGGGAGGTGAGAACTGCCGGTTGGAAGCGGGCGTCGCGTCGTCGAGGATCCCGCTGCGGTTCAGGCAGGCGCGGCCCGCCCCGCCCCATTCTCTGCGCAGGCGGCGCGTGCCGTTCAGGGGTTCGCGGTGGCGAGCGAACCCGGGCCTGCGGCCGGGGGTTCGGCGCCAACGGCAGACGCTGTGGGCTGGGTCTCGGGCAGGATCTTGGCGACCAGTCGATCGACCCCTTCGCGGGCGAACCGGCTCGCGGGATAGATCCGCTGGGCCTTGAGATACCACGCCAGGCTCGACCCGATCTGTTCCTTGTTCTCGAGCTCCTCGGCCTTGGTCAGGGTGCGGACAAAATCCGCCGCCTGGATGGTGAGACCCTCCCGGACCTGGTTGAGTTTGGTATCCTCGGGAAACTGGCGAAAGGTGCTTTCGACGACTTCCCACGCGCCCGCATAATCCCCGCGTTTCGCGATTTCGCCCGCCTGGATGATGGAGCCCTCGATCAGTTGGAAATCGTCGAGCACCTTGCGCAGGCGTTCCTGCCGGTCGGGGTAAAGGGCCGCGGCGGCGATGAACCGCACTTTGTCGTCGAAGATCTGGCGGTAGTTTTTCTGGCTCAGGAGCTGGTCCAGATCGACGAGAGCCTTCTGCTGCACGTCGGCTTGGGAAAAGATCAGCTTCGAGACTTCCGCCAGGGCCGGGTTGCGGGGCCAGATCGAGGTGGCCTGCTTGAGCTCGGCTTCGAGGGTCGCGGAGTCGCCGCTGACGGCCGCGTTCTTGGCTTTTGCGAGGTGCATGGCCGACACGGTGCGCGCGGTCTCGACCGCCGCCATGGCCTTGGAGCTGTCGAAATCTTTGGCGATCACCGCCAGTTCCTTCACGATGGATTCGGCGAGGGAATAGTCCTTCACCTCGAGCGCGGAGATGAGCTGGTTGCCACGCCGGGCGAACTCGAGGGCCTGACGCTTCTGGTCGCGTGGCAGCGTGCGGAGCGGCGGGAGGTACTCCCCGACCATGAACGATTCGGCGAGGCGTTTGGTGGCGCTCTCCAGTTCGTTGCGGGAGAGGAGATAGTCGTAGGCTTTGACCCCCTCGCCCGAATCGCGGATGGCCTCCTGGGCCAGCGAGTCGAGCACGCCGAGGGTTGGCGGCATGCCGGTGGCGTCGGTCAGGATCTTTTTCGCATCACCCTTCACCTGCAGCTTGGTGTCGCCATCCCCGAACACCGCCCGATAGAACCGGGTGCCGATGATCACATGCTGAAACCGGCGCTGGGCGAAGAGTTGGACGAGCAGCGCCTGGAACTCGAGCTTGGTCTGGATCTCCGTCACTTCCCGCTTGGCACGGTTGGCGGTCATGAACGCCCGGACCTCCGTCATCCGGGTGACGTAAGGTTGCATGCGCATGTCGCGCTGGGTTTGCATTTCCTTGCCCCACTGCTTGGCCGCCTCCCCGTTCTTCGGGGCGGTTCCGAGCGGGGTCGAGGTCGAGGCCATCTGCGCGTTCCATTCGTGGGCCTTGAGTTCGCGGTCGAGGGATTTGTTGGCCTCGACCAGGCGCGAATCCTCCCGTTTGGCGAGCCAGACGGTGTAGACGGCATCGGCCAGGCCATCGCAGAGATTGGCGTCGAACTCGAAGTTCGAAGCCTGCGGAAGCAACTGAAAGGCGGCGTCAATGTTCTGGCCGGTGGCCCGGCCCGGTGCGAGCAGATCGGTGATCCGCTCGAGGATGAGGCGGTATTTGCGGTCCTCCTCGCCGTCCGCTTCGGGCGCGTTCAGGTATTTCTCGAACCGGGCCTGGAAGATCCGGTTATTGTTGATGTTCCAAGCCCGCCCGTCCCATTGCAGGGTTTCGCTCCCCGGGTCGAAGAAGGGAAGATCCTTGCCGAGAAAAGCGGACTGTCCCTTCTGCGGGGTGTCGGGCGATGCGCCGGACGACGGGGCGGAGGCAACGGTCGTGGTGGGTGCGGGCGCGGCCGCGCCAGCGGGCGGTTGGGCGTCCGGGACCTGGGCGACCCCGCGCACGGCCGGAGTGGCGAGCAGGATCAGGGGGACGAGGATGGAGATGCGGGGGTTCATGCCTTGCGGAGATCGCGTGCCTTGAGAATGCCCTTCTCAACCACCTCGATCTGCATCTGGAACTGCTGACCCTTCTGGATGTTGAGATGGTTGAACTGAATGGGGACGAGAACGGGCAGAATCTCGGTCCCGCCCGAGCCGGCCACCTCGATGGAAAACAGCCGCCCCTCGAGCGGCGACCAGGCCAGGGCGTTGGCCACCGTGGCGGTTACCTTGTAAACGTTGCCCCGCAGGCTGTTGGAATTCTCGAGATACATCTGCACCTCCAACGCGGGGATGGTGCGGTAAGGGTCGGACACTCCCTGGAACAGGAAGCGCCCGCCCACGATCGCCAGGACAATCAGGACGATTGTAACGACGATCCAAAGCGGGTTCAGGGAGGAACTGGCGCGGCGAGCCATGGCTTATGAGAGTATAACCCCCAAATCGATGGGAGGGAGCGGAAAAAGGAGAAAGGGTCCGGGGGCGGGGTTGGTCTGGGTTTTGGGATTCCGTGATTCTACTCCCACCGGCTCCGTTTGCACCCGGTGTAGGCGACGATCAGGCCGATGGCGACATGAAAGGCGAGCACCCAGAGGCAGAGCGGGACGCCGGTGAGGTCGGTTTGGATGACGGATTTGACGATTTCGTAGTAGCGGGACTCGGGCATCGTTTTGAGCATGCCCGACCATCCCCAGTAAGCGGCGATGAAGGGTCGGGTGATCCATTCCAGGGCGGAGGGGAGGGCGAGGACGGCTCCGGACAGGGGGAGTTGAAATCCGACGAAGTAGATCGAGACGAGCGAGGCCTGCTCGGCGGAGCGCATCTGGCTCGAGATTCCGAGGCAGACGGCAGTCATGGCGGCATTGCAGAGGAAAAGCAGAAGGAGCTGGGACTCGATGCTCCCGGGCATCCGGCAGATGAACTTCACGAAGAGCGCCATCCAGGCGGACTGTGCCGCAACCAGCACGAACAGGAAGGCGGCCTTGCTCGCCACGTAGGAAGCCGGGCGAACCCCGCCCAGGCGTTCTTTCTCGTAGATCAGGCGCTCGGAGGCGATCTCGCGGGCGCCGTTGTTGGCACCCATGAGGGTGAGTAGAATCACCTGGAACATCACGATGCCCGAGACCAGCCCGCCGATCTGCGAGGATTGCTTCACGAAATCGAGCGCCTCGGCTGCTTGCTGGACGGGGTTCAGCGTCGTGAGGCCCATCTCGAGATTCCGAATGTTGGGGAGACCGTCCCACGCGAAGATGACCACCAGACAGGGAAAGCCGAGGATCAGAGCGAGATGCAGGAAAAGCTGGCCCCGATCCCGGAAAAACAGCCTCCAGCGGCGGGCGAGCAGCGTGCCGAATTGACTGATCGGCCCCGGCAACACAGCCTCCGAATGCGGTTCGGGCCGGGTCGGCTCTTTCCGGCGAGGTTCTTCCTCCGATTTGCTCCGTGGTGCGGGCCGTCGCTTGTCGGTCTCCTCCTCCTCGTCATCTTCCCCGGCGTCACGCAGGGACTTGGGAATCTCGACCGTCCGCTTGCGCTCCGCGGGGGCTGGCGGGGGCGGGGAGCGATCAAGTCGGCTGCTGAAATCGACCGGCCTGGCACCCGCGAGCGGCATGTGCTCGGTTTCGTAATACGACACCCGGTGTTTCTCCCAGGATTTGTGCCAACCCTGCGGCGTCCGATTCGTCAGACGGGGGAATACATCCTCCGGGCTTTCGATATCGAAATAATGCAGCAGATGACGGGACGGCCCGTGATACACCACATGCCCCTCGTGCAGCACAAGCACACTGTCGTAAAGCGCCAGATGACGCAGGCTATGCGTGACGCATAGCACCGTCCGGTTGTCCTGGTTGGCGATATCGCGCAGCAAATGAACGATCTCCTCCTCCGCTTTCGGGTCGAGTCCGCTGGTGACCTCGTCGGCCAGCAGAAGGGCGGGGGAAGTGACCATCTCGACCGCCAAGGCCAGGCGGCGACGTTGGCCCCCCGAGAGCACCTTCACAAACCGGTCGTCAATCCCGTCGAGTCCGACCTCCTTGAGGATGATCTCGGTCTGGTCTTCCCGTTCCCCTCCCGACAGCCCCGCAACCCGGAGGCGGAAGGCGGTTTCCACGCTTTCGTGGACGGTCAGGTGATCGTAGGCGATGCCGAATTGGGGGACATATCCGATGTCCGAGGGATGCAGATCCTCTTCCTCGGCGAGGTCGCGTCCCTCCCAATGAACGCTCCCGGACGTCGGTTCCCGGAGACCGGCAATGATTTTGAGCAGGGTGCTCTTTCCGCAGCCGGACGGGCCCACGATGGCGCAGAAATGGCCCTGTGGGAACTGGATGGTGACCTCGCTCAGGAGCGGGCGAGGCTCGGCCTCGGACGCGATGAGCAATGAGACATCTTTGAGCTCGAGCACGTCTCTACCATGGATTTGGAAATTTCCATGCGCAATGCCACAATGAGCCCAAAGTGAATGGCAACTGGCGTCAGGTTTGGGAGAAAAGCACGTTTGAATCTGGGCGGAGCACTTTCCCGAAGATCGGATGCCGGGTCGTGGTCGGCGTTCGACGTGCCGTTCGCAGTCAGCAACGTCCCAAAGTGCTGCATCTCCCACGCATCGCCGGGCTGATCGAGGCCGGTGTCCGGGTCGGCCTGCCCCCTTACGATTCTTCCGGCATCGGCGCGGGGTTGCGCGGACGCAGCACCGCATACAGCACGGCGATGACGGCCAGAATGGCCAGGGCGATGAGCGGGGCTTTGCCTCCGGACGGGATTCGGGCGGCGATGAGCCCGGCGCACACGATGGCTCCGAGCGCGGGAATGATGACCGGAACTTCGAACCGGCCGGGCGGTTCGTCGCTGCGTCGTTTGAGGACGATCAGTGCGGTGTTGACCACGCAGAAGCTGGTCAGGAGGAGCAGGCTCGTGGCGCCGGCGAGTTGCGTGAGGTCAGCGCTCAGTGCCAGCACGACCACGATGGCGGCCACGGCAAGGATCGCGAGGTGGGGGGTCTGACGGCGGGGGTGAACCACGGCGATGGGTGCGGGAAGGAGACCCTGTCGGGCGAGGCCGTAGGCGAGGCGGGAGGCCATGATGAAATTGATGAGTGCCGTGTTCGCGACCGCGAACAAGGTGATCGTCTGGAACACCCAGCCTGGCAGCCACGGTGCCGTCCGTGCCGTGATCTGCACAAAGGGAGCCCCGAGCTGCGCATTGCCCAGTTGTTGGAAGGGCACCACCGAAACCGCCGTAACGGCAATCAGCATGTAAAGAATCGCCACCGCCACGAGAGCGGCAATCATGGCGCGCGGCATCGTCCGCTCCGGGTCCTTCACCTCCTCCGCCACGTTCAGCATGTCCTCGAACCCAATAAATGCGAAGAAGGCGAGCACGGCGCCCGACAACAACATGGCGGGGGGCAGCGCGATCTCGGGGTGCGCGGAGGTGAGGTAATCCACCGAGCCCCAATACCGGGCGCCGGTGGCGATGACAAACAGCAGGCCCCCGACCTCGACGAGGGTGCAGATGGCATTGGCCCAGATCGACTGGCGGATCCCCACGAAGTTCAGAAGCGCGAGTCCTGCCAGAAAGAGAAGAATGACGCCCCAGCCCGGGAACGCCCCGATGGCAGGGCGCAGCGCATCGGTGAAGGCATGGCTTGCGGTGGCCATCGAAGTGAGGCCCGAGGCCGTGACTGCCATGCCGACCAGATACGCCACAAAGGGGCGGCCATAAGCCCGCCGGGCCACATACGCCGCGCCCGCCGCCCGGGGGTAGCGGGAGGCGAGTGAGGCGTAGGAGAGTCCGGTCAGTAACGCCGCCACCATGGCGATCACAAACGCGATCCAGACGGCGTTGCCCATTTCCCCGGCAATCTTGCCGATGGTCCCGTAGATGCCCGCCCCCACCATGTCCCCGATCCCATACAGGATGAGCGCCCCGAGCCCGATGTTCCTCGCCAGTTTCCCGCCCGTTTGCATCGCGCATGCCTCGTCGGTGGCAGTGACTCTGGCAATCCCAAAAGAGAGCCCGCCCCACCGCGGCGCTCGACGCCTCAGTGCGCATCGTGCGTGTGGGCATGGGTCCCGTGCGAGTGTCCGCCGCCCATGGGTTGGAACCCCCCGGCGTTTTTGGACTGCGGCGCAGCCAATGCCCCCTGCCAGCGGCTGGATACCCGCGTCCTGACGGCGGCGGCGGTGGCGACGGACCCGCCCTGTGCTCGATGGTTGAACCCCGGCGGATTGCGGTGCAGCATCGTTCCGTGGCCGAGCCCCAGCTTCAGATCAATATTCGCCGCATCGTGCGGCCAGCCCGGCTCGGTATCCGCGAGGCGGATTTTGTCCGGGTCGAACAACCGCTGCGGCTTCCGCTCTGCGAGTGCGCGTTGGTATTGGTGGATGTGTGGGACCGGCATCAGGTCTTTTCGCATCAGGAACGGTGTGAACCAGTGATCCGCGAAGTGTTGGTGCCGCTGGTGCTCGATGCCCGGGAGGCGGGGTTGCGGATTATCCACGCACCGGGGCGCGCGGCGGGACTGCACTATCCGCAGTGTCGGATGACCGACTCTGCGGGTGGCGAATGGGTGGGGGGCACGCCCGACCCCGAATGGCCGAAGGGCGGTCCGGACTGGGTTCGGGACCCGGTCGAGGCCGGGGTGCAGCGGCTGAGAGCAGACCGGCGCATTCACCCGCTTTGCGAGCCGCTCCCCGCGGAGCCGGTGGTTGCCGACGGCGGACAACTTCATGCGGTGTTGAAGGAGGAGCGACGGGTGGTGCCGTTCTTTGCGGGATTTGCTGCGAATCTCTGCGTGTTGAATCGGGATTACGGGATGCGTGCGTTTCACGGACGTGGTTACGGCACCGTGCTGGTTCGCGACGGAACGGTCGCCATCGAGGCGGCCTCCACGGCCGAGCGGGGGTTGTTGCTCGAGGCTTCCGTCGTGGAAGCGGAAATGAATTTTGCAGGGAGCGTCGCCTCCGGCGATTTGCGTGCCGGATTGCAGGCGCTCGCCCCATGAGCGACACGGTGCGAAACGTCCGGTATCGGCTCGAAGGACTCGCACTTGAAACGGCCGTGCGGGCTGTGCCGTTGCTCCCGCGGCGCGGCTGCCTGGCAGTCGCCAACGCGCTGGGGACGATTTTCCACCGACTGGATCATCGCGGTCGTCGGGTGGCCCAGGCCAACCTGCAGGCGGCGTTCGGGGATCGGTTCGATGCGGGGGAGCGCGACCGAATCGCGCGGCGGTCGGTCTGCAACTTCGCGCGGACCTTTCTCGATTTGTTCTGGGGCGCGCGCAACATCCGGGCCGACAACTACAAACGCTGGTTCGAGATTCCCGGCGCGTCCTCCCGGCAGCGTGCGGATGCGGTGGCGGGATCGACGTTGTTTGTGTGCCAGCACTTCGGCAATTGGGAATGGCTGGCTTACCAGGGCGTGCTCGACGGCATCCGCCTGCGGACGGTCGCCCAGGAATTCCGCAATCCCCGGATCGGCCCGGTGTTCGACCGGGTGCGCACGGCACATGGCGGCGAGGTCATTGCGCGAAGCGGGGGCATGGTGAAGCTCGTGCGTTTTCTTAAAGAGGGCGGGTCCGTCGCGATGCTCACGGATCTGACCTTGCGTCCGGAGATGCCGAGTGTGGTGTTGGATTGTTTCGGGATGAAGGTCTGCATGACGCGAATGCATGTGGCGTTTCATCGGCGGATCGGATGCCAGTTGGTGCCCGCCGCGGGGGTTCCTTTGCCCGACGGACGGCTCCGCATGGAAATTGGCGAGCCGATCTCACCCGCGGCGGGCGCCACGGATCGCCAGATCGCGCAGGCCTGCTGGGACATCGCCGAGCGGCAAATTCGCGAGCGACCCGAGCTGTGGCTTTGGTCCTACAAGCACTTCCGGTACCGCCCCCGGCGGGGTGGGGAGCCGTATCCGTTCTATGCGAACGAGTCCGGGGCGTTCGAGCGGCGGCTGGTTGCCGGGGAGTGATGAGCTTCCCGTCCGCTTCCCGCTTCGTTTGCCCGGTGCGGGCGCTCCCGATTGGCGTCGATCAACGGTGCGAACGGAGTTCGGTGCGCAGGCGTTCAATCTCGTCGATCAGATCGAGCGTGAGTTTGATGGCGGGCAAATCCAGCCCGTAGGCATTGCGAAGGTATTCGATCTGGCGAAGCCGATGCACCGTGTCTTCATCAAATTGGTAACCCTCCGGTGCATGGCCGGCAGCCGGTTGGATCAAGCCCTCTTCGTGATAGAGCAGGAGGGTCTGGGAGGTGAGCCCGCACACGGTGGCCACGAGGTCGAGCGTGTAGCCGACGTCTGCGGCTGATTCGGGATCCGGGCGGGAATCCGGTGGCAGGGAGGGATTCATGCGGGGGGAGCGGGCTGCTGTTTGGACTGTGAAAGCGCGCGAAGTCTCTCCCAGTGGATGCGTTCCTCGTCCTGGATCGAGGCGGGAAGCTGCACGGCCAACACCACAAAAAAATCGCCACGCTCTTCCGTCCGGCCTTTGGGGAGCCCGTGACCCCGGATGCGCAATTTTTGGCCATTCTCGGCGCCGGCGGGGATGTGCAGCTTGATGGATCCGTCGAGGGTGGGGGCGATGACGTTGGCTCCCAGGACGGCATCCCACGGCGCGATCTCGAACGTGTGGAAAATATCGGCACCGTGCGTGCTGAAGTCGGGATGCGCGGCATGGCGCACCCGCAGAAAAATATCGCCCGCGGGCCCTCCCGCCGTGCCGGGCTCGCCCTGGCCGGGAACCCGGATGCGTCGTCCGTCGGTCGCGCCCGGTGGGATGCGGACCTTGAACGAATGAGTCTCCGTCTTGCCTGTTTCGCGGTTGATGGTCCGCATCGAGATCGGGCGGGTGGTTCCCTGCAGGGCTTCCTCGAGGGTGACGAGGATGTCGCCTTCGACGTCACTCCCGCGTCGCGGTGCCCCGGATTGGGCGGCATCCGACCGTCCCGCACCGGGAAACCCATAGGAATCGCCGCTGGCGAAGTATTGCTCGAAGAAATCGCTGAAGCCGGTGCCGGTGAAATGAAACCCACCGGCATCGCTGGCGTCGGTCGGTGCTCTAAACCCCCGGGCTCCGGCGCCGCGCGGAGAGGTTGGAAATCCGTCGTGGCTGGGTTCGTCCGGTCCGAGTCGGTCGTATTTGCGTCGCTTCTCCGGGTCCCCGAGCACCTCGTAGGCCTCGTTGGCTTCCTTGAACTTTTCCTCGGCGGTGGTCTTGTCGGCGGCCACGTCGGGGTGATGTTTTCGTGCCAGTTTCCGGAAAGCCTTCTTGATCTCCTCCGCGCTCGCGTCGCGCTGCACCCCAAGCGTTCGATAGTAGTCTTTGAAAGAAGCAGGCACGGGGTGGGGAGTGCGCGTTCGCGCGCGGTTGCTGGGGAATTGCGGTGAAGCTTAGCCGGGTGGAGATCGGGTGGCGAGGATTTCCCGGGTTGGGACTGGCGATGCGCACTGGGAAAGTCGTTGGGGTGGCCCGCTCAATCCGCTTTGCTGCGGATTGCCGACCGGTTAGGGTTTGGCCCCATGGATTGGACGGGCTGGACTCCCCAGGAACGGGCAAACTTGTGTTTCATCGTGGCGGAGGGCCGGGTGCTGCTGATTCACAAGAAGCGGGGATTGGGTGCGGGCAAGGTGAATGCGCCCGGGGGACGGATCGAGCCCGGTGAAACGGCGTTGGAGGCGGCGGTGCGCGAGACCCGGGAGGAGGTGTGCGTGACGCCCACGGGGATCGAGGAGCGCGGCGTGTTATTGTTCGAGTTTGTCGATGGGTACCGGCTCCACTGCACCGTGTTTGCCGCATCCGGCTGTGAAGGGGAGCCGTGCGAGACCGACGAGGCGGTCCCGTTCTGGGCCGAACTCGCCGACATTCCGTATGACGCCATGTGGGCCGACGACCGGCATTGGCTCCCGCTCTTGATCGAGGGGAAGCGATTCGAGGGGCGGTTCGTGTTCGACGGCGATGCCATGCTCTCGCGCGAGGTGCGGGTGCTCACGGATGCCAACTGACGGAATGACCGGCACCGACTCCATGATCGGAGCTGGGTCACGCCGCTGGCCGGTCGGCGTGCTGGGGGTGTGTGCGGTCGCGTGGGCGGTCGTGCTGGTGGTCGGGGAGAAACCGTGGGAGTTGGGGATCGCGGCGCGTGCCGCTGTGGGAGAGGTGGTCCCCTTGGGCGATTTTCTGAAGGAAGGCTTCTGGATCGCGGCGCTGTTCAATCTGGTGGCCGCCGTCGGGTTGATCCTGACCGCCCGGTGGTGGCTGGATCCGAGGTCCGCCCGGGTTGATTCGGAAGAAACCCCGGGTGACTTGGCCGACGCCCGCACCGCGCTTCGACTTCCGAAATGGTTCCTGCCGCTCCTCGTGGTCACGCTCGGGCTGGCCGCGTGGTTCCGCGTTCCCGCCCTTGGCCACAGCCTCTGGAATGATGAGGAGTACACCCTGCGCCGCTATGTCTGGGGCGCTTGGAAAGTGGAGAAGGACGAGTCGCTTGCGTTCAGTCCGGTGGGTTGGAAAACAACCCTCTGGTTCGACCGCGGTGCAAACAACCACGTCGGGTTCAGCATCCCGGCCAAGGCGTCGCTGCTCGCCTGGCACCGGCTGACCGGGGCGCGCCCGGGCGAGTTCTCCGAAGCGGCCCTGCGGCTGCCAGCGTTCCTGCTCGGGCTCGGATCCATCGCGCTGGTTGCGTGGGTGGTTGCCGCGCGCGGGCATCCGGTGATCGGACTGATGGCGGCGGCGGTGCTGGCCGCGGATCCGTGGCATCTGCGATATTCGGTCGAGGCGCGCGGGTATGCGTCGCTTTTGTTTTTCTCGGTGCTTGCGATGCATTGGTTGGACCGGGCGATGCGGTCCGGACGGTGGCGCTTCTGGATCGCCTATGCGGCGGCGCAGTTTGCCTATCTCTACAGCTTTCCCGGAGCGGTTTATCTGGCGGTGGCGTTGAATGCGTGGGGCCTCGGATGGTTGGCCTGTCGGCGGTCGGGTCGGCAGGATGCCAACCTGGGACACGCTGGAAGCGTGTGCCACCCGGGGAGCAGGGGAATGGCCGGGGCCGCCCGGTTGATCGCGGCGAATGTGCTCTCCGCAATGGTATTCGTGCAGGCGATGGGGCCTTGTTTTCATCAGATCCGACTCTATCTCGGGCGGGATATCGCGCGTGGCGCGATGGGAGGCGACTGGTTTCTGGATGTCTGGTCGCACTTCACCGCGGGCGTTCGCTGGCCGGCGGACCCACCCGGGCAACCGCTGTGGGCGACCGGTTCGGCGCTGGTGAATGAACCGGTGTTTGCCGGCGTGGTCTTCGGCCTGATGCCCGTGCTGGTCCTCGCGGGGGGGTGGCGGCGGTCCGGCGCGGGCTGGGACTGTTCGTCCTGCCGGCTTTCGCGGCGGCAGGGCTGGCTTACGCTCACACGGCGCTCACGGGCAATTTCCTGTTCAGTTGGTATCTGATTTTTGTCATGCCGGGGCTGGCGGTGGCTGTTGCGGCGCCGTTCGGATGCCTTTCCGCCCGCAGCCTCGTCGCAGGCGGGCTCTGCCTGGGATGTTGGTTTGCCGGAACGCACACGCCACGCCGGCTCATCCGTGATCAGGCCCGCCAACCGTTGCGCGCGGCAGCCGTCCTGCTTCGCGGCGATGCCTATCCCGGTGCGCAGGATCCGCGACCGGTGACGGTGTCGGTCGGCACAAGCGCCGGACAGTTCCGAAGCTACGATCCACGCATCCATTTCTTCGACCGGGACGGCGATCCCGCCGATCCTGCAGCCTTTGAGGAGATCGTGGCGGACGCGCGGGCCGCGGGGCGTCCGGTGAAGGTGATCCTCGCCGGTCGTGCCAAAGAAGAGCGGGTCAATGCGCGGATGGTCGCAGCCGTCACGGATCCCGGGCGGTTCCGGTTGACCGGCCGGATTTTTGGGTTGGAGGAGCTGTTCAGCTTCGAGCTCTACGAATATCGGGAGGAGCTTCCATGACCCCGCGCATTCGCGGGCTTTGGCGGGCGTGGGGCCTGCCGGTCCTTCTGCTGGGCGTGGCCGCGGTGCTTGGGCTCTGGCTGATTTCAACCCACCCGGACTGGGCCTGGGTGTTGCGGGAACGGGCGGAACGGGGTGCCAAGCTGCGCCTCATGGATTATGTCCGGGCCGGGCTGTGGTGGGGCGTGTTGTTCGATACCGTGTTGCTGGTCGGACTGGCCCTCACGCACCGGTGGTGGAGTCGGGAGGTGCCCTCGCGACCTGTCCCCTCCGGCCTGACCCGCGGGATGTGGTGGGTGCTTGCGGGAGCGGTGCTGCTCGGTGGCTGGTTCCGGGTCGAGCGGATGGAGTTAAGCCTGTATAGCGATGAGGCCTACACGCTGCGGAGTTATGTCTTTGGAAAGTGGCGGGTGACGGAGCAGGGGGAGCCCCGCTTTCAACCGGTCGAGTGGATCGAGACCGCTTTTCAGGAGCATGAGGCCAGCAACCATGTGCCGTTCAGTCTGCTGTCCAGAGTGGGCATTGAATGGTGGCAGGCCCTGGGCGGGGGCGAGGGGCGGTTCGATGCGGGCGTCTTCCGCTGGCCGTCCCTGGTGTTCGGGCTGGCAACGATCCCGTTGCTGGCGTGGCTCGGTGGATTGCTGGGGTTCCCCTGGGCGGGGGTGCTCGCCTCGATCCTCCTCGCCTTGCATCCGTGGCACATTCGCTACAGTAGCGAGGCCCGCGGATATGGCATGATGATGGGGATCGCCGTGCTGACGGCTTGTTTCCTGGTGCGCGGGTTGCGGGGCGGACGCTGGCGGGACTGGATCGGGTTCGGGCTCACGCAATGGCTGCTGTTGTGGAGTTACCCGGGCTCCCTGTACCTCGGGGTGACGCTCAACCTCGCGGCTGCGGCGGCGCTCGTGGTGGGCGGGCGTCCGCTCATACCCCGTTGGATCGTGGGCGGGGTGGTGGGCTTGCTCGGTGCGGCGGTGACATTGGGTCCTGATCTTCCCCAGATCGTGGAGTATCTCCGGATGGAGCGTGCGCAGGGCGCGATGGGGCCGCACTGGATCCGTGACTTCGTGGGGCTCACGTTTGCCGGGGCCCAGTGGCACTCGCCCGATCCGGACAATCCGGTGTTGATCGCATTGACGAATGGGACCGGGGCGTCGACGGTCGGCTGGTTCTGGGTGCAGTGGTTGGTGCCGGTCCTGTTGGTGGCGGGGTCTGTGGTGCTGATTCGTGCCGGGCGCGTTCAGGCCTGCGTGCTTGCCGCCCTGCTCTTCGCGGCGCCCCTTGGGTATTTGCACGCGAGTCATGCGGGGAATTTGCTGTTTCTCTGGTATCTGATTTTCTCGCTCCCGGGGCTCCTGCTGGTGGTGGCCATCGGAGCGGCCGGGGTCGGCCGACAACCCCGCACCGCCTGGGTGGCCGCGACGGGGGTTCTCGCCCTGTTCGCCGTGGCCTCGCATCCCGCCCGTGAAGCGGTGCGCCGGCATGCCAAGGAACCGCTGCTCGAGGTGGTCCGAACGGCGCATGGCGGGCGTGATCCGTTCGAACGGGGTGGACGAAGCGGGCCGATTGTCGCCTGTTTCTGGAGCAACGCTCCGGCGTATGATCCGTGGATGGTTTATGTCTGGAAACCCATCGACCTGGTGCTGGCGATGGAGCGGAGTTTGCGGGAGGGGCGGCCGCTGTTCCTGACCTACGGGCATCGCCATCGGGCGGAGGAGACGGTGCCGCATCTCCTCGAGATCGCCGACAGCACCGGTCTGTTCGAACCGGTGCAGGTCTTCCACGGTTTGGAGGAGGCGCAGTTCACCCACTTTCTATTGCAGTTCCGCGGGGATGCGGAGGCGGTCCGGCGTCTGCGGGATCGGTGGGAAGGCGAGGAGCCCTCGCCCAACCCGGGTTACTCGAAGAGCTCGGGGTAACGCTCGCGCGCATGCGCGGTGCAGCGTTGGAGGATGCTCGAGGGATCGTTGTCGCGCAGGGATTCCTCGGCGAGCGCGCGGCATTCCTCGGTCGACAGGGATTGGATGGCCCGTTTGACGGATGGAACCACGGCGGCGCCGACGCTGAGTTCGTCGACCCCGAGTCCGATGAGCAGCGGGGTGAGGGTGACTTCACCGGCGGTTTCGCCGCAGACGCCCACCCATTTGCCGCGTGCGTGCGCGGCGTCGACGATGCCGCGGATCATCCGCAGGATCGCCGGGTGGGTGGGTTCGTAGAGGTGGGCGATCCGTTCATTGAGCCGGTCGACGGCGATGGTGTATTGGATGAGGTCGTTGGTGCCGATGCTGAAAAAATCGACCTCGTCGGCCAGCAGATCGGCGGTGATGGCCGCGCTGGGAACCTCGATCATGGCGCCGACTTCGAGATCTTCTGCGAACGGTATCGATTCGGCCCGCAGTTCGACGCGGCATTCCTCGAGCACCGCGTTGGCCCGGCGCAACTCGCCGAGGCTGGAGATCATCGGATACATGAGCCGCACACCACCGCCGGCGGAGGCGCGCAGGATGGCCCGAAGCTGCTGTTTGAACAGATCGGTCCGTTCCAGGCAGAACCGGATGGCCCGCCACCCCAGAAACGGGTTGCGTTCCTCCGGCTCCCCCATGCCCGGGACGATCTTGTCGCCCCCGATGTCGAGCGTGCGGATGATGACTTTGTGCGGTCGCACGGCGGAGGCGATTTGCACGTAGTTCTGATACTGCTCCTCCTCGTCCGGGAGCGAGGTTTGGTTGAGGAAGAAGAACTCGGTGCGGTAGAGACCGATGCCTTCTGCACCGCACGCGAGGACATTCCCGACATCCTCCGGCAGTTCGATGTTCGCCGACAGGATGATGTGTCGTCCGTCACGCGTGTTCGAAGCGGTGTCGCGGAGGTGGGTGAGCTGTTCCTCGACCCGGGTCTTGCGCGTCTCGATCTCGCCGTATTCGTACAGGGTGCGTTCGCTCGGGCGGATGAACACCAGGCCGCTGTAGCCGTCGATGAGCAGGGAGTCGCCCGTGGTGATCAACTCCGTGGCGTGGTGGAGACCCACGACCGCCGGAAGGTCGAGCGACCGCGCCATGATCGCTGTGTGGGAGGTCCGGCTTCCGGCATCGGTGGCGAACCCGAGCACGAGTGCCCGGTTCATCTGCGCGGTATCCGAGGGGGTGAGATCGGCGGCGACGAGGAGATGCGGATGCTCGGCGGTCGCGAGCGTGCGCGGGCTTTTGCCGAGCAGATTGCGGAGCACGCGGCGGGTGACATCATGGATGTCCAGGGCGCGCTCCCGCAGGTAGGGATCGTCGATTTCCGACAGGGTGCGGGCGTAGCCGTTGGCGACCTGCTGGTAGACGTGCTCGATGTTGCGGAGTTGTTCGCGGACGAGCCGCAGCACCTCATCGATCAGGGTCTGGTCCTCGACGACCAGCAAATGGGCGTCGAAGATGCCCGCGTCTTTCGCGCCGATGGCGTCGGCGATCCGTTGTTGGGATTCCGAGATCTGGACCCGGGTGGCGGCCAGGGCGTTCTTGAGGCGGGCGATCTCGGCGGGGAGATCCTCCTCGCGGATGGCGTAGCTGGGCGCCTCGTCGTCGTCGGGGGCATGGACCAGGGCGACGCCGCGGGCGATGCCCGGGGCTACGCCGATGCCTTGCAGGCGGACTTCGGCAACGGGATCTGGCTCACCGCTCATGGGATGGTGCGGACGTGGAATGCGGACGAAACCCGGGGGGGGTGCGTCCTACTCCTCGTCGAACTTTCGTTCGATGAGGGCTTCGAGTTCCGACAGGACGCGCTCGGCGTCGGGGCCCTCGGCGGCGACCATCAATTTCGAGCCCTGGCCGGCGGCGAGCATCATGAGGCCCATGATGCTTTTGCCATTGACCTGTTCGCCGTCCTTCTCGACCCAGACCTCGGCCTTGTGGCGGTTGGCGATCTTGACGAATTGGGCCGCCGGCCGCGCGTGCAGGCCGAGCCGATTCAAAATGATGAGCTCGCGCTCGATGCGCCGTCCTCCGTCCGCCGAGGTTTTCCTGCCTAGCAGTCCCATTTATCTTGGTTTGGTTTGTTGCATCGCCTGCAGGAGTCGCCGGTTGAACTCCTCGGCGCCGTTCAGCCCGAGGATCTTCAATTTCGCATCCAATGCCGCGACCTCGACCAGCCGGGCGATATCCCGCCCGGGCCGGACGGGGATCGTGACAAGCGGAACCTTGATTCCAAGGATTTCAGCGTATTCCTGATCCAGCCCGATCCTATCGACCTCCTCGAGCTCTTGCCAATCCTGAAGTGTCACGATCAGATCGAGTTTCTTTTGGAGCCGGATGCAGCCGGCCCCGAAAATGGCGGCGACATTGATGATCCCCAGACCCCGCACCTCCATGTGCCCCCGGGTCAGGGCCGCCGAGGTGCCGAACAGGTCCTTCCCGTCGATCAGGCGGAACTGGGTGATGTCGTCGCTGACGAGGCTGTAGCCCCGTTCGATGAGGCCCAGAACGCACTCGCTCTTGCCGATCCCGCTGGGGCCGCAGATCATCGTCCCGATGCCGTGGATGTCGACCATGTTGCCGTGGCGGGACAGGGTGGGGGCAAAATCGTTCTCCAGGGCAAAGGTCGCGGCGTTGATGAACCGCATGGTGATCATCGGCGTCTGGAAAATCGGGGTGTCAAACTTCCCGGCTTCCTCGATCCAGACAGCGGGCACGGTCGCCTTGCGGGCCACCACGATGCACGGAATCCGTTTCGAGCAGAGCTCGCGAAAGCGCTGGCGCATCAGCTCCGGACCGAGGCTGCGGAGGTAGGAAAGCTCGCTGCTCCCAATCACCTGGATTCGGCGCCGGGCGAAATAGGTGTAGAATCCGGCGAGGGCGAGGCCCGGTCGGTTGATGGTTGGTTCGGGAATGGGACGGTCAAAGCCGACCTCTGCACTGCACAGGGAGAGGCCCAGCGCCCGGCCATGTGCGCGGAAAAAATCGCCGACGGTGACCGGGGGGCGGTGTTTGACGACGATTTTCTCCATCTGCTCACATTTGGAAACGCTCGCCCAGGTAGAGTTGGCGGCTGATGGGGTCGTTGACGAGGAACTCCTTGGTGCCCTGGCTTTCCACCCGGCCCTCAAAGATCAGGTAGGACCGGTCGGTGACCGAGAGGGTTTCGCGGACGTTGTGGTCGGTGATGAGAATGCCGAGCCCGGTGGTGCGGAGATTCTGGATGATCTGCTGCACGTCGTAGACGGCGATGGGGTCGACGCCGCTGAACGGTTCGTCGAGCATCAGCAGGCTCGGGCGGGTGACCAGGGAGCGGGCGATGGTCAGGCGTCGTTTCTCGCCTCCGGAGAGGGTGAGCGCCTGGTTCTTCGCCAGATGCTCGATGCCGAACTGGTTCAGCAGCCCGTTGCATCGATCGAGCTGTTCCTTGCGCGAAATCGGCAGGGTCTCGAGGATGGCGAGGATGTTCTGCTCGACGGTCAGCTTGCGGAAGATTGATTCCTCCTGGGGCAGGTAGCCCATGCCCATGCGCGCCCGCCGGTGCATCGGCTGATTGCCGACATCCTTCCCGTTGAAGAGCACCCGCCCGCTGTTTGGCCGGACCAGGCCAACGATCATGTAAAAGCTCGTGGTTTTTCCGGCTCCGTTGGGCCCCAGCAACCCGACCACCTCGCCTTTGCCGACCTGGATGTCGACGCCGTTGACCACGGCGCGTCCGCCGTAAATCTTGACCAGCTTCTCCGTGCGGAGAAGGGGTTCGGGTCCTGCCTTGGATGGCCCGGGAACCGTCACTACTCCTTCTCCGTGTCCTTGATGACCGTTTTGCTGCGCCCGATGGTGCGCATGCGGCCGTCATTGTTCAGGATCATGCGGGTCGAGGCATCGGCCGCCACATGAAGGTTGATTCCCTGCTCGATCTGCGGCCACCCGATGAGGGTCACCTCGCCCGTCTTTGGGTCGTAGTTCGCCCGTTCCGATTTGCCGCGGGACGTGACCGGTTTGCCGGCGTTGTCGGTGCCCGGTTTTTCGTTGATGATGACCACGTTGCCCTCGCCTTCCGCGCGGTCCAGGCCTCCCTGTTCCTTGTCGAGATAGACCGTCAGTTTGTCGGCCTTCATGCGGAACTGCGGGTCCTTGACCTCCACCGATCCCGTGAAGATCGCAATCCGGGCCTCGGCGTCGAACTGGGCCCCCTTCTCCGCGGTAATCTCGGTGGTGCGCCCGGGCTTGGCGGGCACGGGCTTGGAAGAGGCCTCCTGCGCACCGCACCAGGCGGTGCCGAGCCCCATCGCGAGCAGCAGATAAAGTGGGTTCCTCATAGTTTTTTGCGGTCGAAGATTTGCATCCGGACTTTTCCCCGAAGCACCCCTTTCCGGGTGCGTGTGTCGAACTCCATCGATGCGCCATCCAGGGTGAAATCGCTGCGCGAGAGTTTCACCGGGTCGGTGCTGCTGATAATCTGGGTTCTTAGGTCGAGCTCGGAAGCGGGAAGGTCAATCACCAAGTCCTCGCCGGTGCCGTCGGCCCCGAACAGTTCGACGCGCAACCGGGCCATCTTCACGTGCTCCTCGTCGATTCGCAACGCCTCGTCGGCAAAGAACTGCATTCGAAGTTTTCCCTGAAGATCGAAGTAAGGGATCTTGATCCCTTTCACCGTCTGCCCCTGCGGCACGGGAATGGAAAGCAGTTTCGACGCTTCCGGCGGGCCTTCGGATTTTGCCGGAGAGGGGGAAGGAGAGGGAGAGGGG
>ENA-ORBV01003828-ORBV01003828.1-microbial-mat-metagenome-genome-assembly--contig:-NODE-3828-length-29654-cov-6.470636_pt1 | contig 29654 bp, 28 predicted proteins | sample MGYA00237777_ERZ505514 | MGnify/ENA primary metagenome ERZ505514 (study PRJEB26160, sample SAMN06269048) | microbial mat metagenome | isolation source: Oligotrophic lake microbial mat | place... | reverse complement strand
ACTACCCAAGAAAGGTCAGCAAGCCTCCCTAAGCGGACCTAGTTCGAAGCTTGAATCACGGACCGAGTGGCTCTATGTAAAACGCCATTGTTTAGTTTTACGAGTCACGGCAAAAATAATACAAGCTGCCTGGGACCGCTCGACATAGGGAGGTTTGTAAGAGAATGTTCGTAATTCTCCGTCTGGGGCATCAGACGCAACTCGGGAATCCCAAAGGGGAGGATGTCAAGTGACACGGCGGCGTCAGTTCAAGAAGCTGCGTCTTCGCTGGCGCGGGAAGAAATCCCTAGGCTGGATTCCTTTTAAGAAGGTCGGCGTCAAGGTTGAGGGCGACACTGTGACGTACTACGAGAAGGTCTTCTCCTTCTGGAAGTCGCGAGAGCTTCCTGGTCCAGTAAAAACCGGATCCTTCAGCCAGGACGCTAGAGGGCGCTGGTACGTCAACTTCACTTGTGAGGTAGCGGAAGAGGCTCTCGGCGGTACCCGCGTCATCGGCGTCGACCTGACGGTGCGACCGGAACCGAGCCGTCCTCGACGTTTACGATCTCGACCGGCACGAAGCTGGCCTTTGACTGTGGCCGGGTCTTGACGCCAGACGCCGACTCACACCAGCGCAAAAGCGCGGTGTGGCCGACGCCAAGCGCTCTTGCCAAATCGGCGACAGGCATTTTGTGCTCGGATCGAAGGCGAACGGCCGCGACTCGCCACTCTTCTGAGTACTTGATGGCCTTGGGCTTGCCGCCCGCTGCGTAGAAATTTTTCTGGTGCTTGCGAAACTTCGCGGCGAGCGACTTGAGCGACGTGGGCATGGAACCTCCGCCTGATTGTGCGGAAGCGATCACACCATGGCGGGCTGAAGACGGGTACCCCAGCTATCTCGGACGGACACGAACTGGCTGTGTTCCCTTCCGCTGGGGCAACAATCGCCGCAGGCGAACAGCCAAGGCCTTTTGCCAGTCGAGCCGAAACGTCCAACGTGATATTCGGTGATTTGTTTTCCAGGCGGGAGATGTAACGGGCCGACAGCCCTGTAGATTTCGCCAGCTGCTGTTGCGAAAGTCCGATCGCTTGGCGCAGGCTCTTTAGGTTTTTGGCAACCAGTGCCGGCAGTTCCATCCCATCCCCCGTCTCACGAGTGTAATGACTCAGGAACTCGGAGATGAGCCGGCAACTAGTTCTAGTAGTCTCCTTAAAGTTCCATATCCCCACTGCCGATCAAGTCGCCTGTAGGTAAACAGGATGGCGCGGGAGTGGCTCGGGAGACAAAAGTTGCCGCGCCACGCAACCGACAAGAAACGGTGGCGGGCCAACGCCAATCGCGGCCGAGGTGAGGAGTTTGCATTGCGCAGCATAGCTATCGCGATTTCACTTTTGGCAGCAGCGTGCAGTGGTGCCAAAACGCCGCCTTCGAGCCCGGGAACAACAGCATCTCCGGTCGAACAAGAGCAGTCACCAGTACCGAACGCCAAAGCTGACGAGAAGGTTCGCTTGCCATCGCCGGTTGACGCGGCCGATGCGAGCGATTCAAGTCTTGAGATCGCGGCGCTCGTCGGTGGACGTGATGTACCCCCGTGCGCCGAAAAGCTAACCGGCAAGGTGTTCTTTATCGAGGCGGAAGCCGTCCTAAAGTACTGCGACGGCCAGAAATGGCTGCTTTTGGACTTGAGTGGTCCGCGTGGGGAAGCGGGATCACCAGGTAACGCAGGCTCTGCTGGTGTATCCGGCGAGCGCGGCACGGAGGGTTTGGCCGGGGCACAGGGACTGATCGGAGCAACTGGCACTCAGGGTCCCGTCGGAGCGACGGGTGCGCAGGGATCTATCGGTGCAACTGGTGCGCAGGGACTTGGCGGCGCGACCGGCGCGCAGGGAGCTACTGGTGCAACCGGCGCGTCGGGCTCGCAGGGATCAACCGGCGCTACTGGGTTCAACTCGCTCGTATCGGTTTCATCCGAGAATGTCGGCGCGAACTGTAGCGGCGGCGGAAAGCGAATTGCCGTAGGCCTCGACAACGGGGATGGCGGCGGCACAGCAAACGACGGCATTCTTCAGGCGGGAGAAGTCGACCAGACCAGTTACGTTTGCCGAGGCGACGACCTGCGTGTCCTCGACGGAAGCTCGACCTTGGTAGGGTACCTAGTGAGCACGTTCGACTATGTGCCGAGTGCCAACGAGCTTCGCACTGCCTTTCTCGTCCGCAAGGACGGTATTTACTCTGCCTTTGATCACACGTCATCAGCCGTAAACACAGGCGTAGTCAGCCAGTACGCGACAAAGTATCGGGCAGGATTTGTCAGCGCGGTGTACGAAAGTGGCAACTGCTCGGGCCAACCATACACCGAAGCGGTTAACGTCAAGCCGTTCATTCCTGTTGTTGAAATGTACGTGCCGTTTCTTTTCAGCTACCACGTGACGACCGGAACAAGTCTTAGAATTGACTCGACTGTTGCGACGACAAAAACACTCAATTCGCAGCGTGTTTGCAGCGTCGGACCCTGCGACGACCTGTCGGACACGTCGTGTGATCCGTATGGGCCGACGTCAAAGAGCGTTGTTCCAATATCGCTTCTCGACGGAGATGCCGCCGTCTTCCCCGGGAGCCTTACGACGTACACCGTCGTCCCATAGGGTTGTGTTCCGGTTTATACGGGAATACCAAGAAGGGAGCGGTTTCATGAAGGATCCCGCGCAGTCGATCCGATCGCTTGTCTCCGAAGTAGCAAAATCATTCTTGGCCAACGAGTCGCGGCTGATCGAGATCGATGCAAATGAGCGGAGTCTTACTCACCGCTTTGCGGCGCATCTCGAATTTGAGCTTCGCCGCAGGTTCCCAAAACTAGGGAATCTCCACGTCGATTGCGAATACAATCGGGATGGATTCGACCCCAAAAAGCTGGCGCTGCCGGTCTCACAGATTGACTCGAGGGACACCGAGGTCAGCACGGTCTTTCCCGACATCGTCGTGCACGAGCGCGAGACACACGAGAATAACCTAATTGTGATTGAAGCGAAGAAACGGTGCTCAAGCGCCCTCGACCGCCAAAAGATAGAAGCATTCCTTAGTCAGCTGCAATATCGCTTGGGCGCACTTCTCGTCTTCGAACAGCGGCAGGCCTTGCGACCCTCAGCAATTAAGTTGACGTGGTTCCGGATGGTCGACGGAGCGATCGTGGAAGAGGCTACAGAGACGCTGTTGGCGATCGCCTAGCAGGGGAATAGTAGGGCGCGCGAGGACGACCAGATTTGAAGCGACCGACGCAAGCACCAACATCATCGGGCACGGCCGGCGTCGGGGGCCCGGTCGCGCGGACCGATAACACTAATGTCTGCCGGTGGGGGTGACGGTGATCGACAAGCTGATCGACATCGCAAAGTGGATCCTGGGCGCGGGACTGATTGCTTATTGCATTTTGATTGCCGTTGCGTTTGCGATCATGGGCGTGGCCGTGATCTGGGTCAAAGCGCACGAGGATGCTACTGCTCAAAACCGCAGATCGAAAAACTGGCATGTTCTTGTTAGGACCGGAGCCTATATTGTCATCGTTTTCGTCGCGCTGACGATTCTCGGCGCGACGACTCGATGGATCGACGCCTTCTTGGGATGGGCAGGCACTGAAAGCTCCTCGTTCGTGTATGTGATGATGGGGTATGGAATGCTCGGGGTCGGGCTGTATGATTCAAAGCTTGGAAAGTGGCTTCGGCGACCTGCAAATCCCGGCATCGACCCAGACGATCGAAATCAGGACGCAGCTTGAGTGCATTCGGTTGACTTCGTGGAATGAAAGAAGCCACTCGGGAGCCATGACGAAGCCACGCCCCGTGACGCCGCGTGATGATGACCCACGAAGCGACCCGACAAGCCGCCGAAACCTTTGGTTTCTAATTTCGCTGTCTTATTGTCGCGAACCGTAACAGGCAGGAAGAAGTTTGGCGGAGAGAAGTGCTCGATTTCCGAACTGACTGCATCGCGTGGGCTTCCTAGAGTATCTTGCAGACATCACAGCTATTTCTTCCTTCCCCCACTCTGTTCTCGCACGTTCTCGCTTGCACAATAGGGGTGCTTTCGCCCCGTTCTCGCCGTTCTCGCCGTTCTCGCCGTTCTCGCCGTTCTCGCCGTTCTCGCCGTAAGGCGCAGGACCTGAAAGAACTTTTGTTGAAGAGTTTTGAGTTTCCGTGGTGGGCATCCCACCCGAAGAGGAAACCCCAGACTTTTCAACTGAAGTTCTTTATCGTAGAAAACGAGGACTTGTTGAAGAGAGCTAGTTCTTCGACTTGAACTTGATGTGACCTTTGTAGAGGTAGCGGACTCTAGCTTCGGTGACAGGATCAGCAGCGTCCTTTGCTTTGGTTTCGACCAGGGTCCAAAGCTGAGAGAAGGTCCAACCTCCACTAACCGCAGCTCTTACGTCCTTAAGGAGGTTAGCGTTTGTTCCTCCGCTCCCGTACTTACCTCCGAATCCAACTTCTACTATCCCAAAGAGTTCGAACAGCTCCTTAAGCTCCCCTACCGCTTTGTATTGAGCGGCTTTGACTCTCTCGTTCAATCAGTTTCTGATCAATCACCTCTGGAGACTAGACCGCTACCGCTAAAGTCTTTGCTCCTTGCTGCATCGCTCGTAGGCCCCTTTTAGGGGGGCCCTCGCTGCCTGGAGTGGCTTGGGTCTTGGCTGGGGTTAGCTGGAGTGTCTTGGCTAGAGCCTATCTATCTACCCATCTAGTCTAGAGGAGAGAGAGACCCCCAAGCACCATGCAGCGGACTATCTACCAATCTAGTCTAGAGGAGAGAGAGAGACCCCCAAGCACCATGCAGTAAAACCTAATGGGGTATTAAGAAACAAATAATGGGATTAAAAAACAAGTAAGGGGGAATAGGGGGATTAAGAAACAAATAAGGGGATTAAGAAGGGAGTAAGGGGAGTAAGAAACAAGTAAGGGGGAATAAGGGTATTAAGAAACAAATAGGGGATTAAGAAGGGAGTAAGGGGAAGTGCAAGGGGAAGTGCAAGGTGCAAGGTGCAAGGTGTAAGTGCAGGAACAATAAAGAAGTTTTGTTTAAATGTTTGTAAGGGCATCCCACCCGAAGAGGGAACTCCAAACTTTTTAACAGAAGTTCTTTTTTCGTAGAAAAAGAGTTTGTTGAAGAGGCGATAGAGGGGATTAAGAAACCTTGCAGCGAGGGCCCCCTAAAAGGGGCCTACGAGCGCTGCCAACAACGCGCAAAGACTTGAGCGAGCGGGCATCCCGCCGAGTGAACTACTCTCCATAGCTTTGAGCGAGCGGGCATCCCGCCGAGTGGACTACTCTCCATAGCTTTGAGACTTTCGCCATTTAACCGCGTCGTTGAACAAAAACTTTACGCGGCTAAGACCAACCGGTTCCGACGCCTTAGGTGACTTCGACTGAACCAAGTCCCACAAATCTTCGAAGCTCCACCCACGGCTAACGGCTGCATGCACGTCAACTAGCAGGTTCTCGTTAGTGCGACCATCGCCATACTCTCCACCGAAGTCCATGAGCCGTTTAGCAGTGACGCCGAACCTCTCGTACAACGCTTTAAGTTCGCCTGTAGCTTGGTAAGTCCCCGCCTTAACTTTAGGGATGTACGGGCTGACGGCCTTGATTAGACCGGACGAGGTTAGGTGACGTCGAACGCGAGAGCCAACGAACTTATCGCCTCCGCACAACTTGCCTAGCCAGCCAATATGGACCCGAGTCGTTCCTCGGTAAAAACCAGCGCAGCTCTCCATCAAGTGCTCCGACACGACGACACGATACTTATTCAAAGTCGGCGTCTTGGACGCTATCAGCAGCTCGATAGCTAGCCGAAACTCCTCTGCTTTATCTCCAGTGAGGTGGGGTTTGAATTTGGTCGGAGGAGCTTCGGGAGGAGGAGGAGCTTCGGGAGGAGGAGCTTCGGGAGGAGCTGATGCTTTAGGAGCTGATGCTTTAGGAGCTGATGCTTTAGTAGGGGATTTGATTGAACGAACGTCAAAACTGCCCTTGTTGTAAAAGCAGACCTCCTTGCCGTCTACCAGGCAAATGATCGAGTAAGCGCTGTCCAACCCGTCATAGATAAGTCTCACCCGTCCACCTGTCTTCGGGTAAAAAGATCCGGGCAAACGTGGCGTATGCATGAGCGGATTGACGCTGTACAGCACCCGCGGATCCAGACCGCGGATCTCGGCTAGGGGGCGCTGGAAAAACGCTTCAGCGATCCTCTCTCGGCTAACCCTTGTGTGCATGGCGTCGGACTTGCTCCCACCAGCTTTAAGCGGCTTAGACGCCTTCTGCGGATATTCCGCGTAACAGAAGACGAAGTTGTAGTGAGTCTCGTGACTAGACACTACGAACAACGGGCGGAGCGGACTCTTACGGACGAGCTGCCTTACGTCTTCGTCGCTATACGCTGACTTATCGAGATCAAGTTCATAGAACACGTCGAAGGTGTCGCCGGCCAGTGTCTGTCGGTAAAACTTCCGATTTTTCGACAGTACGGCGCGATCGAGAAAGATACGGATCTCGGATTCCGCTGAGCTTTCTAGAACTTCGACAATCCTCGCTCGTTCGACACAAAGCTCGGTTTTGAGTCCGACCTTATAGCGCCAGTGCGCGGGGAGACGGCGGAGGAAGGCGAGCGCTTCGGCGTTGGCTGCGATGGCTTCGGCGTTGGGTTCGTCCATGCCGATCCAATACTCCGAGGGAGAGATTCTTGTCAAACTAAACAATGGCGTTTTACGTGTATCCGCTAGGTCCGTGGAATACGACCAATACCGAAAGATAGGCGCGCTTCGTCTTCTTACTCTTTATTCTCTTTCTTCTTCTCTTATTGCCCTTATTACTTCTTCTTACTGCTTCTTCTCTTCTTCTTCCTCGTTATCTTTTCTCCTAATGACGCCTAACTGTTTCGTTATAAAAGGCTATAAAACAAGGCTAAAATCGCTTGCGCGGGCGCGATCGCCGCATTAAATTGGCGGTCATGGAACACCCCCTTGAGTACGACGACGGCGCGGACATCGCGGATCTTGTGGTGGACGAAGAGATCCTTCGCCGCGGTTTCCTCGCTGAAAAGTGCGCGGCCATTCTCGCTTACGGTGAGTCGCGGAAGATCCCTTTCAAGACCATAGCGTCGATCGAAGCACAGCTCAGCGAGGGACGTGATCTAAGCGCAAAGCAACTGGACCATATCGAGAAGGTGTTCATAGGCTTCAAGCTCTTCGTCAGCGATGAAGAGACTTTGATCCATCAGGAGCGCGAGATTTTGGATGAATTTTTTGCGGACCATCAAGATTGAGGAAAACCTTGGTAGGGATCTGACGGATGAAGAAGAAGAAGAAGAAGAATAAACAGCAGAGGGAGATTGAGAAACTGAGCCTCTCTGGCCTTCGGGAAGCTTTAGAGCGTGGAAACCTTCAAGGTTCGATGCTGAAACCTACCGCAACTGGGATCACGGTTACTTTGTGGATTACGAAGAAGAAAGACGAAATGGAACTGACGGCGGATCAATGCGCGGACTTAAAGCTCAGGATAGATGAGCGGATAAAGTCACTCGGCTTGCCGGTCACGGCGACGGGCTACATCTACAGCGCTATCAAAGATAAGTTCTTGCAAGTTTCGCAGAAGGACGCGGAAGCGATTCCGCCTTTCATCGAAACTTGGACGCCTTCTGCCAAACAACGGAACAGTGCGAAACTATTACAAGATTCGTGTTCGAGAGCTTGAAGCCGAGCGTGATGCTGCGCTGGCTCAGTGTGCGTCGACCGCTAAACTCGCGGCCGCTTCTGAGTGCCTGGCAGAGCTTCAAACTTTGGTCCAATCCGCAACGGTCGAAGTCGATCGGTTGCGTGCCGTCGTCGTAGAGCAAGAAGCGCAGTTGGAAATCTGGGAACGGCAACTCTGGGTATTGGCCTTTAATTTATCCGAAGATGAGCGGACAAAGTCACTCTACGGGAAAGGTGATGCTTGGCGGAGCTGCAAACTTTGGTGAAATCCGCGACGGTCGAAGTCGATCGTCTGCGCGCCGTCGTAGTTGAACAAGAAGCTCAGTTGGAAATTTGGGATCAAAAATTGCGTCTATCGATTGATCGGATGATGAAGCTCCGCGAAAGTCTCCTCCAAGATGGATGAGTCTTGGTGCGAGGACGAGCTTCGGGCCCCTAGTCCCCTAGCTAACTCTCTGTATTGGATGAAAATTCATTAGAAATGGTCCTGTCCGCTTAATCCCCTATCTCTCAAACCAAAGCGAGTCTAAAAGTGCTATGAAAGAAGACTCGCTCTTTGAAAACCTTCTTACCGTTGAAGAGTTGGCGGAATCTCTCCGTGTAGCTCCGCAGACCATTCGAAATTGGGTCGCAGCACGATCAATCCCTTTTGTTCGTGTTGGTCGAAAATCGATGTTCTTGCGCGAGTCCATCGTGCGTTGGCTCCAAGAAAAGGAGCAGACACCATGACGGTTACAAAGAGAACCCGCAGCGTTGATAACAAGAAAGTAACGAGCTACCAAGCCGAGGTCTACTTCGCAGGCGAACGGATCGCCTCTCAAACTTTCCCTACGTCAGCAGCAGCCTACCGATGGCATGACTTAGAGAAAGCTCGTTTGAAAACAGGTCCGATTCAGTCCAGGTTCTTAGACGTAGTCGCTAAGTACAAGACCCAGCATGTGGTTACGCTGTCTACAGGCACGTTACGCTCGGTCACACAGCGCCTCCTCTTTGTTGAAGATGGTCCACTGGCAAGCTTGAGAATGGATCAGATAAACGCCAGTGCAATAGACGGATGGATGGACTGGCTACTTCAGCATCCTTCCAAAGACTTGGTGTGGCGTAAGAGCTTCAAGGGTGAACTGATCATGCTTGCCACTCTCTTGAAGTGGTGGCGTGAGTGCCATGATCCAAGCTTTGTCGTGCCGATCGTCAGACGCCACCGAAAGCGAGCGGTCTACAAGTACCTCGCCCCCCGGCGAACCGATTACTACATTCGGCACGAAGATATCCCGCCTTGGCTAGACTGGCTCAGGGATAGCACGCCCGATCCAGTCTACTGGCGACTCGCTGCGTTCCAGATTCTGACGGCTACCCGAGTTGGGGAAGCGGCAGGACTCTGTTGGGACTGCGTAGACCTGCACGCTCGAACCGCGCGTATATGTCGAACGGCTACCTGGGATGATCGAAACAGGGGAGCTGAGATCGTCGATCGCCTAAAGACCCAAGAGTCGCACCGAATTATTCGGCTGGCTCCTGAGTTAATAGACGTGCTGAAGGAGATGGGACCGAAGACCTCGGGTCCGATCTTTACCTACGAAGACGGTCGTCTGGTCTCCTATTCCATGACCCGTTACTACTACAACCGTGGGTTCAAAAAGCTCGGACTGCCTTGGACCGCTACCCATATTTGCCGCCATACGTGGGCGACCTTGGGTCTTGTTGCGAACCGCGGGAACCTTGGCGCTATTCAAGCGGCGCTTGGTCATCGGACACCGGAGCAGACCGTGCGATACGCCAAGGTCGTCGCGATGTTCAGTGAAAACACTGCGGATAAGGTCGCGTCCATGATCTCGGGATCACGTATCGATCACGTTACTACCCGAAGCGAGAGCTTGAAGCCCTTGATAATCAAAGGGAAGTGACCGTGGCAGCGGATCACCTGCACGCTAGAATCGCGAAATCCAAGGGTGTGAGAAGACAAGCAAGTTACTTAATATCAAGCACTTAGAGTCCCGCACGATACCTGTAGAAACCGCCAACTCTCGCTCGAAACCTCAAGATCACGTATAAATCACGTTTCAAAACCTCGAAATCACGTTTTGCACTCTCGCTTGCAACCCTTGGAGGACGGGGGAGACGCTAACTCATGTGCCTTTGAGTCCGGGTCGGCAGGGCGTGAAATCACGTAACGACTTATCCCCAAAATCCCCTACAGCCTTGGACCTCATGTCCGGGGCTTTTTTGATTCGGAGCCTGTAGACCCGTTCTCATCTAAGGGGGGAGGGTTTACCGTGGTGCTAACCAAGCTTCTAGCGTTCTGGACGGTCACAAAAGCGATCAACGATGAGTGTCGGCAGTTCGACGAAGAGTACGGAAGACCCGAACGCGAAGCCGAAGGCGAGGAAGCTGAAGTCGTCGAGATAAAACCAAGGGAGCCGTCTTGATCGATGAAGTGAAAGCCACCGTTTGGGATCGCTTCCGAGGACCCTTCCTCGGACCTTTTCTGATCTTCTAGTGTGTTTGGAACTGGAAAATTGTCCTGCTAGCGTGAATTGAGTTTCTCACCAAGATGCCGTTGCGTTCCAGATGCTTGATTGAAAGCTCTTCCTCTACGTCTAGTTGGTCTAAAGCGACCGCGCGAAAGCTAACAGCGGTGATATCGTTGTAGGTCTTGGAGTGCTCCCTAAACCCACGATGTGCCTGCACCGATTGTCCGAGATAGACTTCTTGAGTGCTGAAAAGTAGCGTATAGAGCCCCGGACGGTTGGTCTGTTCAAAGTGATCTGAGATCGTCTCACCGATCTTGAGGTACTTGAGCGGAGGGAAGCCACGCGCCGCAAGTAGACGATTCAAGTCGTGTGCGAGAGGGCTATTGCGTAGGCGCTTCATGTGTTGCCCGCTTCTTTTTCAGTAGTTCAAACGCGCCTTACGCGACCTTCATCGCGATGGTTAAGGCGAATGCAAAATTCGGCCTCCTCAGCCAAATCTATGGGTGAACTCCGGCTCGGGCAGCTTCCCAAGGTTGTGATACAGCGCCAAACTTATGGCCCGGTAGCTCCGAAAGCCGTAGGCCTTTCTGGTAGTCACTTTCACCTTGTTATTCAGGCCCTCGACGACGCCGGAGGAAATCTCGCCTTTTGCGTGAAACCAGTTGAGCAACAGCTCGCGGTGGTTGCGCAGCATCTTGGCGACCTTCTTCATAGGCTCGATCTTCGAGCGCATCGTGCGGAAGCACCACTGATCAAGGAAACGACCTGCTGCACCGGGATACGAGTACTCCCAGAAGTTTTGGAAGTCTTCCTTCAGGAGGTAGCTCTTCACGGTCTTGAGGTTCATCCGCACGAGGTCCTGGAGCGTCGCCTCCTGTTTGTCAGTTAGATTTTCGGGGCGCTTCAGCCAGCACCAGCGCGAGCCCTTCAGTACTGGCTCCTTGCCAGCTTGCTTCAGTTTACGTGCCTCGTCGGCGCGGACCTCGTCGATCGCCTTCGAGAAGTGCGACATGATATGGAAGCGGTCGAGCACGTGGATCGCGCCCGACGCACGCTTGGCGATCACCTTGAGGTAGGGCTTCCACATGTCGGAGCAGACGTACTTGAGCGTCATCGCTCGCTCCGCCGTGAACCAGGTGAAGAAGGCTTTGATCGTCGCCTCGGAGCGATGTTGGCCGATCCAGAGCAGCCGCTTGCAGTGCGCGTCGATCTGATAAACAAGCGTCAGATATTCGTGTCCTCGCTGCCACATAATCTCGTCGACGCCGATGGCGGTGATGCCGGTGAGGTCAAGGTGAGCGCGCCCCCATTCGACCGCGACTTCGACGGCGCGGAAGACCGTGTCCCAGCTCGTCTGGAACGCTTCGGCAGTATCCTTCCACGACATCCGCTTCGCCCACGTCGCGAGAAACCAGCCGAAGGTCTTGGTGATCCGCTTCTTGCCGTCGGCCCACGGCACCATCTCGACGGTGACGCCGCAGGGTTTGCAGTCGATGCGGCGCATGGCGTAAACGAAGAACACGACGATGCCCCACAGCGGCACGAACTGAAAGCGCCGAGGCTTCATCGTGTCGTAAGTCCGCGAGCGCTTGCCGCAGCCCGAACAGCAGCCGCAGCTCCTGCGCCGGGGGCGGACGTCGATGAGTAGCGTTTTGTCGACTGCGGCCGGGTCCCAGCTGACGTCGTTGTAGACAAAACCCTTGTGTTTCTCGATTGAATTGAGGATAGCCTTGAGCTGCATGCCGGCTCCGCTCTGAGATTGCTGATGTGTTGCAACCTCGCAGTCTCAGATCCGGTCGCCGGCTGCACCTTCTACCTCAACAAACTCCCTAAAATCACATAGCCCTATGCCGCGTCGGACGCGGCATAGGGCTATCAAGCGGTCTCGGCGTTCGTGCCGCCGCCGTCAGGTCCGGCCGCGCGATCGCCGCCCGGCTACCCACACTTTTGGCGGAGGACCCGAAGAAACGAGTCTTCTCTAAGTTCCTTCCGTCCGACAGATATGCCCACTCGTTTCCACCATGCTTGGCGTTCTCGAAGAAGAACCGCTTGTAGCCGAAGCCGAGACCTTTATCGCGGTCGTAGTGCGCGGCAACAGTGTTGCGGATCTTGTCGAGTGTTCCACGAAAGTCTGTAGCGTCGATCCCGCTTGGCTTCACTTTGTTGCCAGTCGTGGTCCTCGTGGTCGCGCATGACTGTTCAAAAAGAGCCTTCCAGTTGCCCCATGAGTCTGGCTCTTGGACAGCTCCCTTACTTGTCATATTCGCTTGGCTCTTTAACTCAGCGTACTCCAAGAACTCCTTGCCGCTGCCAGAGGTTAAAATGCCTTTTGCGCTCTCGGTCGCCTTCATGATCTCCGTAGCAATGACGATGTATCGCCGCCAAAGACCAAGGCGCATCCCGCTCCACTGTCCCGAGAACTCGCTGATCTCCTCCGGCTTTGGGATCCGATGTGAAGTCAGAAGACTATCAAAGAAGAACACGTCATGGATTTCGTTTACGACAAGCGCGAGGATGAGGATAAAGCCATCAAGATCATGGGTGCCCTTGTCGATGTCAACGAAGAATAGATGTGGGTCAACTCTCTTAAGCTTCTCAGGGATGAAGTCCGGCAAGACTTGAACACTGCGTTTGTTTAGTCGGCATTTCTCGTGAGACTTCTTGCTCATAGACGATCCCTTAGGCACGAATGGGGAGGATCTGGAAAGCTCACGTGTAGTTTCGGTCTTTAACGGGAGACAAATAGATCATGAGATGTCAAAAAAAATGGCGACTCGCCGTTGAGTCGCCATTGCTTAAGTCATTTGAAACTGAAATCAGTCAAGAAGCTCGCCAAGTATTTTTACAAGGATCAGCTTTTGGGACCTTGGTACCGTGAGCACTATGTGGTCTCCCCGAACTTCCATTTCAATTTTGGTACCGCTGCCTCTACCCGCTTTTCTTTCAGTTGGCGCCGTGCTGGTCTTTCCGCCTGCTTTCTTGCGGTAGGCAGCGATGGTGGCAATGCTTGTATTGAAAGCCGAAGCCATTTCCGCTAATTTGCGTCCCGACGTGTCGGTCATGATCGCAGTGCGCTGCTCGGGCGTCAGTCTCTTCGATACGCCTTCTACAGCTTTCGCTGCGGTCTTCTTCTTTTTCTTTGCCACGGCTTTACGTCTCCTCAGGAATTTTAAGTCGGTGGCGGAGCTTAGCAACAGATCGCTTGCACGTCTAAGCTTTGTAGACCTCGATCACGATATTTGATTGACCTACAGACGTTGGGGGACCTGGTCGGCGTATCGTAAGGGTCTTTGGTGTCGCGTGGCGAGCTTTGCGCACCACCCAGATTGCAGCCGAAGGAGCAGGATCCAAGCGCAAAACGTCATGCTTTGAGCCTTGTGAGGCTGACGCATCTATCAGGATGAGTGCCCTTGGGTCATTTGCGAACCGACTTACAGTATCAGCGGTGCTTTCTTTGAGAAGCTGTGCACGTAGGGCGGGGGCACAAGGGCGACAAGCTTTTCTACCAGCTCCGACGGCGAGAGCTGAATGGCCTCCGTGCCGTCTGACCAGCACGTCTTCAGTGTATAGACAAGGTCACCCTGCGCATTGCCGGGGTCAAGCAGTGACAGGCGCTGGTGTGAAAAAGCTCCGCGGGCGCCATACGCCAAGAGTATTCAATCTGTCTCTGCACTTTGTCCACCTCGGGCTAGCGGAGGGGCTGCTACTCGGCGTCTTTCTCGTCATTCTCGCCCACCGTCGTCAGTGTCCAGGTGGCTAGGGCGCGATGTACCAGCCCGAGCCTACGTCTTTGCTGAAGTATCGCGTAACTATCGTGATCGGCACATAGTTTTCAGTCATGGGATGGGCGCTGGTATTGCAGGAGAGAGCCCCGAGCGTGTTGCAGGGAGTCACCGTGCAGCCCAGGTGCGAGTTGGATGTGAGGCTCTGCGACACGCCCGACGTGATCGTGTACTCATGGTCTGGCAGCCATCCCGTTGCGAACGCCAGGTAGAGGTTGCTGAAAGCTGCGAGTTGGTTTTCCGCATGAATCCGGCTGTAAGCCTGTCCCGTGCAGTCCGATGACATGAACATGATGCTATCGAGCCCCACGTCGAGCTGCTTTGCCGGAATCACTGTTGTTGTCGACGCGACGGAGTAGACGGTCTTCTTGTTTAACGAAAGATCCCGCACCATGACGGCGGTCTCGTTAAGTACAGACGAGACGAAGTAGGCGATCGCGGTATTGTCCGCCTTATAGAGCTTCAGTGCCGTTGCTTCGCCATTGCACACGTATTCCGCTGCATCGATCTCGCCAATTTCAAGCATGCCGTTGGACGGCGTACCGCCACTGTCGCCATTATCAAGGCCCGATTGGATCTTTTTTCCACCTGTCAGGCAGTTGATTCCCGCTGCCTCAGCCGTGATCTTGATCAGACTGTTGAAGCCGCTGGTCCCACTCGAGCCAACGGCGCCGGGAGCGCCGTTGCAGACGTAGGTTGCAGAATCGACTTCGCCGGCCTCCAGAATTCCGTTTCTTGGGTTGCCTCCGCCATCCCCATTGTCCTGGCCGGCCTCGATTCTCTTGCCCGCGTGGACGCAGTTTGCACCGGCGCTTTCGCTGGTGATCTTGACGAGAGCGTTGAATCCAAGCTCACCGGCCGTGCCCGGCGTGCCCGAGGCGCCGGCGATTCCACCTGAACCGTTGCAGACGTACTGGGTCTCGTCGACCTCGCCCACGTCAAGCACACCATTGCCTTGTGTGCCGCCGCCGCTTCCGTCGTCAATGCCCGATTCCACGCGGACGCCGCCAGTCGCACACATTGCGCCGGCGGACTCGACTCCCGTTCTGAGCAGCGATGATTCCATCGACAGTCCGGATGCGGCGTTGCACACGTACGATGTCGCGACAGTCTCGTCGGTTGCGAAGGCGCCGTCCGAGTTCCCGTCGCTACCCGCGGTCAGTTTCGTGCCGCCGGCGCTGCAGTTGCCACCGGGAGGCTCGGCAACGGTGAGAACCAGGGTGGATATGCCTGGAGAACCAGGGTCTCCCTTCGGTCCATGCAGGTCGAGCACCTTCCAGGCGGTTCCGTCGCAGTACTTGAAGAGGCTCTCGGAATCGATAAAGTACGTCTCACCCTCGTGCCCCGGCGTGCAAGGGGGAAGTTCGAAGTTGCGCAGGAGGATACGGACCGAAACGGACCTCGAACCTGGCTGCGGTTCCGGATCGTCCTTCGGCACGTCCAGGACCTGGGTTTGCTCGGGCTGCGGCGAGCTGGTGGCCGGAGCGCCCGACGGCTTTGCGCAGGCCTGGAGAATCACGACGGCCGCTATCGTCACCGTTTTCATGTCATTTCCCTCAATTGGACGCGCGCCAACATCCTGTCCTATCGGCAGGGCCAACGGCATCCTGAAGGCCACGTCCGATTGACTGTGTCGCCAATCAGCAAAAAGCGCCGCATTCTTGAGCGTTGCCGAGACTTTGAGCAGCGCAGCGATCTAGGCGCGCCGCTCACCGCGTAAGCTGGAAGGATAGCGAGGCATCAGCGACAAGGGGCAGGAGTTGACGCTCCAGCAGTACGAGGAGCTTCTTCGCTTTCGGGATAAATTCGACATCATGTTTCCTGACGACCTAGAGCCCTCCTACCGAGAGTGCTCCGGGCATCTTGAAGAAGCGACGAACTTATCCTTAGAAACGAGCCGAGACATCCTACAGCTATTTAAGGACGCTCCTGAAGTTCGGGCTGCAACAGGTCGCCTACGTATTGAGTACAGACTCGGCGAGGATGTGCTGGCTAAAGATTTCTCAGATCACCTTGATCGAGTCGGAGACTTTTTCCGCATGTTCGTTCACCACTTTTGAACAAAGCTAAGGACTCCGCATGCCGATCCTAGTCCCACAAATCGAAACCTTCCTGGCCACACAATCCAGCTTTGAGCTTGAAATGAAGGTGGCAAATCGCTTGAGAGCATGGAAATTCCAAGTTGATCACGTCGGGGGTTATGACGATGGCGTAACTGGCAAGCGGCGGGAATTCGACATCAGAGCAAAGAAGCAGAACGGGAATCTACAAGTGCTTCTGGCCGTGGAATGCACCGTAGTGGACCCAGGTTTGCTCGTTTACTGCTCAAAAAGAAAGACGACTGAAGCCGGTCATCAAGTTCTCATCGGAAGCAACAGTGTTCCGGTAGACACTGCTCTCGCAACACAGTACACGAGGAAATCTTCTGACTCACGGATCGTAACGCATCCAGTCAATTGGACCGTCTACGAACCGGGTCAACTTGTTGGAAGGCATCGAGACTACCTAAAAGTCCAAGGGAACGCCGTCACACGAGTCGGAGATAAAGACTTCTACGACAAAGTCACGCAAGCGATAGCTTCGATAGAAGCCATGCTCGACGATCAGTTCATGCTGGAACTGGACGGAAAAAAGCTAGCGGTAGCCGCTATCCCAATCATCGTAGTTCCTGATGACTCGCTCTACGTCGCCGAGTACGACGACGACGGAAACAGACTAGGCGTTATGTCCACGAAATCAATCTCGCAGAAGGTGAACTTCTGCCTGCAAAGTCCGAAGTTCAAACTTCCGGTTATCTCACACGTCGAGATTGTAGCTTTCAGTGGCCTTCTTGATCGTCTCAAGGACTTCCTTGATGTCGATCGAGGCCAAGACAATACGCCTCTCTTCTATGGCGTCGGCCACCACGACGGCAATTGGTTTCACCCCGAGGCTGGATACTAATCAGCACGGGTCTTGAACAAATCAGAAGCCAAAGCTCACGAACTGGCAGTTCGGCTTGAAGAATTCCTGCCTCCGATATCCCCAGTCTGAATAGATAACAGGTTTGTATTCGGTGCCCTTACAGAGGGGCGTGTCCTTATCGGATGTAATTACGATCTCAGTGAACTTCCAGAGCCCTTTGTCATCAGCTTCCAAAACTCCGGACAGCACTTTGTTACAGATTCCAGTCGGTGCAGTTGACGCACGAACCCACTTCTTTGCGTTTACCTTGCGATAGTCCGCAGAAAAAGTGTGCGTATAGACCTTACAGACATCCACATTGAACTTGTCTTTGAGTCTCGCACCTTCATCCAATAGCGCTTGTACCGCAGCCTTGGAGAAATCTTTCTTCTCGCAGAAATCCAGCCACAACTTCCCTTTCTCCTTCTCGTGGTCAGCAAGGTCTATTGCCTTCGCTCCCTTTTCGAGAACGCCATTACACATCTTCACAAGCTTTGCCTTGTCAGCCACCATGTCATCCGACACCGTCACTTTTTCTTCAGGCTGAGGCTTTGAAAGAGTCACCTGCTCAAATCTACATTCGACTTCGTTTGGCGTTTCCTTCTCAACGCAAAATCCGCTGAGAGCGCCAAAGCCGTCTCCTTCAAGAGGAATCGTATTGAAAATGGGAGGTAGCTCCCGAGCAGGCGCAGCCTTTGGTGCCTTGTCCTTACCGACGGCCGCTGTGGGCGCTGCGGCAAGTAGAATCGCCAAAGTTAGAGCAATGTGATGCGTCCGCAACATGGTGAACCTCGGATTTATGGATTTGCAACCCATCGGCGCATAAATCAAGATCCTTTACCTTTCAATACCGCATATATTTCAGGTACTTACGTCGGCGCTCCAGCCGTTCTACCCGCCTTTCCAAGCTCTCCAGACGGGTCACCTTCTCTACGATTACAGCCATCTTTGAGTCGAGATCGGCAAGGTCTGTTCTGATGTTCCACCTGCGCGGCGCTGTCGCTCTCAAGCCGCTGTGGAAAGCCGTATGTGCTCAAAACCGCGAGGAACTCGTGAAGCAGTGCGACGAGTCGCCGGTGTGTGTCGTCACCGACGGTCAGTCGAAGGACCGCTTCCTCTGGTGCGTCTTGACGGACCGGGCCATCAGCTTCGACCTCACTGAGACCCGCAACCAGCAGGTCGGCGGCGAGATCCTCGGCAAGACGGGCGAGGTGACTCTCACCGACGGGCTTGCCGTCTACAGCAAGAAGAGCGTACCGGGCAAGCACGCTCAATGTCTCGCGCACGCAAGGCGTAAATTTTATGATACGCACGTCTCGTTTCCGAAGGAGGCATTTGCCGTCCTTTGCGTGATCCATGGCCTCTTTCTTGTCGAGCACGAGGCCGACGCCGCGGGCCTTGGCGCCGACGCCCGCCGCAATCTGCGGAAGATGAAGAGCGCTGTGCTGCTGAATGAGCTGGCTACGCTCATCCGGAGCTTCAACCCGCCGCCGCGCTCGAGTCTCGGCAAGGCGATCAAGTACCTCGAGAAGCGGTGGCCGGGACTGACACGCTTTCTCGACGACGGCCGGATCCCACTCACCAACAACGCCGTCGAAAGACGCTTTCGGGACGCCAAGCTGGGCTTCAAGAATTTTCTCTTCGCCCAATCGGAAGTCGGCGCAGACGCAGTCGCGATCTACTACACGCTGATCGCGACCGCGCGGCTCCACGGCGTGCTGATCAGCGTGTCGTATATCGGGGTGAATGCTTGCCGCAGACGAAGAACAGGATTGATCCGGCAAGAAGTACAATGAAGCGCATGTGGGCCCTTAAGGGTCAATCAAGTGTTCGGTATGTCCGCCGATTCAGCACGTCTCGTCCCCCGCTGCCGCGTTCATGACGAAAGATTTAGTGCGAGTGGGGAACAATCGTGTTTCGTGCGGCTAATTCAGCTCCATCACGTACCCACTGCCTCGAGTCAGCGTCTTGACCCACCCTTCGCCACGCAGACACTTGTCACGAATGTCGTCTTTGCATGCATTTGTCAGGGAACCGCCACAAGCTTGTCCCCCCTGCGCAGAACACGTCGCAAAGTCCTTATTGAAGGCTTGAGTGTCTTTCGTCGGATGGCGGTATTCGATCTTGGAACAGCCACCCAGCGCCAAACCGAAAAGCAAGATGATCATCAGTTTCATTTCTTAGCTCCGCTTAGCTCCAACTCTGTTTAGTCAACCAAGGATCGGCAGGACTCACGGAAACTCTTCTTGGCAATTTGGCAACTGACAAAAAGGCGCGCTCATTCAGACGTTTGCCTCGTCGGGTAAGGGAGAGCCCGCAATTCAGGCCTCCCTCCCCACAGAAGCGTGCCTGAAGATTTCCCTCACACGCCTCTTCAGCACCAGACTTACGGCGAAGCCATTCGCTCTATGTCGCTATACGTGACGTAGATCTTCGGCTTACGGATTGGAAACGTATCAAGAATCTTGGCGTAACGTTTCCAGTTTACTCGACCACGCTGACTGCGGCTGCTCAGCGTTCGACGCCAGTTCTGCAGGACAAACCGATGGACTCGCGTCGATGCGGCGTTGTTGCCCGCAAGCACCATAACTGTTGGTACTGCATCATCCGCTGTCTTTTTCGACAACTCCGGCGACCTTTGCGGAAAAATCGAAATCAATGCTTCCACCAACACAACCGCGTATCTGTTGAGTTCAGACCGTCGCCTAAAGGACGATATAGAAACCCTTAATAACGCTATTGCTCTCATCGAGGCAGTAGATGCCAAGACGTTCCATTTCCGTAGTGATCCAGAGAAGACATCGCATATAGGCTTTATAGCTCAAGACATGAACGAAGTTCTTCCTGATTCAGTATCAAAGGGAGACCCTTGGATGATGGACTACGGAAGGTGTACACCTATTCTTTGGCAGGCGATCAAAGAGCTGCATAAAAAAATTAAGGACCTGGAAGACCAGATCCTTTCTCGTTAACTACCTATAATTTATTTCGTCCATTCTTCGACAGCGAGACCGTTCAAGTTCAAGACTTGCATTTTCGTCTCAGTGCGTTTGAGGATAACGAAAGTGTATTCCGACAGCGATTCGGTTAACATTGCACCGACCATGTCACCTGGCATGGGTTCTTCCGGAGCCATCCCAGGGTATGTGTCACCTGGAGTCGTCCCAGGCGAACCCAGGCGTGTGTCATCTGGAGTCGTCCCAGGCGAACCCAGGCTTGGTCTGACTACCGGAGCTTCGTCTTCAGGGTATTGAACCCTAGTTTTTACGGTGATCACGTTGTCGTGGATCTCGTATTGAGATTCACCGTAAAAACCGGCAAGCGTGCCGTTAACATCGAACGTCGCCTGGGAGGGTGGCGTTGCAGCGCCGATGCGATTGCGAGTCCAGGTGCCGACGATAATTTTTTTAACATCAAGGTTCGTCTCGATCAACGCTTCTTCGACGTTCGAGCTTTTCAGATCGCTTTTCGCTTCGGTATTTTGGACGATGACGTTCGCCGCAAGAACCTTCGTTGTCGTATCGACGCCTTGCTCTTGAAGCGCCAACATCGCTTTCGGATCGGAGGAGTCGGCGTAGACGACGTTCGATGCCAGGATTTTCTTTCCCGAAGCTTGCGAAGCTTGAGTTTGCGAAGCTTGAGTTTGCGGAGCTTTTGCAGTTTGCGAACCGTCTTTACCGCAAGCGGTGAGTGCCATGGCGAGGATCAGGGTCGAGGTTTTCATCTTACTTCCTTTCGAGGGTGGGGCTTTGTGCCCCTATATAAGACTTAACGGCGCAAAATCTAAAAGGTTTAGACTTTTTTTAGAAGAAGAAGAAGAAGTGCCGGGTGAGTGGCGCCACTTTGATCCATGGACAGGATTTCACGTTCGTTCATGGACCGCCGTCGGCTGACTCGCACGGCACAGTGCCGCCTACCGCGCCGTTTCCCGTTTCCGTTTCCCGCTCCTCCTATAGGGGCTCGGGAAGCGGAAACGGGTAAGACGCCGAAATCAGTGGTGAGCGAGGGCGTAGCCGGATTCGTGGCGTTCGACGCGCCCCGTTGCGACGAGTTCCTTGAGCGTGTCGCACAGGGTCGCAGTGCGCACGCCACAAGCATCGCGCAGGGCGTTGAGTGTCATAGGCGAAGATTCAGCGAGCGCGCCAGGTGCTTGTGCGATCGTTGACGCCCGCGTCGCCGCGACAAGCGCTGGCGCGGGAGCCGCAACGGGCGCAGACGGAGCTTTGCTTTTGGATCCACTGTGCCAGGATCGCAACCTGAGCAGACTCCGACGATCAGAATTAGTTCCCTGACTTTCATTGTACTGCTTCTCAGTCTTCAGAAGGTTTTTTCGAAACGATGACGTCATCAGGTGCATCAGGCTTTTCGGCGACTGAAAGCAAAGTCAGATCAAACTTGGCGTAGCCCGAGTACCGTCCAACCTCCTTGAACAACTCGTTCAACACAGTCGAGACGTTTTTCGTGCGAATAGGTTCGTTCCCGGTTAGGAGGAACTCCATTGACGTTCCGAAGAAGGATGCAGCTTTCGAGATCGCAGCGAACTGGGTCGGGTTTGCGCCGTTTAGCCAGTCGTTAACGCTGGCATGGGTCGTTCCGCAAAGCTTAGCGAGCTGACGAACACCGACGTCGCGTTCCGCCATCAGGCGTTTCAGATTCGCTGCAAGCGGGGTCGGCGGTGTTTGCTTTTTCCGAGCCATCTGGTGCTCCGTCATTTCCCTAACGCTCGGACCAAACAGTTGGTTTCTTTAGTAATTGCGATGCCTTGTAAGGACATCCTTACATTGGACGGAAGTCCATACGAATTGGGCGACATTTTGTCCTCTTGTGGACGACCTACCGTACAAGCGCAAGATCGGGCGATTCCGTCTGGTTCGTGAGTCAAATCTGCTACGTAACGATGTTATTCAAGTTTTTACGATATAATCCGATGACATTTATTATGGACCTGAGGTGGCTGCTGATGGCTCGACCAAAACTTGCCGACGACGAACGTAAAGATTTTCTGCTGTCGCTGCGTCTTACGGCGGACGAAATTGACTATCTGGACGATCTCGCCGAACGAATCGAAGCGGCGTCTGGGTTCAAGGTGTCAAGGTCAGCCGTCGCTGCACGTTTGCTAAAGTGCGGGCGTCCGATTCTCGAAAAGGAATACCCGCCGACGAAGCGGCGGAAGTAGCGCCCGCCATCCGTCAGGCCGCTCCCGGCGCGCTCAGCGCCGCTGTTACCATCGACGGCATCTCCGGCAACGAAGGCCCCGCCGCCAAGCCTTCCAAGATCACCCTCACGCTCCGCGCCTTCATCGATCCCCAGGGCAACATCATCTCCGAGAACGCCGTCGTCAATGCCGACGCCGATCTCTCCATGTTCCCCACCATCCTCATCGATCAGCTCGCCAATCAGGGCGGGCTCATGAACGAAGTCCTCGGCCCCACCGTCTCCGCCTCCGCAACCCTGCGCAACGTCTCACAGGCACGCACCGGTCCCCGCGGCACGCTCGAAGCCAACCTCACAAGCCCCCGCGCCACCGCGCGGATCAAAGGCGAGATGCGTCGGGGACAGTTCGTGCAGAACGGACCCACCCAGGTCCGCCTCCTCGTGATCCGCCCCGAGCTCATGGAAGCCCTCGGCGGAAGTCTTCCCCTCGTCGCCACCATGGAGAAGACCACCTCCGATGAACCCGCCATGGTCGAGGCCTCCGACCTCAGCGTCCCGCTTGACAAGGACCTTTCCAAACTCAACGGTGTGATCGGCGTCGATCTCGGCGTTGCGCGCTTCACCACCAACTCCATCCTGGGTTCGCTGCTCAAGGCCGTCGGCGGTCGAGACTCCGGAGCGATCGGCCGCAAGGTCGAGCCCTTCGTCGTACGCATCGTCAACGGCGTCGCCACCTACGACCGCTTCCGCCTCCCCCTCGGCGAGTTCAGCATCGAGACCCGCGGCTCCGTCGATCTCGTCAGCAGGAAGGTCAACCTCGTCGCCTACGTCCCTTTCTTCGCGCTCACCGATGAAGCAATGGGCCCCATCCGCCTTGGCCTGGGTGGCCGGCTCGATATCCTCGACCGCACCACCATGGTCCCCATCACCATCAAGGGCGATATGAACAACCCCGGGGCGATGATCGATGTCCCCATGTTCCTCCAGGAAACCGGCAGCAACCTCATCAAGACCCCCGGCCGAATCATCGAAGGCATCGGCGACCTGCTCGGCGGCAATCGCAACCAGCAGTCCCCCAAGCCCGACGACAAGTAGCCTTGGTACCAGCCACGCGCCCGGCCCCCCTCCCGCTGCGCCGCGGCACCGGTTACGCTACACCTCGATGCCCACCCTCTCTGTCGCCATCGTCTGCAAAGACAACCAGCAGACCATCGCGCGCACTCTCGACTCCGTGCGAGACCTCGTGCGCGAGTTCAATGGAGAGCGTGGCGCGGCTCAGCGCGGAATCGTCGCTATCGACTCCGGCTCGACCGATGGCACCATCGCCCTGCTCGAATCGCACAACGCCCGCATCATCCGTTCCCCCTGGCTCGGCCACATCAAGACCAAGCAGCTCGCCCTCGATTCCTGCACCTCAGACTGGATCCTCTCGCTCGATTCCGATGAGTCCCCCGAGCCCGACCTCATCTCCTCCATCCGCGCTGCCCTCACGCGCAATGACTCCGCCGTCGCGGGCTATGAGCTCAACCGCAAGGTCTACTACCGCAACACCCCGCTCAACCACGCCTGGCAGCCTGAGTGGCGTCTCCGCCTTGTCCGCCGCGGCATGTGCGTCTGGGGCGGGCACGACCCTCACGATGTCCTCGCGCCAATCGACTCTGCCGCGCGAATCGATCGCCTCTCCGGTGCGCTCCGCCACGATTCCATCTCCTCCTTCGCCGACTTCCTCATCAAGCAGGCCGCGCACAGCCGCACCATGGCCGCGAGCCTCCACGCCGCGGGCGTTCGCGGCAGCTACACGCGCTTGCTCATCTCGCCCCCCGCCGCAGTCCTCAAGCAGCTCATCTTCAAGCGTGCCTTCCTCGACGGCTGGCCCGGCTGGCTCGCCGCGGCATCCACCGCGGCCTCCGCCCTCATGAAGCACGCCATGCTCATCGAGCTTGGCCGCACCGCGCGCGATGCGCCGAAAGAGTGATCCCAGGCGCACCGCGCCCCCTTCCCGGCCGAGCCGAACGGTTACCGCTTGCGGCGACACGCGAACAACCCGCCGAGCCCCAGCAGCACACCCGCGCCCGGCGCAGGCACCCACATCTCGATGTTGTCAACCGCGAACGGCTGCGGCACATCAAAGATACCCCAGATATTCACCCGACCGATCGGCACCGCCGAGAACACGCCGACGAAGTTCTTCGCCGGTTCGGTTGGCGTCGGTCCGGCCATGACAAACGAGCCCAGCACGTTGTCGAACTGGTCGTACGCGCACACCACAAACCCGCCATGACCCTGTGCAAAGCCCGGGTATGTCGAGAGATCCACCCCGATCGCGGTTTTATCGTTGCTTGTGAAGATCAGATCGATGCTCGAGAACAGCTGATACAGGAACTCATCGGTCCCGACCTTGATGCTGTTCGAGCCCAAGAACCCTGCGCCGTTCACCCACAGCGCGTTCTCGTTGTTGGAAGGGTTCGTCGTCGGCGGGCACGGCCCTGGCGTGATGTTGGTCTGAATGATCAGGTTCGTCGCGTTGATCCCGGACTCAAACGTCGGCCGCGGCACCCCGTTCTGAAGCGAGTTCGGGAACGGAACCTTCGCCCCCTGCTCAACGGTCGATTCCTCGAAAGTCTCGACGCCCTTGAGCATCTTCCCGTTCAGATCGTTGTTCAGATGAAACTCCGACTGCGAGGTGTAGAACGTCGCAATCCCCGCCAGCGCAGGGGACGAAGCCATCGCCACAACAGCCAACGCGGTGCGCATGCCAACCATGATCTCTCTCCTCGTGTTGTGGATGCGGCCCTCCCGAGCCTGCACCCGGTCTCGTCTCTCGAGACAGTCTTACCACAACGCTCCCAAACCTTGCAGGTGCCTCCGCATGGTCGGGAACGAGGCCTCACCAATCCCAGCCTTTGTTCGTCCGGCGTACGCAGCGCAGCTCTCCGCCGCCTAACGGCCTCGCCCTTTTCCGTTGAATCTACGCCGCGGCGATCTACGCAAGCCGCGCGCAATCCACGTACCATCCGTCTCCTTGAGCGAACCCCCTCCCAACCTCCCGCCTACTCCCTCCCAGGTCGGCATCCCCGAAAAAATCGGTCCTTACCGCGTTGAACGCGAGGTCGGCCGCGGCGGCATGGGCCTGGTCTACCTTGCCCGTGATCCCCGCCTCGACCGCCCCGTCGCCATCAAAGTCCTCCCCGATGCCTTCGCCGCCGACCCTGCCCGCCTCGCGCGCTTCGAACGCGAGGCCCGAACACTCGCCGCGCTCAACCACCAGAACGTCGCGGCCATCTACGGCCTCGAAGAGCACGACCACCGCCGCGTCCTCGTCCTCGAGTTCGTCCCCGGCAACACCCTCGGCCGCCTGCTCGAACGCGGCCCTCTCCCCGTCGATGAGGCGCTCCGCATTGCCATGCAGATCGCCGAAGGGCTCGAAGCCGCGCACGAACGCGGCATCGTTCACCGCGACCTCAAACCCGAGAACGTCAAGGTGACGCCCGAAGGCATCGCCAAGGTCCTCGACTTCGGCCTGGCCAGCAACGTCCAGTCCGACATCTCTTCTGCCTCCACCGCCACCCGTTCCCCCGGCCTCACCCAGCAGGGAATGGTCATCGGCACACCCGGCTACATGTCCCCCGAGCAGGCCCGCGGCCTCACCACCGACCGCCGCACCGACATCTGGGCCCTGGGCTGCGTGCTCTTTGAGCTTCTCTCGGGCGCAAAGGCTTTCCCCGGCGAAACCGCCACCGATGCCCTCGCCGCCGTCCTCGACCGCGAGCCCGACTTCACCCGCCTCCCACCCGTCACGCCCGGACGCATCCGCGACCTCCTGCGCAAGTGCCTCGCCAAGGATGCGCGCAAGCGCCTGCGCGATGCCGGCGATGCCCGCATCGAGATCGAAGAAGCGCTCAGCCAGCCCCTCTCTGGTTGGTTCCGCATCCCCGGCGACCGTTCCGGCAGCGCCGATGAAGGCACCTTCAAGCCCCGCCCCGTCGCGCGCCTCTCGATGCTCCTCGCCCCGACCCGCGAGATCTCCAACCTCTCCCGCAGCGCGCTGGCCGTTGCGCCCGATGGCTCCGCGGTGGTGTTCGTCTCGGGCGTTGCCCCCGACACACAGCTCTTTGTCCGCCGCTTCGAGGACATCGAGGCCAAGCCCATCCCCGGCACCCTCGGTGCCGAGTCACCAACCTTCAGCCCCGACGGCACGAGGCTCGCCTTCTTCGCGGATGGACGCCTGAAGCGCGTCGCGTTGGCCGGCGGAGCGCCTGTGCCCCTCGCGCCCGCGCCGCGGCCCCAAGGCGTCTGCTGGGGCGCCGATGAGTGCATCTACTTCGTCCCCGACTGGCAGAAGCCGGTGCTGCGCATCCATGCAGGCGGCGGAAGCTCATCGGGCGGGAGTGCGATCGCCAACATCGAGACCGTCGCCGAGCCCGATCTTTCCGGCGGCGAGATCGCGCTGCTCTGCCCCGAGCTTCTCCCCGGCGGCAAGCACCTCCTCTGCGCCGCCTACGGCGGACGCGGCCGCGCCGGCGCTTCTTCCGCGCTCGATGAATCTCCCATCGTCGCCATCGATCTGCGCACCCTGCAGCGCAAGCCCCTCATCCATGCCGGCGCAAACCCGCGATACGTCGCCTCCGGTCACCTGCTCTTCACGCGCGGCGGCTCCCTCTTCGCCGCGCCCTTCGACCCCGAGCGACTCGAGGTCCTTGGCACGCCTGCCCAAGTCATCACCGGCATTCTCGGCAACGCTCTTGGAGGCTCCGCACATTGCGGCTTCTCCATCGAAGGCACCATGGCCTATGCGCCCGGTGAGGTCGCAAGCGCGGAGCACACCCTGCTCCTGGCCGCGCGCAGCGCCGCCCCCGGCACAGAACCCGTCCCCGCCATCACCCATCGCGGCCCGTTCGTCGCCCCCGCCATCGCCCCCGCAGGGCCTCGCCGCGTCGCGCTGCAGGTCATGGGCCCCACCGACCAGCTCTGGGTCCACGACCTCGATTCCGGCGCCGCGACCCAGCTCACCTTCCACGCCGACAACTCCTGTCCAGTCTGGTCCCCCGATGGCCAGTACATCGCCTTCCGCTCCAATATGGGCGGCAGGCCCGAGCTATATCGAATCCCTGCGGATGGCTCAAGCCCGCCCGAACTGCTGCTCAGTTCCGATGGCGCGCCCGTGCCCACCGGCTTCTCGCCCGACGGGGCATTGCTCATCTTCACCCGCGCCCGCCCAGCCGGTGGTACCGAGATCTGGTCCGTCAAAGTCGGTGAACCCGCCTCCGCTCGCCCGGTCGTGCAGATCGCCCTCGGCGCATGGGGCGGAACCATTTCCCCCGACGCCCGCTTCCTCGCCTTCGTCAGCGAACAAAGCGGCCGGCCCGAGGTCTATGTCCAGCCCATGTCCGCGGCCGGCGCGCCAAACCCCCAGCGATGGCAGGTGACAAGTGGGGGGGGTGGTGCGGGCGATAGTGGCCACGCACCCATCTGGTCACGCGCCGGCGGCGAGCTTTTCTATCGTTCCCAGGGCCAGGTGATCTGCTCCCGCGTCGCCGTCGAACCCAGCTTCCAGCTCGGCCGGCCCCGTACCGTCGCGCAGGGCGCCTTCCTCCCCGCAACGCCCGCCACCGCCAACTACGACGTCTCCGCCGATGGCCAGAGTGTCTTTGTGCTGCGTGCCCGTGATGATGCCAAGCCCGCGCGCGAGCTCCGTGTCATCCTCAACTGGTTTGATGAACTCAACCGCCTCTCGCCCCACAGCCAGCAGGTCCGCGCGACGCCGGCCTCCCGCATCGTCCCGCCCCGCCCGAGCTACAACAGCAGCGCGGGAACGCTGGCCTGATCGCTCACACCGCCGCGGGCGCGGGCTCCGCACGCCCCGCGCTCTGCTCGCGGCCCGCCGCGCCCGGCGACACACCCGTGTACTTGTACACCCGATCCAGCCGCGGCCCCATCCGGCACAGCAGCTCATGCGCGATCGTGCCGCCCGCATTCGCAAGCGCAGGCAGATGGTTCGGCGCGGATGCATTGACACCCACCAGCTCCACCTCCGCGCCCGCAAGCTCAAGCCCCGCGCGCCCCGGCTGCACAAAGCTCGGCGGCAGGTCCGTCACATCAACCGTGATCTGGTCCATGCTCACGCGTCCCACCACCGGTGCAAACAACGTCTCCCCGGATGCGTTCTCCGTCGTCGCCGCCTGCACGCCATGAATCGTCTTGCGGTCCCAGCGCTTCCCCGTAAAGCCCACCATCCCCGGCCCGCCAGTGGGCGAGCCGCCCAGCGAACGCGGATACCCGTCGGCATAGCCAACCGGGATCATCGCGATCTTCGTCATCTTCCCGTCGGCGCGCTTTGGCGCTCGCCACGTCGAGCCATACCCAACGGGCCAACCCGCCGGGATCTCTTCGATGTGCGCAATCGTGCTCGTCCAGCGCACCGCCGGCTCCATCATCGCGGCCTCCGCCGAAAACTCCATGTCCGCCAGTCCGTGCCCCGCCTTGTTCCACACCGCCCCGCCCACCATGCCGTACAACGATTCACCCATGCGCACCATCGTGCCGTGATATGCACGCGATCGGAACGCGCCGCACGAGTTCGCCGCGTGCACCTCCAGCTCCGCAATCCCGCCCGAGATAAGTGTGCCGCGATGCCCGATGAGCGCGGGGTTGTGCCCGCTCGCCGCCGCCGCCTTGAGCATCGGGCTCACGCGGTCGACAAACTCCCGGAACATGCCCCACTGACCCGCGGTCAGCGCGGGGTCATCGCCCGGCGAGGAGAAGTGCGTCATAAGCCCAGCCAGCCGCACGCGACCGGAACTGAGCACCCGCTCAACGATCCGCGCCGCCTCATCAGGACGCTCGCCCCCGCGCGACAGCCCGGTATCGAGCTGCACGTGCACCGGCATGCTCACCCCTACCCGCCCGGCAAGCTCGCTCACCGCGATCAACTGGTCCATGTCGTGAATGACCAGGTGCAGCCGCCCGCCCGCCGCGGCCCGATACAGCGGGTCGTTGCGATCCACACCCGCGACGGGCATCAGCACCAAAATCGGCGCATCGGTGACCGACTCAAACAGCGAGCGAGCCTCATCAAGGTTGTACACCGCGAACATCTTCGCGCCCGCAACGGCGAGCCGCTTCGCAATCCGCGCTGCGCCCATTCCGTATGCATCTTGCTTCAGAACGGCGCACACCCCCGCGCCCCCCAGCGTCCGATCGGGTCCCGGCCCGACAAGGCGGAGAACCCTCGCCAGGTTGCGTTCGATCGCGCCAAGGTCGATCTCAAGTCGGCTGGTGGACACGGCTGCTCCCGCGGTTCGTCCCGACCTCGAAGACGGCGATTTCCGCGTCCTTGTATCGACCCTTCGGATTCCCTACGATCAACAGCGGTTACACGTGCCGCGGCGGGATGAATCCTACACCGCAAGGCAATCCTTAAAAACGCGATCTTCCGCACACGCATGATGTCAGACACAGACCAGCCGTCCGTTCCAGATCACCGTCCCGAAGGTTCCGGCGCGCCGGGCGATGGCCAGCCGCGCAAGCGACGCCGCCGGCGGCGAGGGGGTGGCGATGCGAATGGGGGTGGCGGTGGTGGTGGCCCTGTC
>ENA-ORBV01003827-ORBV01003827.1-microbial-mat-metagenome-genome-assembly--contig:-NODE-3827-length-29663-cov-4.171331_pt1 | contig 29663 bp, 28 predicted proteins | sample MGYA00237777_ERZ505514 | MGnify/ENA primary metagenome ERZ505514 (study PRJEB26160, sample SAMN06269048) | microbial mat metagenome | isolation source: Oligotrophic lake microbial mat | place... | reverse complement strand
ACACTATGGTGAGGCGATCGATACCAGCCAGCGCGCCCTGATTCTCAGCCGCCAAGTGGGCGATCGCCTGGGTGAAGCCAATGCGCTGGCCAGTCTGGGCTATGGCGAAGTGTTTCAGGCACAGTCATTGGAGCATGCCGAAGCGGAGGTTTACGAACGCGCTATTTACTATCTGGAGCAAGGATTAGAGCTGGCCGAAAAAGTAGGCGATCGCCAAAGTCAGGCGCTATGCCTTAGCAGCTTAGGCATTGCCCAGGTGGCACTAGAGCAATATCAGGAAGCGATCGCACCCCTCCAGCGCGGCGTCCAGGCGGCTCAATTTTCGGGCGATCTCTACCTTCAGGGCATCAACCTGGTCTACCTGGCCGAAGCCCACCATCGACTGCAAAATCCTGGCCAAACCCTATCGACTGCCTGCCTTGGCATGTACCTGCTAGAGCAAATCGGCAGTGCTAGCTGGCGGCAACCCGCCGGATTGCTCACCATTCTCAAAGGGCAACTAGGAGAAGGCGCGTTTCAAGACCTGCTGCTGCAACAGCGCCCTAGCATCATTGCCGTAATTGGGGTAGATGGATATGATCACCTGCCCGATTTACTGGAATTTTATCAAGCTGAATAAACCTTTTTCGCCGCCTGAGGAACTGTCATAAAGTCTAGCTAGTCTCTATATCCATAAAGCTAGGATCCAAGAGTATGAAAGGGCTACAGGTGAGAGGAGGTTGCGGTATGAGTTGGGATATAAACAATCGAATTAATTGGAAAGCAATTCCAGCGGCGTTGGCAATGGTGGTGGCGATCGCTACATCTGCCTACGGCCAAGTGCAAACGCCTCTGCAAACAGAAACAGTGGTTCGGGGCACCTCGGGTGGCACCCAGGCGAGCGCCTGTGGATTTATCGCCGGACGACCCAGCCAAACGGTACGAGTGACTGAAACCTTTACTCGGCTGCGGTTTCGGGTGCAGGGTGGAGGCAGCAGCACGTTGCTGATTCTAGGGGGAGATGGCAGCGTTAAAGGCTGTGCCCGCGCCGATAATTTCTCAAATGGCAACATTGAAACGGCGGGTGCCTGGGAACGGGGAACCTATTCGCTGTATGTCGGCGAGCAAGAGCGCGGCAACAGTTCACCCTTTACGCTGTCGATCGTCCAAAACTAAAGCCATCCGATCAGTCTGCACGGGTTTAACCCGTTACTATATAATCTGACAAAATCCAAACCTGACGGTGGGTGACGCCCTTGGCCATCGCGCCGTCAGCTCTGTAGCTGCCAGGTCATATGCCTCATCCCATGCGCCAAATTCTTGAACCAGACGAGAAAAACCTAGGTGGGTCACTTTGGGTGCGCCGCCTCTTGCCTCACGAAATGCGGCAAATGGTGGGGCCATTCATCTTTTTTGACCACATTGGGCCGGCGGTGTTTCCACCAGGGCAGGGCTTAGACGTGCGCCCTCATCCACACATTAACTTGGCCACGCTGACTGGCTGCAGAAACTGCTGAGATTTGAGGATTTCGTAAAGGTTAACGTCTTTTTCCAACAGACAGGCATGGCCACTGTGAGGTAGCGTGGTCAGCCTAGCGTTTGGCAACTGGCACACCAGCGCTTCCGCATCGGGGATGGATGGCAGCAGGCGATCGCTACCACTGGCGATCAGCAAAACTGGCTGCTTTAGCCGATCGAGGGGCAGGTCGTTCAGCCTAAACGATTGCAGCAGCGATATCCGCCACAGCGAAGTTTCTTTTGGCACAGTCCGAACAGCGCTAAAAAATGCCTGATGATTATCCGGCGAAATCCGGCTGAGATCACCCAGAAAAGGGATTAATCCAACAGAGGACCATTCGTATAAGAAGTTAGGAAACCATTGAATAATTTGCCCACCCCATAGCATCCAAGGACGACGGTCAAAGGACGATGCTGGATTCACCAAAATAATTCGATCGAACAACTGGGGTGCCTGAGTCGCTACTTTGAGCGCCAGACACCCGCCAAACGATTCGCCGCAGAGATAGACGGGTCGCCCTGCTGGATGTTTGGCGATCTCGGTATGAATCAGCTCTAAAACTTGACCCGTCAACTCATCCCAGCCCGTTTGGTCGTCCGGTGGAATCGCTAGGCAGCGAACGTCAAAGTCAACCTCTAAGGCTCCTGTTTGAGTTCGCAGCAGTTGCCCAGTGCCATCCATCCCTGGTAGGAACACAAACAGCGGGTGCTGCGGACGAAGCCCACTAGGCGTTAAAAAACAAAGAGAACTTTTAATGTTTGGCGTCATTATCTAAGCACAACCCTGGTCAAGAAGATGAGCAATCTCAGTTTGGCAATACTGGGTCAGTTCGTTGACAACTGTTTTACCCTGTTTGCCTCGGTACATCTGCCGCTGTGATGGGGTCACCCAATAGGGCCGCCCGACTAATACTCTAACTTGATGATAAAGCACCAGCGGATGCCAGCCCAATTGTTGAAACAGGGGTTCAGACGGGTCAAACAAGCCCAGCAGTGGTAGCGGAATAGCAGGACACACACTTTCCTCACGGGCAGCGATCGCCACTGGTAGAATAGCCACATTTTGCCTGGGCGATCGCGTCAATCCGTCTGCCTCTGGGCGATCGAGCTGAGCAGATTTGTCTGTCCGTAGCGCCAAATGAGCAAACCCGCGCTGAAATGCACCCACCTGATTTGGCGCAGTCTGCTGCACCATCGGCTGTGCCCCTTCCGGGAAAATCCCCACCGTTTGTCGAGATTGTAATAACTGACTGGCCTGGCGCAAAAAATGCTGCTTTTGAGAGGCGCTATCTAACGGAACACAGCCTAAAGCCGTCACAATCTCGCGGAGGACGGGGACTTGACCCATGTAATGGTGGCAGGCAAACCGGATCGGCTGACTCAACACCGTCATCAGCAGTGGCGCATCCATAAAACTGCGATGGTTACTGACCACAATTAGGCTGCCATCTTGAGGAATGCGCTCGGCATAATTCAAGGAAACCTGGGTTCCCAAACTAGACAAGAGCAGGTGCGAGAGCAATAGAGGAGTCTGTGGCACCATGGTTGAAGTTGAAAGCAATCGTAGTCTACCTGTTGCGCGAGTAAGAGCCTCTAGAAGGCTAGGTCAGGAGGGAATGTTGCCTGTCTACATCCTCAGTCTACCGTTTGAAAGGCAGACGCGCAGGGGCTTTCAAACCACAGCCCCTACGCCATTGGATGGAAATTGCTGGGTGCAGCCACCGTGCAGCCACGATGCAAAACCCATCTCCGGCAGCCAAACGCTTTTGCTCTAAGCACAGGCAATCGTCACGGGCAATCTGCCCACTTGAGCCGCCACCACCTGCCCGATCGCCTGACTGCTGGCATAGCCATGGGTGCGCAGGGCGTTCAGACACTTGCTGGCCGTTGCCGCTGGCACGCTGGCGAGCAGGCCGCCGCAGGTTTGTGGATCGAACAGCAGCGGAAATAAAGGATGGGCGCTAACAATAGCGAGGTTCTGAATTTGGGCAGCAGCGGTGAGGTTTTGGGGATGCAGAGAGCTGAGAATACCCTGATGTAGGGTGTCGCGGGCACCGTCGAGCAGGGGCAACGCCGCCAGGGAAATTTCGGCGGCGACCTGGGACGCGCGCAGCATTTCGCTCAGGTGTCCTAGCAGACCAAAGCCTGTGATGTCAGTGCAGGCGGTGGCTTGGTGAGTTTGGAACAGCTGGGCGGCGGCTTGATTGGAGCTGAGCATCGACTGAATGGCCGCTTCAATCCAGCGACCTTTGGCCTTGAGCTGCATATCGGCTGCAAACAGGGTGCCCGTACCCAGAGGCTTAGTCAAAATCAGCACGTCGCCGGGAGTCATGCCACTTTTGCGCAGCAGTTGTTCGGGCATGGCTAACCCATTGCAGGCCAGACCAAAAGACAGGCCAGAGTCGGTGCTGGTATGCCCACCGATTAAAACTGCATCGGCTTGAGTCAACACCTTGACGGCTCCAGATAGCAGTTGATACAGCAATTCTTCGTGCTTGGCATCGGTGGCATCGGGCAGGGTGGCGATCGCCAGTGCACTGTGCGGCGTTGCACCCATGGCAAACAAATCGCCTAGAGCATGGGTGGCAGCGATTTGGCCAAACACAAACGGGTCATTGACCAATGCCCGAAAGTAATCGACGGTTTGTACCAAAACCTGCCCTGAAGGAATGCTGATTACCGCTGCATCATCTGGCGCGTTTAGTCCAATCAAGATGTCGTCGCGGTCTAGTGCTCCATTTGATCCACCAATTGATCCACCAAGATCCTGACGCACCCGAGCCAGCGATCGCCCCAATACGGAACTGCCAATTTTAGAGCCGCACCCGGCACAGGGCATTGTGTTCAGAGATGGTGTAGAGGAGGCGATCCGCGCTCCGCGCAGGCAAGCCAACGCTCCCGTTTCCATCCCCGTTTCCATCCCCAATTGCATCGGCTTGAGACTGGTAAACTGATCCATAAACGCCCGATCTACCCGATCCTTCCACTGCCAGATCCACGCCGCCGCACCCAACCCGATCGCCCCTCGGGATGCGACGGCGGTGCGATCGCCCAAGCCAATTAAAATCAGAAACTCCTTCTGGGGCACAAAAGACTGAAGTAGCTGTTGCTGAAGGGCACGACGCAGATTGGTATAGAGCGGCTTGCCTTGGCGCACCGCAAATACGCCCGCCTTAGGCCGTGGATGATTTACCATCGTGGCCACATCGCCAGCGGCAAACACCTGCGGGTGCGACGTCGATTGCAAACAGTCGTTGACTTGAATGAAGCCGCGATCGCAGGTGGCCAAGCCCGACGTCCGCAGCCACGGAGCTGCCGCCGCCTGCGTCACCCAAAATAGCTGATCACAGGCCACCTTTAGCCCCGATTCACACTGCACCCAGTCCTCCCCAACCTGGCTCACTGCTTCGTTGAGATGCAGTTGAACCCCACGACTCTCTAGAATTTGCTGCATTTTTCGCCGCACCCACGGACGACGTTCGGGCATCAGCTCTGCTCCCCGCTGGAATAGATGCAGGGTTGGATTTGGGGCAGATGCTCCCGCCTGTCTGCCAATCTGCTGCAACCGAGACTGCACGGCCAGCGCCAGTTCCACCCCTCCCGTGCCGCCGCCCACAATTCCCAGCGATAGGGCACCTCCTGAAGCGTGATCTGGCTGTGCCAGCTGCTGTACCAGCGCATCCCAACGGCTCAAAAACTGCGAAATCGGCTTCACCGGAATGGCATAGTCTGCGGCTCCCGGCACCGTCGCCACCGCTGGCGTGCTGCCAATATCGATTGAAAGCAGGTCGAAGGCGATCGCTGGACGATTGGCACAAATTACCCGATTATGCGCTAAATCTAGCTCTACCGCCCGGCCCACCACCAGCCGCGCCCCAGCAAAATTTGCCAGTGGCCGCAGATCAATATGGCATTCATCAAAGCCATACAGCCCCGCCACATAACCGGGCAGCATCCCCGAATAGGGCGTATCGGTGACATCTGTAATCAGCGTTAGTCGCACGCCCGGAATCGGGTTCATGCCAAACTGGCGGAGGGCGATCGCATGACTGTGGCCACCGCCAATTAGCACAAGATCTTGGGTAATCGCAGAGATAGGGCGCATAGAGACCGATAAAAGTAGATAGGATTAGATGTTGCTGTCTGATCTGAAGGAACCCACACTCTGCCATGCTAACCACTACGCCAACTACCACGCCGACGGGCGACCTGCCATTTTGGGGGCCATTTTTGGGAGATGAGGTTGCCGCCGAGTATGCTGCTGCCCGTGTGGTAATTTTGCCGATTCCCTATGAGGCAACAACGACGTATCGCAAAGGCTGCGAGAACGGCCCTGCCGCCATTTTAGACGCCTCACACCAAGTGGAATATTACGACGAAGAACTCGATCGCGAACTGTGGCCTGTGGGCATTTATACTCATCCGGCGATCGCCAACACGATCGACGGCTCCGTTGCGGCTGAAGCAATGCTGCAAGTCACCCAAGATACCGTGGCTCGGCTGATTGCCGATGGCAAATTTGTGATTGGCCTCGGCGGCGAGCACAGCATTACCACCGGACTGGTTGCTGCCTACCACCAGGCCAACCCCACCGAACCGTTTACCGTGGTGCAAATTGACGCCCACGGCGACCTGCGCCACGAGTACGAAGGTTCAATCCACAACCACGCCTGCATCATGCGCCGCGTAGTCGATATGGGCCTACCCACCGTGCAAATCGGCATCCGCAGCATTTGTCAAGAAGAAGCCAATTTGATTAAAGAAAAGAACCTGACCGTGTTCCGTGCCCGCGAAATGGCCATGCAGCCCGACTGGATTGAACGCGCTGTTGCTGCCATTCCAACCAAAAAAGTCTTCTTCACCATCGACCTCGACGGCATTGACCCCACCCTCATCCCCGGCGTTGGCACCCCCGAACCCGGCGGTCTCAACTGGTACACCTTCCTGACGTTCCTCAAACAAGTGTTTGAATCCCATGAGGTAATTGGCTGCGACGTGATGGAACTAGCCCCGATCGCCGATTCCGTGGTTTCAGAATTCACCGCCGCAAAATTGGTCTATAAATTAATTGGATATCAGGCGATCGCCCAAAACTGGTAGTGCCAACGGTAAATCAATCAGCCACGCATTGGACTTATCCCTCCGCCCTATGGAAAAACCTAGCACCCGCATTGGCAGCTATGCTCCAGACTTTGAACTCCCTGGCACCGACGGCGATGTGCATCACCTCGCCCAATACCTGAAACAGTTCAAGGCAGTCGGCGCTGTATTTATCTGCAACCACTGCCCCTACGTCCGCATGTACATCGATCGCCTGAAGCAGATTCAGCAGGAGTTCGAGTCGCAGGGCGTCACCCTAATTGGCATTAATTCCAACGACGAAAAGAGCTATCCCGCAGACAGCTTCGAGCACATGAAACAATTCGCTGCCGAGCATCAACTCAACTTTCCTTACCTGCGCGACGTCACCCAAGATGTAGCCGAAGCCTTTGGCGCAGAATGGACACCAGAAGTATTTTTGTTAGATCAAGCAGGCGTCTTGCGCTACAGCGGCTCGGTAGACGACAATGCCCAAAACCCCGCAGTTGTTACCTCAACCTATTTGAAGCAGGCGATCGCCCACCTCCTGGCAGGTTCCCCAATCGCCGCCACCACCACCAGCCCCATCGGCTGTTCCCTCAAATGGCGGCAGAACTAATCTAAGGCAATGAGAGGGAACCATCGGGGAAGTTCTGGAGTGCCGGGTCAAGCGTGCAGGGGGCTGAAGGATTGAATGATTATTTCACACAAATATAAGTTTATTTTTATCAAAACCCGCAAAACAGCAGGCACGAGTATTGAAGTATTTCTATCTCAGCACTGCGCCGCCGACGATATTACAACGCCCATCTATCCCCACGTTGAACCCCACGTTGCTAGAAACTATCAAGGACTATGGAACCCTCTACCGGAGATGTTTTATCGCAAAGGGTGGAATGTTAATAAAACAATTAGTGATGTTTTAAAGCGGCGTAAGTTTTTCAATCATATGCCAGCAAAAGTAGTTCAAGCTAGAGTATCTAACGAAATCTGGCGCAGCTATTACAAATTTTGCGTAGAACGAAACCCTTGGGATAAAACCCTGTCTCATTACTACACGGTTAACGTTCGCACTAAGCAAGATCTGTCACTTGATGACTATTTTCAACAGCGATCTTTCTGTGTTGATCATTCTAAGTATCTCGATGAGCAAGGTAATTACATGGTGGATCGAGTCATTCGATATGAATCGTTAAACCAGGAATTGGGTGAGGTCTTTCATCAATTGGATATCCCATTTGATGGGTCGTTAGGAGTATACGCCAAGGGCAATTATCGAACAGATAAAAGCCCCTATCAAGAGATTTTTTCGACTAGCCAAAAAGAGATTATTGAGAAAAAATTTGCCAAGGAAATCGCGTTGTATGGCTATAGCTATGGCAATTCTCAATCCTAAACTGGGCGCGATCAATATTAATCATTGGTAGGGGCGACACGGTCGTTCGCCCAATTTGAACGGAATGGTTTGTCACCCTCTACAATGCGATCGAGAATCGACCCGATGCCATTGCCTTGAAGAGAGGGCGATCGCCGGGTTCAGTGTCCTGATGTGCCAGTAAAAGGTGCGATCGCGCCGTGTTCTCCGGGGTGTTTAGTCCGAAGTAGGAGTCGCTTGAAGTCGCTTAACTCGCTCCAACAATCCAGGAATTGCCAAAAGTTCTTGAACTGTCGCTTCGCCCTCAGCATCGGCCAAATAGGCCGCAAAATCAGCAAGTGCCTGCAATTGCTCTGGCGATAGTTGTTGAAGTGCCTCATTCAGCTGATGCTGTAATTCAGTCGCAGATAGCTCCTCTGCCGACCCGCTATCATCCATTGCAGAGCTGTCCTCAGTGTTCATTGCTTCGCCGATTTTAGGGGTTAGCCTCCATTGTAAAACAGCCAATTGTCACAAGACACGGGCGCAGCGATCGCACATCGTTGAGAATTTGGGGCGATTTCCCGATCGGAAAGCTACGCCAACTCATGTGGCTGGGAATTGAGGCGATCGCGTTACAGGCTCAAGCCCATTGCCTGTACTGCACCGAAGTGAAAAAGGCTATATCGATTCAGCCAGCCACACGCAAAAAGGTGCGCCCCGTCAGGGAGGCGCACCTTCTTTAGTAACCCTAAATTTCTTCTAGCCCCAATTTTATGAACTGGTCTGACGGTTCACTGGGCCGTGTGCAAACATATCGGGTCAGGTCAGTGCCTTCGCTAAAAACACCGCAGCCGCGCAAGTGTGATTGCCAAAGTCCTGCCTAGAATAGGCCGATGCCGATTTGAACTTACGCCTGTCTGGAATAATATTCCACGATCAGCAGCTCGTTGACCTGAAGTGCAATCCATTCGCGTTCGATCACGCCATTGACCTTGCCAATCATTTTGTTTTTGTCGAATTCCAAGTGGCTGGGCAAGTTGGCCAGTCCTGGGAATTGCAGGTTTTCTACGACGAGCTTACGAGAGCGATCGCTATCCCGCACGCCAACCTCCTCACCGGATCTGCACTGATAGCTAGGAATATCGACCACGCGACCATTAATCGTCACATGACCGTGGTTCACCAACTGCCGCGCCGCCGGAATAGTAGGAGCCATCCCTAAACGGAACACCGTATTATCCAACCGCATTTCTAGATATTGCAGGAGGGTTTGTCCGGTAGAACCAGCTGCCCGACGCGCTTTTTTCACATAGCGCAGCAGTTGACGTTCCGTAACGCCATAGTTGAACCGTAGCTTTTGCTTCTCTTCCAATCGCACCGCATATTCGGTGCTTTTTTTGCGGTTTTGTCCGTGTTGACCAGGGGGGTATGCCCGCTTTGCACTCTTGCGCGTCAATCCTGGCAAGTCTCCCAGGCGACGCACAATTCTGAGGCGGGGACCTCGATATCGTGACATCTAGATTCCTCTCCGAAACGCTTTCCCAAACCTCTAATTGTAGTCGCTTTAGTTCACTAGTGAAAACTACTTCCCTACAAAATCGGCTTCACCTCAATTCTAGCGGCTACCTCAGCCTTACGGAAAAACTTGATGGGAAACCTGTTTCCTCGGGTAGATTTGTGGTTGGGGATAGTCAGCTTTACTGATTGCTGAAACTGAGATTAATACAAGAAACGAATACGTCCCCGCCCTAGTCCGGTTTTGAGACATTTTGGGTGAAGATTGGGGTAGTATGTATCTTAGGACTACGTACTAAATCAACCAATACCTCAACTAATGCGTTGATTCATGTATGAGCTATGTATCGCTGGCTGTAGCGCCACGAGCAGCCGATCAGAGCCGACTAGTTTGGAAAGAGCTAGTTAAGGCTGATTATTTTTGGCAATCTTTACGATCATTTTGAATATTAACCATGACTAATAGTGTTGTAATGCCACCCGTCGCTCACCCTATGGTGAAGTTTCAGCGTCAGGTGCGCTCGTTAGTGACCTCTAAGGTACTTAAGCCTGGTGATAGCATTTGGAAAATTGCCCTGCTGTATGGCGACGACTGGAGCTATTGGAAGCGCGAATTGGAAGATTTTGAGTTCACGATGCAAGACCCTGTCAGCGATTTGCTGGCGGTAGAAATGTGGGACGACGAATAAAGCATTGGCAAAAGAGTGCTATCAGAGTTCATGCTTCAGAGTGAATGATGCGGAACCGCCAAGAGTAGAGCCGCGACAGTCTGCTCTTGATGTAGCTTTCAAGCTCGTTCAGAGTTAGTTTAAGACTGGCTAGACCCTAATTCTTTCAAGGCCCCATGAATCTCACAAATCAGGTTTTTCCGGTTATCTGGCAAGATGACCATGTTTGGCTCATTGATCAAAATCGCTTACCCGGTGAATATGATCTGGTGCAGATTAGCCGCTCAGACGACATGGCCGTGGCAATCAAAACCATGATTGTGCGGGGTGCGCCGGCAATTGGAGTAGCGGCAGCCTACGGCATGTATTTGGGAGCGCGTGAGATCATCACGGCTGATCGAGACCAATTTTTGGCGCGGTTAGAAGCCGTTGCCAAAACATTGCGGGAAACTCGTCCGACTGCGGTGAACCTGTTTTGGGCGATCGCCCGCATGATGAAAGTCGCTCGGCAAACGATTGGACCGATTGCTCACATCAAGCAAACCTTGCTAGACGCCGCCCAAGCAATTCAAGCTGAGGATTTGCAGACCTGTCAGGCCATTGGCGACCATGGGTTAGACGCACTGCCGCAAACCCCTGCCCGTCTGCGGTTGCTCACCCACTGCAATGCCGGAGCACTGGCCACGGCGGGCTACGGCACAGCGCTGGGCGTCGTGCGCTCGGCGTGGCGAGATGACCGCCTAGAGCGAGTTTATGCCGATGAAACCCGACCTCGGTTCCAGGGAGCACGGCTCACAGCGTGGGAGTGTGTGCAGGAAGGCATTCCGATTACGCTGATTACCGACAGCATGGCGGCACACTGTATGCAGCAAGGCATGGTGGATGCTGTGGTCGTTGGTGCAGACAGGATTACGGCCAACGGCGATGCCGCCAATAAAATTGGCACCTACAGTTTGGCGCTGGTGGCCAAAGCCCACAATATTCCCTTTTTTGTGGCCGCTCCCCTGTCTACTGTTGATTTTGACCTCAGCGAGGGTAGCCACATTCCCATTGAAGAACGCGACCCTGACGAGGTGCGCCAAATTGGGGAGACGGTGATTTGTCCGGTGGGTGTAGATTTCTATAATCCTGCCTTTGATGTGACTCCAGCCGCGCTAATTATGGCTATCTTCACCGAACATGGAGCCGTAAAACCCCATGAGCTGATTCATCTAAAACCTCAACAAGTGCTTTAATTGGGGTTGCTTGTTGCTGAATGTAGGGACGGCCCACAGCCACACGGGCTAGCGGCAGGGGTAGTTGGCGAATTACCCCTACGAGATTCATCCCTATAAACCAGCAAAACCCTCAATTTATCTGCCTTCTTCCAACTGCGATCGCAGGTTTGCCAAATCCTCATCGGCACTAGGACTCACCGAACTAGCAGGGAGGCTAGATGGAGCAGCGCCAGACACCAGCTGTGCTTTCATTGCAGCCAGTTCGGCATCGACATCGTCGTTGCTGGCCAGTTGGGCAAATTTTTGCTCTAGGGTGTCGCTATTGAGTTCGGCGATCGCCTCCGACTTCGCCTCTAGCTCCAGCACCTTTTGCTCCATCCGCTCAAATGCCGCCACGGAGCCGTCGGGGCTGAACTTGCCCATCATGTCATTTAGCTTCTCCGAAGCCTTGGCAGAGCGGGCACGAGCAATGTACATGTCCTTTTTGGTCTTTGCCTCTGACAGCTTGCTCTCTAGCATCACCATGTTCTGCTTCATCTGCGTCACAATGGTGCTTTGCTGGTCAATTTGGGTCTTGAGGGCGTCTGCGGTGTCTTGATAGGTTTTGCGGCGAGACAAGGCTTCGCGGGCTAGCGGTTCTTCGCCTTTTTGCAACGCCAACTGCGCCCGCTGATACCACTCTTGGGACATGCCTGCGGCCTGCAACTGCTGCCGTTCGGTGCGCTTTTGGGTGGCGATCGCCTGGGCAACCGCCTGTCGCAGCCTAATTAAATCATCCTGCATGTCTAGCACGGTCTGCTCCAGAATCTTTTCTGGATCTTCGACCTGGCTAATCAGGCTAGTTAAGTTAGCTCGAATCACGCGCCAGATTCGGTCAAAAAACGCCATGACCAATCTCCGATAGGCTTACGGGTTAGCAATCCACTATCAATCGTAACGCCTTAATCGTAACGTACGGGCGAGGCTGTCCTGCCAAACCCCAAGCACAAACCCTAGAAAAATAGCCGCCTTGGGCAAAAGACAACCAATCGTCTTTTGCCAAAAAAAACAGGTTCTGGTGAACCTGGAGGGGGAACTGCCGCTGTTCAAGTCCCGTCAAGGCAGCTTCACGGCCAATTGTTAAGCGTATAAAATCTATCGACAGCCGCTAAAACCATACCCCCTGTGGAAGGTAAGCTGAAGTCGGGTTTAAATATGCCGTATCCGTTAAATATGAGTATTATGCGGAGCGATCGCTTTATTGGTAAACAATGCTCCTAAGCTAGAGGAGAGCTAAGGTGTCTCAACGCCTTCTATTCAGATTTACTTAGACTGCTACAAGCTTCAGGAAGAATATTTCGTAAAACTCGCATTTTTATCCGTGTTTTTGCAGGCGGAATCTTTAGCTCTTGTTTTGATCAACCATACGAGGCAATGCAGGAGATTTCATGGCAAAGTCATATGCAGATATTGATCTGGCAGAGTTTATTGATCATGCGCTGTTAAGTCCAGTCGCTACGACGGAGCACGTAGCCAAATGGTGTGATGAAAGCGATCGCTTCAAATTTGCTGCCGTCTGCGTCTTTCCTGTGCATGTGCGACAGGCTGTGGCTCTACTCCACGGCAAACATCCCCAGGTTGCGGCTGTGATTGGCTTCCCATCGGGTGCTACGACCTCCGCCGTCAAGCTTTACGAAGCTCAAGAAGCCATTGAAAACGGTGCCACGGAGCTAGACGTAGTGATTAACCTCGGTTGGCTCAAAGAAGGAAAAACCGACGAACTGCATCGCGAGATTGCCCAAATTTGTGAAGCGGCCGAATATCCTGTCAAAGCCATCTTAGAAATGGGACTATTGACAGAAGCGGAAAAGCGGATAGCTGCCGACATTTGTATGGACGCTGGCGCAGCTTTCCTCAAAACTAGCACTGGCTGGAATGGAGGCGCGACGCTGGCCGACATTAAGCTGCTCAAAGAAGTGACCAGAGACCGGATTGGGATTAAAGCATCCGGCGGCATCCGCACTGCCCAACAGGCCATGGATTTAATTGTGGCTGGTGCCACTCGCCTCGGCACATCTACAGGGCCAGATCTCATTCGTCAGCTTGCTACGCTAGGAAGGGAAGGTGGAGCTAAGGAGGAAGAATGAGGGATGAGGGATGAGGGATGAATGGGAAACGGGTAAGCTGGTTGCCCTGGCTCTGTCCGCGATCGCAAGCATTCTGAAAGACTTACCCTCCCCCATTTGCTATCCTTCCGCCTTCATCCCTCCGCCTTCATCCCTCCGCCTTCTGCCCTCCGCCTTCATCCTTCTCTTCCATGTCCAGAACCTATAAAGCTACAGGAATCAATCTTAAGGGGATGCCGATTGGGGAAAGCGATCGCCTCCTGACTGTGTTGACCCGAGAATTCGGGCTAATTCGGGCTGTTGCGCCTGGTGCGCGCAAGCATGAGTCTAGTTTGCGAGGGCGGAGTGGTTTATTTGTCGTGAACCACTTATTAATTGCTAAAGGGCGGAACTTAGACAAAATCATCCAGGCAGAGAGTATAGAATCTTACACGGGTCTCAGCCAGGATTTGCGGAAACTGACGGCGGGACAGTACCTAGCAGAACTGGTGCTGCATCAGGCGCTGAGCCATCAACCCCAGGAAGACCTGTTTGCCCTACTCAACGAACAGTTGCGCTGGCTAGAGCAACTGCCCGCCTCGGCAATTTTGCCCTATCTGTCCTATGCCATGTTTCGGCTGTTGGCCTTGGCAGGTGTGGCTCCTCAGGTGCATGAATGCTGTATTACTCAGCAACCGATCTTGCCTAACTTTAGTGACCTCAATTGGCAGGCAGGGTTTCATCCTGCCCTGGGAGGCGTGGTCACTATTGGCGCGCTAGAGCGCCTAAAAGCACATCCGTCCTCGCTAGATTCTCCTACCCAGGCAGTAGATTATGGTCAAACAGTTTCACACTTTCAGGATTTAGCGGAGAATGGGGAGAAGAAGGTGAAGGCGATCGCCTCTTTTCCCGTTGCATCTAACAGCGGCAGAGCCAATTCGATTGCTCCAGGCCAGGCTCAACCACTTGCGCCACTGGCATCTGAAACCTCTTCGAGGTACCGCGTCAAGCCTAGCCGCCAGAACCTCTCTGAGTTGGGAGTTCCCATCACAGCAATGGAATTGGCGGTGTTGCAGCAGTTGCCAGAGGCAAATTTGATTCAGCCTGACGGATCGCTGCCTTGGTCGCTTACGCTAGAGAAAGGCTTACCCTTCGATGTTTGGGTATGCGTTGAGCGAATCCTGCGGCGCTATGCCCAGTATCACTTCGATCGCTCCATTCAGTCTGCTGCTTTAGTAGACACCTGTTTTTCAGTTAGTTCCTCACCTTCCCCGGTCACCTGAGACATGATGCAACGGCTTGATTTAGACCTAGACATGCTCCTGATGACGCAGCTTGACCCAGTTGGGGACACGGCGGCAACGGGGGTGCCCCGGATTGTGCCCCTCCGGCCATCGGATAGAATTCCGAATGGGCTAACTACCGATGTGCCCATTACTACCCTCAATGGTGGTTCGGGTGGGTTTAACCAGGAGTCTACCGGGTCTAAAAATGTGTCTAAAAAAGGCCCCACCGCCGCATCAGACCAACCGAGCCAGCCAGAGTATGCAGGACGGCTAGAGCAGTGGGACACGCCTGAATCTGGATCGCCTCAGATCGCCTCACCATCTGGGTTAGAAATCCAAGCCGAAAAAATAGGCGAAAAGCCTAACAAGCAGAATGGCGCTGGCGGCAACCCAACTAACGATATCCTGCCCGCGATCGCAAATTTGGCATTGGTAGCCGGAGATGGCCTTACAGAAAGCAATCTAGTGGAGCTAGAGCATGGCTCTAGCTCCACACCACCAACGCCCCCGCCCGATCGAATTGAGGCCGAAGCTACAGGCATAGAAGCTAAAACCGAGCGGGGGTTTCTGCCCGTCCTCAGAAATCGCAACTTTTTGGCGCTGTGGAGCGGTCAGGTTTTTTCCCAGCTGGCCGATAAAGTTTACCTAGTGCTGATGATCATGCTGATCACTAAGCACTTTCAGTCCGAAGGTCAAACCATTAGTGGCTGGGTCTCAGCCATCATGATTGCGTTCACCATCCCGGCTGTGTTGTTTGGCTCGGTTGCGGGTGTCTACGTAGACCATTGGTCTAAAAAGACTGTCTTAGTCAGTACAAATCTGCTGCGGGGCGGGCTAGTCCTGGTGCTGCCTCTGCTGATGTGGGTTTCGCAGGGTTGGTCAGCCCTGGCAGGGGTGCCAATTGGCTTCTTGGTGATGCTGGGAATTACGTTTTTGGTCTCGACCCTAACGCAGTTTTTTGCTCCCGCTGAGCAGACGGCCATTCCGCTGTTGGTTGAGCGCAAGCACCTGCTCTCGGCCAATTCACTCTACACCACCACCATGATGGCGTCGGTGATTGTGGGCTTTGCGGTAGGAGAACCGCTGCTGGCCTTTGCAGACATGGCGATCGCCCCCCTAGTCAAGAATGTAGACATTGGCAAAGAGCTGCTGGTCGGGATTAGCTACGCCATGGCGGGCGTTTTGCTGCTGCTGATCCGTCCCCACGAAAAAGTAGATCAGTCCAAGCAAGACACGCCTCACGTTTGGGAAAACATCCGAGATGGGCTGCGCTACCTCAAGGATCATGAGCGGGTGCGTGGCGCGATGATTCAGCTCGTGATTTTGTTCTCAATTTTTGCGGCACTAGCGGTACTGGCCGTGCGGCTGGCAGAAGTGATCCCCGAAATCAAGTCTTCCCAGTTTGGCTTTTTGCTAGCAGCTGGAGGCATCGGCATGGCAGTCGGCGCAGTGGTGCTGGGGCACGACGGGCAGCGATTTGCTCGCGCTCAGCTCAATTTGTATGGCTCGTTGGGCATGACGGCGGCGCTGACGGCTCTGTCTTTATTTAATCAGCGGTTAGTTCCTGTATTGATTCTGCTGGCCGTGTTTGGAGCCTGTGCGGCGATCGTCGCTATCCCCATGCAAACGGCAATCCAAGAAGAAACGCCGGAAGAAATGCGGGGCAAGGTGTTTGGCCTGCAAAACAACGCCATTAACATTGCCCTCAGTCTGCCGTTAGCCCTGGCTGGGGTGGCAGAAACTTTCTTTGGTTTGCGGATTGTGTTTTTAATGCTGGCAGCCTTGGCACTAGCGGGTGGCATGCTGAGTTGGGCGATCGCCCGCTCAAAATCAAACTAACCGGTATCGGAAATGATTAAATGATGATTAAATTCATGTATTCATGTCAATCCTTTCAAAATTACCGTTAATTTGAATGCATATTGCCTGGCTTGGTAAAAAATCGCCCTTTTGCGGCAATGTTACCTACGGTCGAGAGGTGACAAATGCGCTTCTAGAGCGTGGTCATCACGTTAGCTTTCTGCACTTCGCTCAGGAAGAATCTGTAGCAGAACTGTTGCCTGAGGAACTTCAAGAAGTTTCAATTCCCTGCCTTTACAAATCACAGATTTATACCATCCCCTCTCCCAAAGCTAGTCGGGTTTTGAGTCAGGCACTAAGACGGCTAAAGCCTGATGTTGTCCACGCCTCTCTTACCCTATCTCCGCTTGATTTTGTCCTACCCGAAATTTGTGAAGAGCTAAATCTGCCTTTAGTGGCAACCTTTCATCCCCCCTTCGACCGCAAGCGGCGCAACCTCACATCAGGCACCCAGCACCTGATGTATCAGCTCTATGCACCATGCTTAGCCCACTACCAGCGCGTCATTATTTTCTCCGAGATTCAGCGTGACCTGTTAATGCGGCTCGGTGTTCCTCAAGATCGGCTGGCCGTTATCCCCAATGGGGTAGATGTCGAACGATACTCTCCTGGTTTATCTCGGCTCAAGACCGAACTAGATGCCCGTCGTCTATTTATTTATCAGGGCAGAATTGCCACTGAAAAGAATGTAGAATCCCTGCTGAAAGCCTGGAAACAGGCCGATATGGGCGAAGGCAGTAAGCTGGCGATCGTCGGTAGCGGCCCTCTAGCTCACACGTTAATGTCGTTTTATGGCAGCGATCTGGGGATCATTTGGTTAGGTTTCATTGCCGATGAGCAGCGGCGTATCGAAATTCTACGTGGGGCCGATATCTTCATCCTCCCCTCGCTGGTCGAAGGTCTTTCCCTTTCTCTTCTAGAAGCCATGGCCTGTGGTGCTGCCTGTTTAGCGACCGATGCCGGAGCCGATGGCGAAGTCCTAGACAATGGTGCCGGTGTTGTCCTCAGCACCCAGCGCGTTTCAACTCAGCTACAAACGCTGTTACCGATGTTCCGCGATCACCCTGAACTCACTGCTTTACTAGGACGAAAAGCCCGCCAACGGGTGCTGGACCGCTACACCCTGACCCGCAACATTACCCGCCTCGAAGAACTTTACCGAGACCTATTACTGAATCACCGAACCTACCTGGCATCGTCTCGATTGTTCGGTAGAGATGAAGCTGGCTAGGCGCTAGCCGTTTGGGCGGGCGGCGGCTAGAAGCTCATCGGCGAGGGAGCATCGATTAAGATACGAAAATCACTGTTCAGACATACTTGTTCAAGTGCTATCATACGAAAGCACTAATTTTGTGCCTTGGATGGCAGTTGGGGCAAGCTGGGAGAATCCGGCGGTAACGCCAGGGTTAGCTCATCAGGCTCGTTCTTAGCTGATCTGTGTGCGCTTAGGCGCTATGCACTTAGGTAAGCCTCAATACCCCAAAGTTGTGCTGACCACTCCCCATCCCTCCGGCGCTGGCGAGGAGACAAACCATGGCAGAAAAAGACGAAGTTAAAGGGCAAGAGACTGTCACTGCGGAAGCAAAGGCAGCGAAACCATCCGAGGCAAAGGTTTTGGATCAGTCAGCGGCGTTTAGTATTCCTACGTTTCTCAAAGGAACCAAGGAAGAACTAGACAAAGTGGTCTGGCCCAGTCGTCAGCAATTGGTGAGCGAATCTCTCGCGGTTATTTTGATGGTGACCCTTTCGGCGACCATCATTTATTTGTTCGATAACTTGTTTATTTGGGCTGCCAAGCAGGTGTTCTGATGGTTTTTGCTTCAGATGAATCGGACAACTTAGAGTCAGTTAAAGACGCCCAATTTGACGACGCGGAATCGACCGTTCTTCAAGGAACTGCTCGTTGGTATGCGGTTCAGGTTGCCTCCGGCTGCGAAAACCGGGTCAAGATCAACCTGGAACAGCGAATTGGGACGTTAGATGTGGCAAACCGGATCTTGCAAATTGAGATCCCTCAGACTCCGGTTCTGAAACCTCAAAAGGCCAGTAAGCCCAAAGAGGCCAGTGAGAAAGTCTTCCCCGGCTATGTCTTAATTCGCATGATTATGGATGATGAAGCCTGGCAGGTCATCAAAAATACACCCAACGTGATTAACTTTGTTGGGGCAGAGCAAAAGCGTCGCTACGGGCGTGGGCGCGGGCATGTTAAACCCATGCCGTTGGGTGCGTCGGAAGTTGAGCGCATCTTTAAGCGTGCCCAAGAGCAAAAGCCGGTTGTCAAGATTGACATGGCAGCTGGAGATAAGATTGTCGTGCTATCGGGACCCTTCAAAGAATTTGAAGGCGAGGTCATTGAGGTTAGCCCTGAGCGCAGCAAGCTCAAGGCACTACTCTCAATCTTTGGCCGAGACACGCCTGTAGAGTTGGAGTTCAATCAGGTTCAGAAACAGAGCTAACGAAGTCATGGCAAAAAAGGTTGTCGCAGTCATTAAATTGGCTATCAATGCAGGCAAAGCGAACCCTGCACCCCCGATTGGCCCAGCATTGGGTCAGCATGGGGTTAACATCATGATGTTTTGTAAGGAATATAATGCTAGAACTGCCGATCAGGTAGGACTAGTAATTCCGGTCGAAATTTCGGTCTTTGAAGATCGGAGCTTCACATTCATCCTCAAAACGCCCCCCGCGTCAGTTCTAATTCTGAAAGCGCTGGGTAAGGAAAAAGGCTCGGGTACTCCCAATAAGGTCAAGGTTGGTGCTTTAAGCCGCGCCCAACTGAAAGAAATCGCCCAGACCAAGATGCCTGACCTCAACGCCAATGACGTTGATGCGGCGATGAAAATCATTGAAGGTACAGCCCGCAATATGGGTGTGACGATCGCCGACTAGCTGTTTTCAGTTAGGAATGGTTGCTTTTAACTGGATTCCAGCTTGAATCCACTGTGAAATGTCCTGTTATCGGGGGAGAAATTTTTATTTCGTCAGCACCCCAGGAGTAAATATGGCCAAAAAAGTATCGCGTCGATTAAATGAGTTGCAGAAAAAGGTCGAGGATCGAGCCTACGACCCAGCAGACGCTCTTGCCCTGCTCAAGGAAACCGCTACAGCTAAGTTTTCCGAGTCTGCTGAAGCGCATATTCGTCTGGGAATTGATCCTAAATATACTGACCAGCAGCTGCGCACCACGGTGGCGCTGCCTAAGGGTACAGGTCAACTGATCCGGGTGGCGGTGATTGCCCGAGGGGAAAAGGTCGCGGAAGCAGCGGGTGCAGGGGCTGACCTTTCGGGTTCGGAAGAGCTAATTGACCAAATCCAGAAAGGGATGCTGGATTTTGACGTGCTGATTGCCACTCCAGATATGATGCCAGCTGTGGCAAAGCTGGGTCGGTTGTTGGGTCCTCGCGGCCTAATGCCTTCGCCGAAAGGAGGAACAGTCACGTTTGACGTGCCTCAGGCGATCGCCGAGTTCAAAGCTGGTAAACTAGAGTTTCGCGCTGACAAAACGGGCATTGTTCACGTTATGTTTGGTAAGGCAACTTTTTCTGCCGAAGATTTGCTGATTAACCTCAAGGCATTACAGGAAACTATCGACCGCAATCGTCCTTCGGGCGCTAAGGGTCGCTACTGGCGCACCATGTTCATTGCTTCTACGATGGGTCCTTCAATCCAGGTAGATATCAACGGACTGCGTGACATGAAGTTAGGTGATGCTGCCTCGGCTTGATGCTCTCGGCTGAATGCCTCTGGTTAAATGCTTTACTGTCCTTGACCTGGTTCATTTGTAGCGCGAGAGACCTCGTAAACAGCCATACCGTTTTCACAACTGAATCTCTAAGCCAGAGACAGCAGGAGCTAAGCGCTTAATCGCCTGCCGAGGTTTATCTAACCTTCAACCGCTACTCATCTCTATGATGAGGTCAGCGGTTGAAGTAGATATCACCCCGGCATTATGTCCGGGGTTTTTTATCGGTTAGGAAGGCAAGATGCTTCAGCGGAAAGACAGGGTTGATGATTTTGTACCCGATTTAAGGAGGTGAGATACGTATGGGTAGAACGCTAGAAAATAAGCAGGCTATTATTGCTGAGCTAAAAGAAATCCTGAGTGCATCACAGATTGCATTTGTGATTGACTACCAGGGCTTAACCGTAGCCGAGATTACTGACCTAAGGACGCGTCTGCGCCCCAGTGGCACAGAGTGTAAGGTCACCAAAAATACGCTGATGCGGATTGCGGTGGAAGACAGCCCCACCTGGAAACCAATCACCGAGTTTTGCAAAGAGTCTTCTGCCTTTTTGCTAGTCAAAGACGATATTGGCGGTGCGATCAAAGCGTACCAGGACTTCCAAAAAGTCTCCAAGAAAACCGTAATTCGCGGTGGAGTCATGGAAGGGCGGGCGCTGTCTGAAGCCGATGTGAAGGCGATCGGAGATTTGCCGTCGAAGGAACAGCTGATTGCCCAAATCGCAGGTGCCCTCAACGCCGTTACAACCAAGGTTGCGGTTGGCATCAAGGAAGTACCGTCGTCGCTGGCTCGCTGTGTGCAGGCGATCGCCGACAAGGATACCGCCGACAAGGATACCGCCGACAAGGATATCGCCGACAAAGATATCGCCGACAAAGATCAAGAAGCCGCCTAACGTCTAGCTGGCCGATTGTTGAGGCTGTTATTCTCTGCTTAAAACTGTTTACATTATCCACATTCAACTTAGAGGAGATCCTCCATGTCTGCTGCTACTGATGAAATTCTCGAAAAGCTCAAGACGATATCCTTGCTAGAAGCGGCTGAACTCGTCAAACAAATTGAAGAAGCCTTTGGTGTAACCGCAGCCGCTCCTGCTGGCGGCATGATGATGATGTCTGCTGCACCGGGTGCAGCGGCGGTAGAAGAAGTCGAAGAGCAAACCGAATTCGACGTAATTTTGACCGAAGTGCCTGCCGACAAGAAGATTGCTGTGCTGAAGATCGTTCGCGAATTGACTGGTTTGGGTCTAAAAGAAGCGAAAGACGCCGTGGAATCTACCCCCAAAGCCATCCGCGAAGGGATACCCAAGGAAGCTGCCGAAGAAGCCAAGAAGAAATTGGAAGAAGCTGGCGGTAAAGCGACGGTCAAATAGGTTGGCATTCAGTCAATCCACTTGAACAGGAGCGCACTCTACTTAACTGTTAGAGTGCGCTTTTTTACAGTCGTTGAGCCTCATAGTCGTTGGGCTTTATAGGTATGAAAGCTTTGAAATACACCTACCGTTTCAAACGTGTAAGCTGGAAGCAGTTGGGGTGAAACAAACTGGCGAATCTCGCTCGGCAGCAGCTCATGCACTGAAAGCTCGGTTTTGTAGAGGCTAAGGAATAGAAAATTGCTTTGCTTTGTATTTTTTGTAATTATTTTCTGGATGTCAGCCTGGTTTTCTTTTAGCAAATCAATACATTGGCCTTGCAAATCATTGCCTAGAATGTTTGGCGCTTGAGGGCAAACATTTTGCTTGAGATAGCGCGTCAGCCGCTTGGTGGCGTAGCGGTTATAGGCCGAGCGAGGGGGGTTGGTGAGGGCCATCGCAACGCCTAGCCCGGTAAACGCTAGAACCGTTACGAAAAATGCAATCTTTCTGTATCTCATGGTAGCTATGGAATTCAGTATAAGACTAGTATTGAGGGTTTTGTCCCTGATGCTGTTGAAGTCGGGTGAGTTGGGTTTTTGTGGCTAGCCCTCTTTTTGGAAAATGTGCTACAGTAAAAAATGTTATGGCGAGCGTAGCCAAGTGGTTAAGGCAGTGGATTGTGATTCCGCCATGCGTGGGTTCGAGCCCCATCGTTCGCCCTTAAATTAAATTTTGTCTCTTAGAGCCAAGCGGGTGTCCTGTTCATACAGAACACCCGCTTGACTTTTAATCCTGCTTTTCTAATGGGCTTTAGGAGGAGGATATCCGGGTGCTTGACGCATCTTGAAGCCGCTCTAACCAGACTTCCACCTCTACTTGTAAGATTTGCCCGAGCTTGAGTAGATGGTGCAGGTCTGTGACGTCTAAGCAGGCGCTATGTTCAGAGGTTTGGCCAGCTGGCTCCAAGAGAGCAACATCCAGTAGGCGTGGTAAAAGATGCTGCGGCACAATTTGGTGTTGCAGGCTGCGGAAGTAAAGTTCTTGAGCGCGATCGAGCAGCAGGGGCAGGTGAAGCTGTTGTCCAATCGCAATTAGTCGGGCAATCCAGCACACATCTACTTCTAAGGTGGCAGGGCTGATGTCGTTTAGTAAGTGCCAAAGCGATCGCAAAATCAGTCGCTCTAAGGTTTGTTTGATCTGAGGTTGGCGGATCTGGCAGCGCAGGTGATTGGCTTCAGTGGCGATCGCCTCCAGTTCTGCCAAATAGCTGGCACAAAGCTGAGGATGGGCGGGTGGAAAATCACCGGTTTCGCGTTCGAGAGCCTGGAGTGAGGTGATGGCTCGGTGTCCGAGGGCAACCTCTGCGGCCACCTGTAGCTCGTGAGGTGCGGCCAAACTATCTCGCTGAAACGCCATTAATACGCCGTAGTTGTCTCGATAGACCTGGGTATACAGCTGATCTAATCGCGTTAACGTCTCCTGGCTGAGGAGATGCATAATCCGATGGCGATCGTCAGCAAACAGATTTTGGAGGCCGTAAGACTGATCCCCAAACACTCGGCTCATGGCTAAAATTACCTGTGCTGCACTAGCCAGCGTCAGCGATTCCATAATGCCGTCCTTCAGTTGCAGGTAGGCTCGGCGGCTGGTGAAGGGCTGCACGCAGCAGTGGAAATCCCAGCCGCCTAGATGCAACACGGCATAGACCAAGTTGATCGATTCTCGGGTGATTTCTGAGGTGAGTTGGACATGTCCAACTGCCAGCGTCAAGGCACCCATGCGCTGAAGTTGGTAATCTAGTCGCTGTACGGTGTAGCAGTAAACGCGCTGTTCAGAGGCATAGGAGTTAAACAAAGAGCTGATGGCATAATGCGCCGCCACCTGCTCAGAGCTGACCCGAGCCGAGGCTACGAGTTGACGAAACACCTCTGCGCCGTTGGCAAATGCTTCTACATTACTGGGGATCGTGGCTAGTCGGCGGATGAAGGCTTTTTCAAGCTGGACATTGGCCAAGTCTTCGGCTAGTTCGAGGGCGCGGGCAGCATAGCGCAAAATTTGCGTTCCTTCGGGCCGAGACACTTCCTCGAAGAACCAGCCGCAGCTCGTATACATCAGCAGAGTATGGCGCTGCATTTCGAGCAGTCGCAGGGCATCGACCCGTTCACTGTTAGTCAGCCTGTGGGACTGGTGGGTGGCTAGAAATTGGTTGATCGTGGTAACAGAGCGATCGCCAATCACATCGACATAGGCATCACGCGCTTGCCACGGATCTTTAAACAGCTTGCTGCCTTGATCCTCATAGATCCGAATTAGCTGATCGCGCAGCCAGTCCAGCGTATCTCGCAGGGGTCTGCGCCACTTTTGATGCCACAGGCCGCCGCCGCCACAGCCACAGTCATCCTGCCAGCGATCGACCCCGTGAGAACAGCTCCAGGCGGTCACAGGCTTCAGCTCAACTTCCCAGCTGGGTGGGCTAAAGCTGAGGTAGTGAGCGAAGTTGGTTACTGTCCAGCCATGACGCGGAAATTCATTGGTAAACGCATAGGACAGCGCCTTTTCAGTGCCGCTCTTGTGGTGGCCAAAGGTTTCGCCATCAGTAGCGACTGAAATTAGCTGAGAGCGCCGATGATCGCCCCGTACCGCCTGTTCAATGCGGGCTGCAAAGTGCTGAGAGCTGCCCAACACATCATTGAAGCCCATATCGCGGGAAATGGGACCATCGTAGAAAAAGATGTCGATGTAGGGATAGGATGTCTGATCAGACGCATGGGTTGAGGGTTCCTCCGCCCAAACGCCTAGCACCTGCTCGCCCTTCAAATAGCAGCGGTAGGGTTGTACGGGGTCAATCTGCCCGCCCCCAACTTCTGTCCATTGGGGATCGAGGGTGTCGGCAGTCGCGATGGGTCGGCAGCGCTGCGCCTGAGAAGGAGCCAAGATGATGAAGCGAATCCCTTGCTCTACCAATAGTTTGACGGTATCGTAATCTACGGCCGTTTCAGCCAGCCACATGCCTTCGGGATCGCGCCCAAAACGAGACTTGAAGTCTGCCTTGCCCCAGCGGATTTGGGTACGTTTGTCGCGCTCATTGGCCAGCGGCAAAATGATGTGGTTATACACCTGGGCGATCGCATTTCCATGGCCATTGAGGCGAGCGCAGCTCTTGCGATCGGCTGCCAAAATCCGCTGATACACTTCGAGATCGTATTGTTCCAGCCAGCTCATCAGCGTCGGGCCAATATTGAAGCTTAAATACTCGTAGTTATTGACGATCCCCACCAGCTTGCCCTGGTCGTTTAGCACACGGGCAAACGCGTTAGGGCGATAGCATTCGTGATGAATGCGCTCGTTCCAGTCATGGAAAGGACTAGCGCTGGACTGGCGTTCAACCGCATTGAGGTAAGGATTCTCGCGCGGGGGCTGATAGAAATGCCCATGAACCGTCACAAACACGCCCGTTGCCGATCGTTGGGGATCAAGCTGAGCAACGCTAGAATCGGGTGCTGGTAACCACGAAGCGGAGGCCGGAAGCGTTGCCAGATTGTCAGGTTCCTGTGACGCCAACGAATCAGACTGTGAGGAAGAGGTCATGCAATGAATCCGCAGAAGAACGAGCAGAAGGACGAAACGGACAGACGAAGCAAACAATCAACTCAATCGTGGGGATCAAGGGATTGCTAAAAGCCCCCACCCACTATTCATCATCAGTTTGAGCGTCGATTTAGCAAGCAACGGCACATGGGGCAGGTTTCTAGATCTAGCTTAAATGCCAACATCAGAACCTGCTAACACCAGAACTCTACTAATAGACCATCTGACTTGGAAGCCGTTCCCGTTGACGCCGCACCAGACCTATTCAAGGTCGCAACCATTGGATAGGCACCCTCTGAGAAAATTTCGACAAGAAATGAATGCCAATCTAAGGCAAGTCTATGGAGGCGTGAGGTGTAGCTTTAGTCCCAAAAGCAGTGGATGAAAAAAAGGTTTTTGTCATTCAATCAATCAATTAGTCAGGAAAAGTGGCCGACAGGGATCGTCATTTATTCAACGACCTAGAAATTACACCAACCCCGAACCAACACTTTTACACCATGACTATCTATAACACTCTGCCATCTGAAATAAATGAATTCGTAAACTTCTACAGATGAAGTTAATCATTCGAAGATGAAATTAATGATTTGTAATATGGGCTGAGATGGATGACAAAACTATTTATTTAGCTACAACAGGCGGCACCTCAAGGGCGATCGCCCCTAATAGTCCTTTACGAAAATCGTTCAAAATATGGCAGGCTGCCCGCTCGCGGTCATCTCGGTAGCGGTTGGCGGCGAGTACTTCTAAATAACTTTCACCCGTTAAATCGGTGGGGTCTAGGCCGTAGCGCGATCGCAGCCCGTCACTTAACGCTTCAGGAGCTTCATCTTGAAGCTGTCGCCATAAATCGATAAAAGCCGACGCCACCCGCTGGTTGTCGTACGCCGCTTCGCCGATATCGTCACAAATAGCTAGTTTCAGTGCGGCGGCTTGATCCCGCAGTTTCGACGGCAACACGCCTGGTGCATCCAGCAATTCCAACTGATCAGAAATCCGCACCCAGCGCAGTTGGCGGGTAACCCCAGCTCGGCGGGCACTTTCGACCACCCGTCGATTCAGCAACCGGTTAATCAGGGCCGACTTGCCAACATTGGGAAAGCCAATCACGACCGCCCGCACTGGCCGGGGCAACATGCCGCGATCGCTGCGCCGTTGATTAATTTGCACCCCCGCTGACTGGGCGGCTCTCATCACCACCTCCATTCCCTTGCCATGATTAGCATTGGTAAAGTATGGAGGCTGGTCGTGCTCGACAAACCACTCTTTCCAACGCTGCTGCACAACCGTGGGGATCATATCGACGCGATTCATCACCAGCACTCGATCTTTGCCACCAATCCATTGCGGCACCTGAGGATGCTGAGTCGCCAACGGAATCCGCGCATCTCGCACTTCTAGCACCACGTCCACCTTCTTCAACTGTTCCAGCAGGTTTCGCTCCGCCTTGGCGATGTGACCGGGATACCATTGAATAGGAGGAGAAGACATGATAAAGGAGGAAAGGAAAAGGGACGATCTCCACCCTAGCACTGGGACAAGCGATCGCCACCATACTCTTACTTTATTTGGCCAGCTCCAGAATTTTGGCAGCAGTAGCATCTGGAACCGGCAGAACCGAGAGACGATTGCCCTGACGCACGACTAGCAATTCGTCGGGGGGGAAGGTTTGTCGCAGGGTGTCTAACGTCACAAGGGTAGGAAACTGTTCGACGAATTCGACGCTAACGGTGCGCCAGCGGGGGTTGTCGGTGGGCGATTTGGGGTCACAGTACTTACTTTTGGGATCAAACTGGCTGGGGTCTACAATGTCTGGCTTCACTACTTTCATTAACCCAATAATGCCGGGTGGAGTGGTGTTGGAGTGATAGAAAAAAATCAGATCACCTGGCTGCATAGAGCGCAGAAAGTTTCGCGCTTGGTAGTTGCGAACACCATCCCAAAGTGTTTGGCGATCGCGCTCCAAGTCTTCAATACTATAAACGTCGGGTTCCGACTTCATCAGCCAGTAGTTCATCCTAAACCTGATTTTCTTCCTGGGGTTTGCGATCGCCAGCGTCCATGCGGCTGGACTGATCTCGCAGGTGTTCGCGTCGGGTCTGCGCATTTTGTTCAAAAATCGCAAAGCCAATGATGGCATCGTCGGGGTTGGCATCTCCGGCTGCTGGGGCAGGGCGTTCAATCTTGATTTGGTGTAAGCGCGGGCCAACGGCTGACGTCACCGTTAGCTCTAAGTCTTCGTAGGGAATGGTTTCTCCCGGCTCGGGAATGCGTTGGACTTGATGAATCAAGAAACCGCCCAAGGTCTGATACGACTCTTCTAGAGGAAAATCTAAACCCAACCAATCGTTGACTTCTTCTAGATTCATTTGAGCCTGCACTAATACCGTTCGGTTATCTAGAACTTCCACCATTGGCTCATCTTGCTGGTTTTCCGGTTCATCCGAATAGCCGATAATCTCTGATGCCAGATCTTTGAGGGTAACTAGCCCAGAGGTGCCACCAAATTCGTCTACAACGATCACAAAAGACTGACCTGAGCGCTGCATTAAGTGGAGCAGTTCATTCAGCAGCAGATGTTCGGGTACGAGTTGAGCGGGGCGAATCCAGGGCGCAATCGGGCTTTCCAAGCTCAGCAAGCCCTGAGCCATGGGAGCTGCCAATTCTTTGAAATAGATGATCCCCAAAATTTCATCCATGGAATTCCCGACCACAGGGTAGCGAGAATGGCCAGAGGCAGAGACCTCATGCAGTAAGGTTTGAAACGTGGCATCTTTGGGAATGGCTTCAATGCTAATGCGAGGAACCATGACTTCTCGCACCGACACATCGGCGAATTCGAGCACATTGGTCAACAGCTCCCGTTCTTCATCCTCTAACCCGGTGGAGTTAATCGAGTTTTGAATAATTAGCTGTAGCTCTTCGGGGCTAACTCGGTTGTACCAGCTTGAGCCGCTATAGCGAATGCCGAAGGTTTTTAATAGCCACCGCGTCGATTGATTTAATACCCAAATGAACGGGTTGAAGATCCGGGCGATCGCCAAACTAGGGGGACCTAAAAACCGGGCTAGCTGTTCTGGATAGAGCAGCGCTACGGCCTTGGGGCACAGCTCTCCCAGCACAATCTGTAGATAGGCAATGATTAAAAATGCTGTCAATACTGCAACGGAATGGGGCAATATGCTTTGCGCCCGCACCGATAGCGGTAGCGATCGCAGCCACGACTGCAAAACGGCTGCAACCGTACTTTCCCCAATCCAACCCAGCGCCAAACTAGACAGGGTGATCCCCAATTGAGCCGTAGACAATAGCCGCTCAATGCTGCGATGCAGGTCTTGCACCGTCTGCGCTTGCACATCTCCTGCCAGAGCCAGCTGATTAATTCGAGACTGCCGCACTGAGACAATGGAAAACTCAGCCGTGACAAAAAATGCATTGATCGCAATCAGCGAAAACACCAGCAAAATCCGCAGCAAAATGCCTGAACCCGTTAACTGAGTGGGGGTGTTGGCTACTAATCCAATTGAAAGATAGGGAATCATCCGCAGAGGTTAGATGGGGAGATGATGGTTACACACTCCGCTCCACAGCCAGAATTTGCAACGTCAACCGATTCACGCCAAGCCCCTAAGCGATCGTCCCTGGAACGCACCATGGAAAGACGGTCTGAACCGACCCGCTGGAGCTGGAAACCGACCGGATCATTGACGGCAGCAGGTGGGTTAAAGCCGCTGGGAGAGCGCGCATCTGGTGGCAGAGATCCAGGTTGGATAGGGTCGAACGGGACACTTCCGGGCAATTGCTCGCTAGGCTCAAGGTGAGCAGGCGGCAGATCGCTCGGTGGCAAGCCGTCCCTTGGGTCAGCAACCGGTAGGTTAGTGGGTTGAATGGCATTAGGTTGACCCGCAGGCGGCACTATAGCCCCTGGCGGCATCGGCTGCGCTGTACTTGACTGCACATTGCCTGGCTGTGCGGTTGCCCCATTGCCATCAATGCGGCCTTTTACTTCTTCTAAAATTTTGGCCTCGGGCACAATGATCATTTCTTGGTGCCGGGGCTGACTCTGAGCGGCTTCACTCCCAGGTGTGGTCGGACGCACATCTGGCTGCGTGATTCCTTTTAGCGCTTCTCGCCCCAATGCATACCCCCAACCAGCACTGACAATTCCCGCTCCCCCCATGAGAGCGAGCAAAATGAGAGTTAGAGCAACAGTCGGATTTACTTTCATATGCTGAGGATAAGGACATGGAATGATCGGGCAAGCGGCAGCATGAGTCGCCTTTTTGTCGTGATGCGGTCAAGTTGTTGAATTACAGCGGTGCGGGTTGGCAAATTTTAATCTATCAATTTCAAAAGTATAAAGCCTGCAAGCAGACCAGTCTGGAAATGCTAGGTCTAAATCTGTCTCTTAT
>ENA-ORBV01003823-ORBV01003823.1-microbial-mat-metagenome-genome-assembly--contig:-NODE-3823-length-29673-cov-7.770611_pt1 | contig 29673 bp, 28 predicted proteins | sample MGYA00237777_ERZ505514 | MGnify/ENA primary metagenome ERZ505514 (study PRJEB26160, sample SAMN06269048) | microbial mat metagenome | isolation source: Oligotrophic lake microbial mat | place... | reverse complement strand
CCGTCGGACGTCCCGCCAGAAGTCGCAGGGTCAAAATTGATTGTTCGAAGGATTAAAAGTTCTAGGAACTAGTCATTCACAAGTTAAATTTACCCACTAGCCCGAGTACTACCATGACCATTCCTAACCCTATCAACATCGCGCGGTCCCGATGGGTGACGGGCCGTTCCGTTCATCCATTTGCTTCTGGGTCAAGGGGGCATCTACGTCATTGTAACCGCTTCTATTCTTAAAACCCAAATAGATGCTGAAGACTCCGATGGCTATTCCTATGATATTGGGAATGTTTGTCACTGGTGGCACGGTCCCACTTTCCCTATGGATACGGGGTCGAGTTGGCGAAGATAGTCGGGCAGGGCGCCGTTAATTCGGTGGCTCTGCGAGAGTCTTCAGTTTGAGGTTACGAAATGGATCTAAGCGATCCACGGCTTGAATCAGGTCGATTGTGCCGGCGGAAATCAGATCCTCTCGGTCTACCCCCGGTCAACGTAGGTAAAGTCTGCGAGCGAGCAGTTCCACGTCCCGCTGAGCCAGTACACATTCAATGGCAAAACTTTACAACCACAGCTATTGACGGCGCTCAAATAGTGAGCTTAAATGTTTGGAAGTATATTGCGGTCTGGAACAACTCTTAAGTCTGTTGGCCCATTCGCACACGAAGATTGTGCTGAATAACAAGTAAACTGCGGGTAATTCTAGGAATCACAAAAGGAGTCTGGCAATGAAAATCCCCTTTTTCCCGATGACACGTCGAGGAGCGATTATTTCGGTAGCAGCAGCGGCAGCAGCGGCAGCAGCGAACCTCGGACAAGCCCGCCCTGCAACTCTCATCACGTTGCAACGAAGCGGCGCAAAAGAGTTTCTCCTAAGGATAGCTTTGACGAATGACCACATTTTCGGGCTATGGAGTACCGGGTTAGCGAAAGGCTCCTCGCGTTTAGCGTGCTACAACCTTAGGGGTGAACAGAAATGGTCCAGGGAATTCGGCGCGGCGCCTCAGTTCGCTATCGTTGCGAGTGGTGATAATGAAGTAACCGCTGTTGCTATTGATAGGGAAGAGTCAAAATTGACTTTTGGAAAATACGATGCCCTAGGACCGATAAACCAAACGGACAGCTTGCCGTTAAACGGAGCGGTAATCGCTGTTGCAGCTAGCTCGAACGATATTTGTGCGTTGGATATTGAAACAAATCTTTTCAGCAAGCGATTTGGCGTGCCCGAAGCACCCACTCGGAGACCACCTGCATTCGATACCCCAACGATAGGGGGAGTTAAGCCGCGGGGTATTGTGGCCAGCATGCATTTTCTAGGCACTGAACTCGTGCTACTTGATCATGTAAAGGCAAGAACCCTTACGATTCTCTCAAATGGAGAGGTTCGATCCGGCAGGGTAATACACCCGTCGATCGACGCAGCAATCCAGAAGCAGGACAGCGATGTTGCGGGTCGCGTTGCATTATTGCGGCCCGGCGGGAACGAGCATGCTGTCACGTTTCCAACGAGTATCAGTTTTGCGGCTTCAGATCGCGCTAGCGGTATCTGGCTTGTATCGTCTTTAGAGACTGGATCTGTCCCGGTCTTTCGCATCAATTCCGTTCTCAATGTAACTGCAACATATAACATCCAAGTGCCGCCTGATCCACTTGTGCGAGGCAGACCGCCACTAATGTTAGCTGCGTCGCCGGCCTCGATCGCATTTGGCTTCCGCGAGGGCTTACTGGCGATTGTAGACGTGAAAGACGCAAACATATGACGACCACGCGACGGATCTTCTCCCTACGTGTGCTGACTTCCTTAAGCTTTTTCGCCGGTGTGCGTAACGCATGGGCTCAGTGCTCCTATTTCTTTTATAACTGCTACCACCTCTGCGAGAATAATTGCTGGGGTTGCGGATCCACTTCGTTTTCAGCTTGGCTGGATAGCATCATTACTCCGACCTGGAATGGTTATTGCTGGTACTGTTCTACTGGTTGCACAGCCCCGCACGAATGGTGCAACATGTCGAGTGTTTATATAGCGGAGCGTTGCGGCGATGGGCCGTACACGTGCCGATTCGCCTATCCTTGTTGCACCGAGTGCCAATGGTTTGGCGAATGTGATTAACCGGGCGAGTATCGTTAATGTCAGACGTTATTTTATGACGAGAGGAGACATGAGAACGTTGTCAATCTCAAGAGCGAATATATGAGCAACCTAACTTCGGAGGCTGTCGGTGTACTCCTACTTGTCGCCTCAATTGCCAAGTTTCTGCGCTTCGATGTCTTCGCTGCGGCAGTTCGTGACTTTAGGCTGATAGCGAACCCTTGGCGTGCGTTTGCGGTCAGTATGACGATTGTGGCTGTTGAGGGTTTAACAGGAGTTGCACTCATCGTAGGGCGGGAGCCCTGGGCAAGTGCAACCGGGATGGGCCTGTTAGTCAGTTTTACCTGCGTGGTGGCGTTTACCCTAATCCGTGGAACTTCGCCGAAGTACTGCGGTTGCTTACCATCGCGGCGTTCCAAACCGGTTGGCTGGCATATGTGTATTCGTAACCTAGCGCTCATGACGCTACTCCTACCTAATCTACTGAATTGGCCAGTAGTAAACGTCGTGCTAACTGCGGCGTTCTTAGCATGCGTGAGCACGGTAACGTACATTGTGGAGCGGAAGCTGAGAAGTCGAGAAAACCATCTGGCAACGCTTGACGCACACCGCTATTCTGCACCAGAGTTGTCGAAAGCAGTTTTGACGACTAGCGGACAATAGCAGCAGAAGTCTGGTGCTCGGTGCCACCACGGAAACCAGCACAAAGCCCACTGCCAAGATGTACCCCTGAATCTGGATACTACGCCAGTTGCTGAATCGCCTCAGTCAATTCCCTCGAAGTCCAAATACTTTCGGCCTCCCGGTCGAATTCCCCAGTTCATCCGATGTCGACGGCAATACGCCCCACGAACTGAGTTCATGTTACCCAATATTACCCCTCGCTTTGAATTTCTATTGACTTGGGGCGGTGATGCGGGTATGCGGACCGAAGGCTGTGATGGCGTGGTGCTTCGTCAGTACCCGAACGTAAGATATCTAGGCGCCGACAGTACCATCACGCCGTCAAATCCAGAAACTTCGCAACCGTAGTAATCGGAATCCCCGCATATTCCCCCACCCGAAGTAGGTCGTTATCATGCGTCAAAATGTACTCCGACCCTGCCGTCACAGCACATTCTATTATTCGATGGTCATCGAGGTCATCCGTAATTCCCTGTAAGCGGGAGGGTAGGCGCAACGAACCTTGCCCGGCCAATGGAACTTGTCACGCAATACCCCGAACGTTTCGTTAAGAATCGCTGATGAAATGTCGATCTGGACAATTCCCGCACGAGCCATGCCGAGCACCCGAATCGGCGCGCCTCCAAAGTTCAAAGCCGAGACATAGATGTTGGAATCAAGCGTGATTCGGTACACTCAGCGCCTGCGCTGTTCATTGCGCCATTCCCGCACAACCTTCGGCACATCGGCTTCGATAATGCCGGACATCCGGCCCCGCTCCTGCCCGTAAGCAATCAAATCCCGCCACGACCGCTCCTCCAAACCATCGCGCAGAGTGTCCTCGACTAACTCATCAACCGGTCTAAACTCAGAGAGCGCCTTGGCCTCCAACTGTGCCCAGACGTCATCCGGCACTAGAATCCGGTGTTCCGATACCATTAAGACCTCTTCCAACTCACCATACCCGCCGCCGCCGCCAACGTCAACCCTGGCAAACCCTCCCTCCCCCAAAAACCGTTCTAGAAAACAAACGACTCAACCAGAACCAGCTTGACAACCCCTGATAGCGTGGAATTAAGAAGGCCTCACGGCGGCAAACGCTGCCGCTGGAAACAGCGGCGCCCGCCTCGCCGTCAGTTCTCGTAGCCATCGGACTCGCGGGGGAACTCGGCTGCGATGAGGGAAAGGACTTGCGCCCTTAAGAGCGGCAACTCGACGGTGGCAATCCTCCAAACTGCATCGAGATCAATGCCGAAGTAATCGTGAACGGCGCGGTGGCGGAAGCCCGCGATCTTCTGCCAAGGGATTTCCGGGTGGCGTTGCTGGAATTCGGGCGAAGTTTTGTAGGCGGCTTCTCCGGCAACGATCAACTGGCGCAGGATGGCGTCTTGAATCAAGCCGGGCGAGAAGAACTGTTCCTGTGTGACGCCGGCGAGATAGTCGGCAACGGCGCTGGCGGCTTCCACGATGTCGCGGAGCCGTAGGCCGTCACGCCGCATAGACCACACGGGCGTCACGGAGAATTTCCGCCCGGACGCTGGGCTTCAGCCACTTCTTAGTTGCGAGATCGACGGGGCGGCCGAAGATTTTGGCGAGCTCCTGTTCGAGTCCGAAGTAGTCCCAGCCCCACACGACGCCGGGTTCAAATTCGACGAGAATATCTACGTCGGAATCGGGGCGGCGGTCGCCGCGGGCGGTGGAACCGAAGACTGCAAGTTCAACAATGTGATAGCGGCGGCAGACTTCGGCGATCTGCTCGCTGGGGAAATCGAAGCCGGGTGTTGGCGGGAGAGTTGGGTTCATCACTGCCTGCTCGCCTCATTATGCAGGAAAACCAAGCGTGGCCGGGTTAGTCGCCCGCGCATACCAGCCTCCCCAAAACCCGTTCACAACACTTCCCACCTGGAAAACAAACGACTTAACCAAAATCAGCTTGACAACCCATGGTACAGTGGAAGTAACAAGGCCCCACGACGGCAAACGCCGCCGCTGGGGCCTTTTCTCTTTCCGGAACCAAAAAGGACGAAACATGAAAACCAAAGAAGAACTGGCCGAAATCGCCCGCCAAAACGGCGCGAAATCCCAAGGCCCGAAAACCGAAACCGGAAAACAGCAATCCAAACGCAACGCCATCATTCACGGCGAACGCGCCACGGCCCTCAAACTCTTCGTACCGCCGCACTCCGCCCTCTTGGTCTACGAGGACCGCCGCGAATTCTACAAACTCTACGACACCAACATCTCCAAATACCAGCCACTCGACGAACACGAAAACGCCGTCGTCCGCGAAATCACCGGCCTCCAATGGTCCAACAGCCGCGCCCGCCTCGCCATCCACACCATGCTTAACTGCGAAGTCCTCAAAACCGGTCCCGCCCTCGAACCCGTCATTGAGGAAAACCGCTCCATGGAGAACATCATCGCCGCTTACGATTCCCTCAACAAATCCATCACCCTCAAAAACTTCCACAAGGAATACGCCCTCAACACCCGTCTCATCGGAGCGCTCGAACGCCGGCTCGTCCTAGTTCAGCGCCGCTGGCCCGGCAAATCGGCAACCGTCGCCAACTCCGAAGAAGAACGTAAGTTCTACGGAGCGGAAAAAGCCGAAAACACCGAAAAGACCCCGGAGCCCGCCAAAGGAACCCAGAACGAAGAACCGCAAACCACAGACAACAAAGCAACCGCCTCCAAAAAGCGGGTAAAAATAGTAAACGTCCAGGCCCCCCTCACCGAAGAGAAAATCCGCCTCTATAAGCAGGTTTTCCCCAACCGCGACATCCAGTTCAACGTTTTCGAACCACCCCAGCCGGTTCCAAAGGCCGCCTAAAAAACAGCCGCCAAAATAGGCTCGTCACGAGGCATCGATATTTATTTTAGCCAATAAACACGGGCCTCCCAGCCATTCCGCCTCGCCGTTAGGTGTTGCGCGCCCGCTAAAATTCAAACAGAGTCACCGCCCCTTCACCGGGGCTTTTTTGGTGCTCAAAATCCAGGGAAGGAGCTAACACCCGTAGGGCCAAATGAATTGCCTGTTGTCAACAAGCCCAGCCCCCCTCCACGAATTCTACGTGGCGGGCGGCAAGAGGAAGCCTGCGCCAACACCAGGAGTGTGTCCAAAATTAAGCCCCGCCGCCTGGGCTAAAGCCGCCCTCCTTTTCGACGCCGAACCCAAACAGGCCGAAGTCCTCAACCACCACGCCCATCGCCTCATCCTCTGTTGCCCCCGCCAATGGGGCAAGTCCACCATCATCGCCATCAAAGCCCTCCATTTCGCCCTGAATAACCCCAAATCCGAAATCCTCGTCCTCTCCGATTCCGAAGATCACGCCGGCATTATCGTCGAAAAAATCGCCACCTACGCCGCCGCCATCGAAATCCCCCGCCGCCGCGCTCACGGCAAACGTTACTCCATCGAACTCCCCAACCAGGCCCGCATTTTCGCCGTCGCCCACAATCAAAGTTCCGGCGTCGGCTACACCGCCAACATCGTCATCGTCGACGAAGCCGCCCTCGTCGACGACCAGGTTCTCAGCTACGTCTCTCGCGTCCTCACCCGCACCAACGGCCGCCTCTGGCTCATCGGTACCCCCCGCGGTCAAACCGGCCTCTTCTACTCCATCTGGCACGACAAATCCCTCAACTGGCATCGCGTTAAAGCCACCATCGACGACGCGCCCTATGCCGATGCCGCCTTCATTTCCGAACAAAAGTGCCTCTTCCCCGGCTCTTTCCGCCAGGACTTCTATTGCGAATTTGTGCAACCGCCGGGACGCCTCCTCTCCCGCGATCGCATCGCCAAAAATGTCGATCCGGCTCTCAACTGCCGCCTGCTGCCCGACGAAGACTAGACCGAAAAAAGGACATTTTATGACCACGCCCAACTACGTCAATCCAGCCTGGATCCACGGCCTCGACCTTGGTCAGCGCCAGGACTACACCGCGCTCGCCTCACTCGAACTCTTCTGGACTTACACCGGCCATGACGCCCTCACTTTCGAGCCCGTCTGGAATCCCACCCTCAACATCTGCGGCCTCCGCCGCTACCCTCTCGGGACCAGTTACGCCGAATATCCCAAGCTCGTCGCCAGCCGTCTGCGGCAGGTCGCCGCCGCCAACGGCGTCAGCGTCTTTCTTGTCGTTGATGCTGGCGGCCCCGGCGCGCCCGTCGTCGACGAACTCCGCCGCGCTCATCTCGACGCCGAAATCCGTCCCATGCTCATCACCGGCGGCACAAGCCCCGGCTACGCCGCCAACGGCTACAAAACCGTGCCTCGCCGCGACCTGATTTCCAACGTCGTTCTCCTCCTCGACCACTGCATTCTCCGCTGGCCCGATCAACTCCCCCAGCGCACCGCCCTCGAACAGGAACTCCTGAACCTGAGCGCCGGAACCACCCACCCCGACGACGCCGGCGCCCATGACGACCTCGTCATGGCCGTCGCCATCGCCGCTTGGCAAGCGAAGTGCCATTCGCCCGAAATCCTGCCAAGATCCAAGGACGGCGGCGCCAGACGTTGGTCGCCCCAAGGCCCGCTCTTCTAAACACCCATCCGCTTCTCCCGCGCCAAATCCTCGTTCAACGTAATTCCGAACCCCGGCCCGCTCGGCGCCGCGATTGTTCCGCGCTCAAATCGTTCTGCCGGCCGCACCAGCGCCCCGCGCCACTCCACTTCCCCCCACTGCAACTCCAGCACCCGGAAATTCTTCATCCCCGCGCAAAGCTGTATCGATGCCGCCGTGGAAACCGGCCCCGTCGGATTATGCGGAGCCACCGTCACCGCGAATATTTCCGCCATCGCCGCAATCCGCGTCATCTCCAGCACGCCCCCGCAGTGCTTCACATCGGGCATGATCGTGTCCACCGCCTTCTCCCGGCACAGCGGTTCAAATCCCTTCACCCCAAACAGAAACTCCCCGCCCGCCATCTCCTGTTTGATCGCCCGCCGGATCGCCAGCGTCTCCGCCGTCCGTTCCGGCGCGACCGGCTCTTCGTACCAGTCCAGCCCCACCGCCTCCAGCTTCTTCGCCACCGCTACCGCCCGCGGCACGGTGAAGAACGAGTGGCAATCGGTCATGATTCGCACCCCCGGTCCCACCGCCTCCCGCACCGCGAATAAACACTGAATCCCCTTGTCCACAAACGCTTCGGAATCCACGAAGTTATCCCAAGGCGCCAGCTTCACCGCCTGGAATCCATCCGCTGCCGCCCGCTTCGCTGTCGCCGCAAAGCCCTCCGGAGTTCGGGGCGTCGCCGCCCGGTTTATGTTCGCATAAACCGGCAACCGGTCCCGCACTTTGCCCCCCAATAGCGAATAAACGGGAACGTCCAAAACCTTCCCCGCCATGTCCCACATGGCTTGCTCCAATGCGCTGTGTACTGTCCGCGCCAGCAATCCGTCCAATCGCGACGTCTGCCGGAAATACTCCACATCGAATGGCGATCGTCCCGCCAATAGTCCAAACTGCCGCGCCAGCTCCGTCCGCATCGCCGCCACGTTCTCCACTGTCGTCGCATAAATCCCAAACGCGTCCGACGCCTCGCCCAACCCGTCTACCCCTGCATCCGACCGCAGCCGGATTAACAGCCAGACCGTTCGCGGGGTCGCCCGCACCGGCCACAGCTCCGCCGCCGTCAACTTGACTCGCGGCGCCGAAACCGCCCCCATCCCGCCCAGTAAAAACACTCGCCGGTTCATAATGTACAGGATGCCTCTTCATCCCCTCGCCGGTAAACCGGCCCCGCAAAATATCCTCATCAACCCCGCCCAACTGGAAGACGAATACTTCCACCATACCCCCAATCCCGCCGACCCCCTCCAGCGCGTCGCCTTCGGCACCAGCGGTCACCGCGGCACGACCGCCAACAGCACTTTCACCGAAGCCCACATCCTCGCCATCACCCAAGCCATTTGCGACTACCGCGCCGCCCATGGCATCGCCGGGCCCCTCTTCCTCGGCAAAGACACCCATGCCCTTTCCAGCCCCGCTCAGCAAACCGCCATCGAAGTCCTAGCCGGCAACGGCATCGCCACCTATGTTCAAAAAGACGAAGGCCCCACGCCGACGCCTGTCATCAGCCGCGCCATCATACAGTACAACCGCACTAAGCCTCTAAACCTCGCCGACGGCATCATCATCAGCCCCAGCCACAACCCGCCCGCCGACGGCGGCTTCAAGTACAACCCCACCAATGGCGGCCCCGCCGAATCCGGCGTCACGAGCTGGATTCAAAACCGCGCCAACGAACTTCTCACCAATCAAAACCGCGGCGTCCGCCGCACCGCCTACAGCACCTATATCATCGATCACGACTACGTCACCCCCTACGTCGACGACCTCAAAGACGTCATCAACTTCGACGCCATTCGTGACGCCAACCTCAACCTCGGAGTCGATCCGCTAGGCGGCGCGTCGCTGCATTACTGGGCCCCCATCGCCGCTCAATACGGCCTCAAAATCCAGAACGTCAATCCCAAACTCGACCCAACTTTCTCTTTCATGACTCTCGATCATGACGGCCAAATCCGTATGGACTGTTCCAGCCCTTACGCCATGGCCAGTCTCGTCTCGTTGAAGGACCGCTTCGACCTCGCCTTCGCCACCGACCCCGACGCCGACCGCCACGGCATCGTCGTCCCCTCAGCGGGGCTGCTCAACCCGAATCACTATCTCGCCGTAGCCATCAACTATCTCGTCAAGAACCGCCCCCAGTGGCCCCCATTCGCCGCCGTCGGCAAGACGCTCGTCAGCAGCAGCATGATTGATCGCGTGGTCAACGCCTCCGGCCGTCCGTTAGCGGAGGTGCCGGTGGGCTTCAAGTGGTTCGCCGGCGGTTTAGGCGACGGCAGCTATTGTTTCGGCGGCGAAGAGAGCGCCGGCGCCAGCTTTCTGCAGCGCGACGGCCAGGTTTGGACCACGGACAAGGACGGCCTGCTGCTGGCCCTCCTCGCCGCCGAAATAACGGCGGTAACCGATAGAGATCCAGGGCGAAATTACGAAACGCTAACTGAAAAGTACGGCGCGCCGAGTTACACCCGAATCGACGTCCCCACGACGCCGGAACAGAAACAGAAGCTGTCAAAACTCGACGCCGCGAGCATGACTGCCACCACCCTCGCCGGCGACCCGATTGATAGTATCCTGACCCGCGCCCCGGCCAACAACGCCCCCATCGGTGGCGTCAAAGTAAATACCAAAAACGGTTGGTTCGCCGCCCGCCCCAGCGGCACCGAGAACATCTACAAAATCTATGCCGAGAGCTTTCAAGGCCCCGAACACTTAACCGCCATCGTCGCCCAAGCGCAGGAAATCGTGACCGCCGCAATATCTGTGCATACTTAGGTGAGCGACCCTGCGGGGTAATTTACTATGAACCCAAGAGACTTTCCCGTCGTTTGTGTCGGCGGTTCCGCTGGCGGACTCGACGCCTACACTCGTTTATTGCGGAATATGCCCGCCGATATGGGCGTTGCTATCGTAATTGTCAATCACCTGAGAACGGTAGCGACGCACCTCCATGAAATCCTCCCGAGTTTCACCGCGATGCCGGTTGAGCTGATCACGGAGAAATTGCTGATTCGGCCCAACCATGTCTTCATCATTCCTGAAAAGCGTGAGTTGCACCTCGATGATGGTGAGTTCCGGCTGGAACCGATATCAAAGCCCCACGGATGGCCCAACGTAATCACGGTGTTTCTGCGTTCGCTTTCGCAGAATTGGGACGGAAAGTTAATCGCCGTTATCGTCTCTGGCTTTGATGGCGATGGGGCCGCCGCCCTGTGTGAAATCAAAGAAGTAGGCGGTACCACCATCGCACAGAAACTGGACACCGCCATTCAGCCGGATATGCCGGAGAGCGCCATTGCCAGCGGATACATCGATTTTGTCCTTTCACCAGAAGACATCGCGGTCGAAATCAGGCGCATCGCGAGCGCTGACAAGGCGGCGATCTGAACTAGACGACAATAGAAGAATATGATCCCGAAAGCGAGAAAAGCCGTCTTTCCGGCGGCAGGCCTGGGTACGCGTTTTCTGCCAGCCACGAAGGCGCAACCGAAAGAGATGTTGCCGCTGGTCGACAAGCCGCTCATCCAATATGGAGTCGAAGAGGCCATCCACTCCGGACTGCAGAACATTATCATTGTCACCGGACGCGGCAAGAGCGCGATTGAGGACCATTTCGACGTCAGTTTCGAAATGGAGCACCTCCTGGAAACGCGCGGGAAAAAGGATCTGCTGGCGCTGGTGCGCGGCATCTCCGACATGATCGATGTCTCCTACGTCAGGCAAAAAGAGGCGCTCGGATTGGGCCACGCCGTGCTGCGGGCGAAGGAGTTGGTGGGCAAGGAGCCATTCTGCGTTGTCCTCTCCGACGACGTTATCGACGCCGAGATTCCGTGCCTGCGGCAATTGCAGGACGTCTATGAATTCTATGGCGCCTCCGTTGTCGCGCTGATGGAAGTGCCCCGGGAAAACATTTCGGCATACGGTGTCGTGGACGCCGAACCCGTGGACCACATGGGGCAGGCCGGGCGGCTTTTTCGCATCCGCAACATGGTGGAAAAACCGAAGGCGGAAGACGCGCCCAGCAATCTGGCGATCATCGGACGGTACGTGCTGACGCCGGAAATCTTCACTTCGATTGAAGCGATCGAGCCCGGCCGGGGCGGTGAAATTCAGTTGACCGACGGACTTAGGCATCTGCTGCGCAGCCGGCCTGTGTATGGCTACAAGTTCGAAGGCAAACGGTACGATGCGGGAGATAAGCTTGGATTTCTGCAGGCGACTGTTGAGTTTGCACTGAAGCGCTACGACTTGGGCGGCCCGTTCCGGGAGTATTTGAAGACGCTCAATTTATGATCCAGGTCTCCCTCAGCGTCCCGGTGCGCGCCCACGAAGCGTCGCAGTTGGCCGACCTGATTTTTCAGTTCGCCGAAGGACGGACAGTGGATGACGCGCTGCGCCGCATGCTCGCGTCGCGGGCCACGCAAACTCCATTTGAGGCGATGCAGGTTTATTGGGGTTCGCTGGCGGCCGATCCGGTGGCGAAGTCCACCTATTTTGTGGCCGTCGACGGCAAGAGTCCGGTACTGCTTCACATCGCCTTGTCTTCCGCGCCCGGCAGCGGGCTGTTTCCGGGCTCGGTGCTGGTGGGACGGATGCGCACGCCGCGGGGACTGGAAGTCGTGGTGAATGCCATTCCCTTTGCGCCCGCCGATACGGATCGGATTCTTGTCTATGCGCAGCAGTTGGACCGAACCGTGCTGCCGGGACCGCAGGGTGTCGACACGCTGTTCATCGCCGCCAATGACAAGGCGAACGACGCGTTCGGCCAATTCCGCGCGGTGCAACGCAAGTATGGCCTTTCGGTCGCCGCCTGGACGGGTCCGATGGAGGAAGGCCTTTGGGGCGCGATTCGCCACGGGTGGCGTGACGGGTTTCCGCTCCGTGGCGACGCCGAGCCCAGTTCGCGGAGTTTCGTGGATGCAAGCGCGCTGAGCGATGAAGAACTTGGCGCGAAGATCGATCTGCTCCGTCGCCTCCACGGGCGCACGTTTGATGTGGATGTTCGTTTTGACGCGCGCGGCGCGCTAACTCGCGCCGATGCCATGCGCGGTCGGCTTGAACGTCTACGAGCGTTGGGGTGGCCGGTTCAAGTCGTGGAAGTGGACGTGGGATTGGTTCCGGACGCGCCTTACCCGGAATCGCTTGCCGAAATGGCCGGCTGGCCGGAGGACATTCTGTCAAACGTGCAATGGAAAGCGGCCGGTAAGCCGCTGGTGGAATTGCGCCAGCGGGTGGAAGAGTTGCAGCAGGCGGCGCGGCAGTTGGGCGCGATCGTCGGGATCACCGGATACGGCTCAACGACCGAAGAGACTTTGGAGGCGATCGGCAGGGGCGCGGCGCGCCGTCTGTGGTTCACCCTTGGCGAGGGAATGGGGGCGAGCCGCATTGTTGACCTTGCCGGCCTGCTGCGCGGGTAAGATAGTGTCGATGACAATGCAACGCCGGTCTTTTTTAGCGGCGGCGCCGGCCGCGACGATGGCGCAGGGGAGCAGTCAAAACGTGAAGTTCGGCATCGATCTGTTTAGTCTGCGTTCTCAGGGTTGGAGCCCGTTTGAGCATTTGGACTATTGCGCGAAACACGGCGCGAAGGTAGTCCATTTTTCGGAGATCCGCTTCCTGGGCGGGCTGGAGAAGCCGCACCTCGAAAAGGTGCGCGATCACGCGCGCGCGCTGGGAATTGAGCTCGAAATCGGCATGTTGTCGATTTGCCCAACCGCCGCCCGGTTCGATCCCAAACAGGGTACGGCCGAGGAGCAGTTGGCGAAAATGATCGACTCCGCGAGAATTGCCGGCGCGCCGCTGGTGCGGGCGGTGCTGGGCGACTGGCGGGATCGCGCCTCCGCCGTGCCGCTCGAACAGCACATCGAAAACACGGTGAAGACGCTGCGCGCCGTCCGTTCGCGGGCGCTGGACGCCGGCAAGAAAATCGCCATTGAAAATCATGGCGGAGACCTTCAAGGCCGGGAATTGAAGCTGCTGATCGAAGAGGCGGGCAAGGACTTCGTAGGCGCTTGTATCGATTCCGGGAATCCGACCTGGGCGATTGAAGATCCGCATGTGACGCTGGAAACGCTGGCGCCGTATGTGCTGACCTCCCATGTTCGGGACAGCGCCGTGTGGCGCACGCCGGAGGGCGCGGCCATGCAGTGGACGCGGATGGGCGAAGGCAATGTGGATATTGGCGGCTGGGTGAAGAAGTTCGCGGCGCTGTGTCCGGGTAAGGCGATGTCGCTGGAAATTATCGTCACCGGGACGCGCCCGTTCCCCTATTTGCAGCCGGAGTTTTGGAAAGCGTTCCGCCATACGCCGGCCTGGGAGTTCGCGCGTTTTGCGGCGATTGCGGAGAAGGGCAAGGCGAGGGAGAGCCGGCCCGCTCCGGCGAAGGAGCGGGCTGCGGCGCTGGAGCGCGAGGATCTGGAGGCATCGATTCAGTGGGCGCGGAACAATCAGGTACTCTAAAGCGATGAGGCTCCTTGCGATACTGTTGGCGGCTGGCTGGCTCTTAACGGGGCAGGTGGTTCCGGATGTCCGTAGAGCGGCGCAGGCCGGCGATTTTGCGGTGGCGGAGGCGCGGCTCCAGGCGGCGAAAGGCAACGGCGGATGGACGCCGGAGTTGCTATTGGCGCAGTCCTGGCTGGGCCGAGGCGCGCAAGCGAATAAGAAGTGGGAGCAGGCCTTTTCGTACGCCGCCGACACCCGGCGGATGGCGTTGGAAATGCTCAAGGGACGCCCGTTGGACGCGGAGCCGAATCTGCCATTGGCGCTGGGTGCGTCGATCGAAGTGCACGGGCATTCATTGGCGAATACCGGGCGCCGCAGCGAAGGAGTTTCCTTTCTCAAGGACGAGTTGAAGCGCTGGCATGACACGTCGATCCGCACGCGGATTCAAAAGAATCTGCACTTGTTGTCGTTGGAGGGTCAGCAAGCGCCGAAGTTGGAATCGAACCTCTTTGTCGGTTCCGCGAAGATGAAATCGCTTGACGATTTCCGGGGCCGCCCGGTGCTGCTCTTCCTGTGGGCGCACTGGTGTTCGGACTGCAAGAATCAAGGTCCGGTGATCGAATCGTTGCGCAAAGAATTTCCAACGCTCGCCGTGGTCGCGCCGACGCAACGCTACGGCTATGTGGCCAACGGCGCCGACGCGCCCAAGGAGAAAGAGACGCCCTACATCGCGCAGGTGCAGCGGGAGCAGTATTCGTGGCTGAATGGGCTGCCGATGCCGATCAGCGAGGAGAATTTCCGGCTGTACGGTGTGAGTTCCACGCCGACGCTGGTCTTGCTGGATGGCAAAGGGATTGTCCGCATGTATCATCCCGGCCAGATGAAGGCGGACGAATTGCGTCAGGCGCTGGTGAGTGTGTTGAAGTAGCCGCTTAGCTTGGTTTGCGGCGCGCCCATCTCAATGAAGCTCACCATCAACTCGGCGGCCGCGACTTTCGGAGCCAAGGCAAAAGACAAACTCTCCAACCCCGCGGCGGCTGGACAACCGGAAGACCAACTTCGTGCGCCATTCGAACACTTACTCTCGGATGTGGCGGAACTCTTATCGCTATCCAAAACAGCGGTTACTGCTGTCGGCGAATCATCGATCAGCGAAATAAGAACGCGCCCCGACTATGCGATCACGGTTCACAATGCACTCGTGGGATTCGTTGAATTAAAGGCGCCTGGCAAAGGAGCCGATCCACGAAAGTTCAAAGACGCGCACGACAAAGCGCAGTGGGCAAGACTCCGTTCCCTGCCTAACTTAATGTATACGGACGGCAACTCATTCAGCCTTTGGCAGAACGGCGAGTTAGTCGATTCGGTGATCCACTTAGCCGGGGACATCGAGTCTTCCGGCAGCAAACTGGAGGCGCCGGCGGGCCTCTTGAGCCTATTCGAGAGCCTCCTGCGGTGGGAGCCGATCCCACCGCAGAGCGCCAAAGACTTGGCTCACACCAGTGCTCGCCTCTGCCGGTTGTTGCGTGATGAGGTGACGGATCAACTTGCGTTGGGAAATGAAGCCCTCACTTCCCTCGCGGTGGATTGGCGGAAGCTGCTTTTTCCCGAGGCGACCGACGAAAAGTTTGCCGATGGATACGCCCAGGCGGTCACCTTCGGAATGTTGATGGCGCGCGCCCAGAACATCGACCTTGCCACCGGCCTTCAGCAAGTCGCAAAGGATCTCGGCCAGACCAGCACTCTAATTGGCGCGGCACTCAAATTGTTAACCGATAATGCGGAGATCCAGACAACGCTTAAGACGTCGCTTGGAACGCTGATCCGGGTGCTTGACGTTGTCGATTGGTCGAAGTTGAGTAAAGGGAAGTCCGATACCTGGCTTTATTTTTACGAAGACTTTCTCGAGGTCTACGACAGCCATCTGCGGAAGCAGACCGGTTCCTATTACACACCGCCTGAGGTTGTGGCCGCGATGGTCGGGTTGGTCGATGAGGTACTGAGGTCGCCCCGCTTCGGGCAGCATGCCGGGTTAGCCTCGCCGTCAGTTACCGTTGCGGACCCCGCGACAGGTACCGGCACGTTTATGCTCGGCGTGCTTCGTAAGATCGCTGAAACCATTGCCATGGACGAAGGCGAAGGCGCTGTGAAGGGCGCAATCAATCAGGCCATAAGGCGACTCGTCGCTTTTGAGCTGCAATTGGGGCCGTTCGCTGTCGCGCAGTTGCGAATCCTTGCCGAAATCGTCGACCTTACCGCAGCCCCGCCAACGTCGCAGGTGCGGATGTTCGTCACCGATACTTTGGGGAATCCCTATGACGAGGAAGGCTGGATTCCAGGGATATTGGCTCCGATTGCGAAGTCTCGCAAAGAGGCGAATAAGATTAAGCGGGAAGAGCCGATCACGGTTGTTATTGGGAACCCGCCGTATAAAGAAAGGGCCAAGGGGCGCGGCGGGTGGATCGAGAGCGGAGCGAAAAATTCGCCGGACAAGCCGCCGCTGGAGGACTGGATGCCTCCGCCCGAATGGGGCGCGGGGGTGCATAGTAAGCACTTACGCAACCTCTACGTCTACTTTTGGCGCTGGGCCACGTGGAAAGTCTTCGATCATCACGCTACGAATAAGTCCGGTATTGTGTGTTTCATTACCGTCGCCGGTTTCATCAGCGGACCGGGATTTCAGAAAATGCGGGATTACCTGCGTAGAACGTGCGACGACATATGGGTCGTCGACTGCTCGCCAGAGGGCTATCAGCCGGGAGTCAACACCCGCATTTTCCAAGGCGTTCAGCAACCTGTCTGCATCGTACTGGCCTCTCGATCCGCCACGGTAAAAACTAAGACCGCTAGCCCGGCGAGAGTCCTGTTCCAGGCTTTGCCGAGTTCGCATCGCCTGCAGAAATTCGAGGCCCTCCAAGCGCTTAGAATCGACAGCCCGGCGTGGGTTGAGTGTCCATCCGATTGGCGTGCCCCGTTCCTGCCTTCTTCGCAAGGGGCTTGGGCGACCTACCCGAAGCTGGAGGATTTATTCGTCGACAACGTCTCCGGCGTGATGCCCGGGCGCACTTGGATCATCGCTCCCGATGTCGAATCCTTAGAGCGGCGTTGGCAAAGACTCATTAAAGCGCCCACGAATGAAAAAGAGGTACTCTTTCATCCGCACCTCCGAAATAATCAGCCGGGCGATAAACACAGCAGGCGAATCGTTCCCAACGCTTTGCCGGGATACGAGCCAAGGCCACAACCCATTGTTGAAGAGCGCGGTCCTTGCAACCTTCCCGCGCGTTACGGCTTTCGATCATTTGACCGCCAATGGATCATTCCCGACAATCGGCTGATCAACCAACCCAATCCGAAACTATGGGCATCACGCTCAACCCGGCAATTGTATGCAACGGCCTTTACCGAGGAGTCCCCGACGGGCGGACCCGCGATTACTTTCACTGGCCTTATTCCCGATCTCCACCACTATAAAGGCTCATTTGGCGGCCGCGTGTTCCCGCTTTGGCGCGACCAGTCCGCTACCATTCCCAACATTCCGACGGGTTTGCTCAATTTCCTGATTCGGCTTTACGGTACGGCGGTGAACGCCGAGGATCTCATCTGCTATGTCGCCGCGGTTGCCTCCCATCCGGCATTTAACGCACGGTTTAAGGCGGACCTCTCAACGCCTGGACTTCGAATCCCGATTACGAAGGACTGGAACGTTTTCTTCAAAGCCGCCGATCTCGGGCGTACCATTATCTGGCTCCATACCTTTGGAGAACGTATGAGCGACGCTTCAAAAGGCCGGCCATCTCAACCGCCGCGGCTCCCAACCGCCAGGCTGCCACACATCCCGGCGGCGGGCGCGATTCCCCAGGAACCGTCCGCAATGCCGGATTACATAAACTACGATGTGAACAAGGAACGGCTCCTAATCGGACTAGGCTATGTCGAAAACGTTGATCCTAAGGTGTGGCAGTATGAGGTGTCAGGGAAGCAAGTTCTGCCGCAGTGGTTCAGTTACCGAAAGGCCAATCGGCAACGCCCCATTATTGGAGACCGGCGGCCACCATCGCCTCTCGGCAGCGTGCAACCTGATCATTGGCTTGCCGAGTACACGACTGAGCTAATCAACCTGCTAAATGTTTTGGGACGGTTAGTGGATCTGGAGCCGACCCAAGCTGAACTGCTGGAAAGGATCTGCGCCGGTCCGACAATCTCTGGGGAAGAACTGGCGACGGCGGGAGCGCTTCAGTCTCCGAATGAACCGAATTGCCAAAAAACCAAGTCGGCCGAGCCAGTTCTGTTTGACCTCTATGAAGCTTGACTGGCGTCCTACTTCACCAGCGTTTTTTCCACCGAATGATTCTCAAACTCGTCGGTGACGCGCACGGCGATCGTCAACTCACCCGTCGGCCGGTCGACCGTGACGCTGTAGCTGTGCTCACGGGAATCGGACAGCTTCGTCGAAGGTTCCAGGAAAACCCATTCCGCCGCGTTGATCGAGTATTCGGCCTTCGTCAGAATCGTCGCGGCGTCAGCGGCGGTGAACGTTATGGTCACGCGATTCCCACTTGACGTCGCGGCCAGGCCGCGAATCGCCGGCGGCGTGTTGTCGATCAGGAACGGCTCGCTTTCCAGCGTATCGGTGAGCCCTTTGCCGGGCGGATTGGACGCCGCGTCCGTCGCCGAAATCCGCAGAACGTATTCACCGTCCGGGAACGCGCTGGAATCCCAACTGAACTGACGAACGGCCAATTCCTTCTTCAGCGGCTTCCACGCGGTCTCACTCTTCCCGCGAATTTCAACCGTATATTGAACTGTATCGCCGTTGGCGTCGCCGGCTTTCCAGCGCGATCCCTGAACGCCTTTGGCGTAGTTGAGCGTCACGCTTCCCGGATCGGTCGAAGCCGATGGCTGCGAGGAAATAGAGCGGCTCGACATCGGTCCTAGCGTCAGCGTACTGGATGGCGTCATGGAAATCGACTGGGTGGGAACGCTGTAGTTGGGCGCGGTGATTTCAATCTGCTCAATCCGCGGTGCGACGTTGCGGGGCAGGTAGGCGATCTCCGTCCCCGTTAAGGCCGCGCCATCGCCGGAAAGCGTGGCCCGGTATTGCAGGAACCGCGCGCCCGGCGAGGCGATCCGTCCCGTGAACGCCGTCCAGTTGCTCCAATTCTTCTGCGGCCGGTCCAGGTTGCCGCTACGCGTTTCAAAAGCCACGGCTCCGGTCGCCTTCGGAGCGAGCCGCCCCCATTCGGCGAACCAACTGGCGTCCAGAACCTCACTTTCCAGTACGCCATCCTTCTCCAGCGCCGAGCCAATTTGGAAGAGCTTTCCGATGTTGCCCGTCACCGCATAAACGGCGCCCGTCGCGTCGTTCGTCAACGCGGTCACTTGCGTCGGCGCGAGTGTCAGCAGACGGGTCGACCGCAATTCGCTATCGACACGATAGATCCCGCCTTTGTTTCCCGTGCCCAAAATGGGCCGGCCGGTATTGTCGAAAGTGATGGCGTAAATGATCTCGGCGCTGTCCGTCCAGACGCGGGTGGGAAAGCCGTCGACGGCGATGTGAATCAGTTCGGAACCGCCGCTAACGGCGCTCGGTGTTAGCGTCGGCGGTGCGGCGGCCGGCCGTGGCGCGGGACCTGGACCGGCTGATGCGGAAACCGTAATGCTCGTCGTGGAAATGGGAGCCGCCAACGGCACGGGCGGCGGAGGTGCGGCGGCCGAGGCTGGCTTGCCGCCAACGGCCGCGGCGTAGATTCCGCCATCGGGAGCGATCGCCAGCGCCGTCACTTCCCGGCGTCCGGCCTGGTGAAGGACAAAGCCCTCGCCTGCCGGGCTTACGCGAATGACAAGGCCGCTCGGTTCCGTTCCTACAACCAAGTTCCCGGCGCTGTCAACAACCATCGCCCGCGCGTGTTCCTCTTCGGTTTTGAAGAAAACGCCGCCCTGGCCCTGCGGCGTCACTTTGTGGATTTCCCCATGGTCGCCAGTGGCCACAAATAGGTTGCCCGCTTTGTCGAACGCAATCGCCCAAATGTACTTCGCCTTCGGATCGTAGAACACTTCGTCGCGGCCATCCGCGGCAATTTGGAACACCTTCCCATCGGGCGCCGTAGCGGCATAGACGCGCCCCGTACCATCCAACGCGATCGACTGAATCTGCAATCCGGCGAGTTCGGCCAGCACTCGCGACTGACCGCCCTTCACGGCGAAGACCTTGGCCGTCGTGGCTCCCGGATTCCCGCCGCCGGTGTACAAAGTGCCATCGGCGCCGCGCGCCACCGCCCATAAATAGGACACCCCGGCGTCCTGCAACTCACGCATGGCGGGGGCGAGCGTGATATGGCCATCGCTCCGCAGCGACAGGCGTTTCAGCGTCGCTTTATCGTGATCTTCTTTGGTCGCGAACGTCCAGAAACGGGTATCGACAGCAAAAACCGCGCTCAACGCGGCAAGGGCCAGGACAGTAAAAAGACGCATGGGATGTGTTATTTGACGGTAAGGCGCAGCGAGTGGCTGCCGGTGACGACGTAATCGAACGGGATCGACATTTCGGCTACCGCCGTCTCCGGCGTGGCAATCAACGAGCGGCTGGCGCTGCGTCCGTTCTGCATCACGTTCAGCACGGAAGTGGGCAGATTCGGCAGCGTTTTGTCGTCCGTGTACACGGTGGGACGCGGCTGCATGAGCGCCGCGTACAGCCGGTTGTTGGCACGTTCCTGATTCAGAAGCGAGATCGTCTGCGTCAGCTCCATGAATCGGTTGGCGAGCGGTGTCAGGGACTGCAGGGTGTTGAGCGCCGCGGCCTCACTCAGTTGGATGCGGTAGTTGCCGGGCGCCAATCCGGCAGGCACTTGCAGCTTAATTTCCCGCTCGACTCGCCCGCCGCGATAGGGCCTTAGAAACACCCTCACCGGAATCTCCGACCCCGGCTCCACTTCGCTCGACGGAATCCAGGCGCTCTCAATCACCGCTGTTCGCCGTTCCGGAATCAGGTCAATGGTGGCTTCCACCTGGCCTAAATCGGGCATTCGCACCGCGTTAGCAAAGAGCTTATTGAACTTATCCCCAAACCACATCGCCGATTGCAAAGACGCCGGCACAGGCAGATCGCTGGGCGCTTGCATCGTCCGGAGATCCAGCTTCTGTCCGCTGGCCAGGGTGACATTCGCGGAGATGCGATAAGTTGTGTCATCGGCAAACTCGTTCATTCCGCTGATGGCGTTGAACATGCCAAGCATCATTAACTGCGCCGTGAACCGCTGACTCTCCATTACTTCAAAGTTGAGCGTATTCGACTTAAACGCCGTCCCCTGCGCGTCGAGCGACCGCAGCGTCAGCTTAACCGGTATCATGCGCGGCTTCTCGCCCAGCCGCCCGAGCATTCCCAAATGGCGGTCCTGCGTGAACGTGCCCACGACGTCGGTGGCGTTGGATACCTTGGTCGGCTGGAATGTCGAAGCCAGCGTCCAAAGGATTTCGCCCCGCGCCATCGGCATGTTCAGGGGTCCAACATTCAAGAACGCATGGCCGCAGATCAGCACGCGGGAGCCATCGTTGTAAGTGACCGTGCAGCCGCTGGAGATGTTGATATCGCCGGAAACGAGGATCATCGAGACCGTGTCGCCGGGCAGCAGCGATGTCTTCCAGTCCTGCGCCAACGTCGTCGATTTCAACGCGGCCGTGGACCCGCCCTGCGCCAGTTGCATGCCCATATTCTTGAAGATCCCATTGAAATAAGGGAAAACGCTCGGGTGCGCGCCAGACAGCATCAGCGGCGTGTCAATTGGTTGCATCATCATCGACTGTTGTACCGGAATCGAAGTACCGGCCAGAAATTCGGCCGGAATTTCAACGGCGGCGCGCATCGCCGGTTTGGACTGGTCCAGGTCGTTGATTTCCAACATGCTCTCAATGGGCGTGATGCCGCAGATGGCGTCCGGCGAGAAGAAGCTCAGCCGCAGCGCGATGGCGCCGATCAGCTTGCCGTCCACATAAACAGGGCTGCCGCTCATACCGCCGGCGACGTTGGTGCGCTCCGCGCGGCCGCCCATGCGGCCCAGAATGACGTCAGCTTTCGGGCCGTTGGCATTTTTCCAAACGCCAATGATCTCCACTGGCACGGCCTCCGGTTCAGTCCCTTCGAAGACGGTCCAGGCGATGGCCTTCATTCCCTTCTTCACCTCGGAGACGGGCAGAATGGGGGGCTTGCCGATACGCGGGCGATCCATCGTGGCGGGAGTCTGCGCGAACGCAACGGTCACAAGTGCGGCGTACGCCGCGGCGAGCCGGAAAATCATATGGCCTCAGTTTGGGAAACGTCCCGCTGGTGTTCTGCCGTTAGGGATTCTCCCATTATGACGCGCTTGCCGCACGGGGGCGGTACTACCGGGTCCCGTAAATCGCACCGGCCGTTGATTTTACAACCCCAGCCTCCACTTTCAGTTCGTAACGCCCGCCGGCCGGACCGCTCCACTTGTCCCAATCGAACCGGGATCCACTCGGAACTGCCTGCACCTCTACCGGCGTCCCGCGCAACCGAACCAGAAACGCCGATCCCTCTCCTCTGACTTCGGCTTGGCCATTCTCGTCCAGCATGACGGCGGCGCGCTCATCAATGCCAATCCCACGAACGTCTTTACATTCGGTCTCGTTGCGAATCCGTCCCATGAATACCAGCAATCGCCCCATGCGGTCCCGCTTTGAAAAGTGGCTGTCGGTGATCAGGCAGGCAAGCCGGGGGATGGCCAGCAAGCCGCGATGCACCGACACTTTTTCGTGGAACGGATCCGCCAAAGCAACGGCGCTGGTCACGGTGTCGTGCTCCGCTGCGAATGCGAACTCGCCTAATATCGCCAGCCCCGCGCTGGCGCCGCCAATCGGAACACCGCGTTTGATCGCCTCATTAAGCGCCTCAGCAACCAGCGTGTTCCTCCAGAAGCGCACGTAGTTCCATTGGTCGCCGCCGGCGAAGAAAATGGCCTCCGCATTGCGGATTTTGTCCAGGACGAACGGCTCGCGCGACGCCTCTGCCGACTTGAAAATAATGGTCTCGACGGAATCGACCGCCGCCAGTTTGTGGAAGTAGGGATTGTAAGCATCCGTTCCGGAGGCGCGCAGGACAACGACATCCCCGCCGCCCGCGCGGTTGAGGAACCAGCGGACCGCGACGTCAACATCCTTGCCCCCGCCGGCGAGCAAAACTCCGGCCGTCGTTTTCGTCTTCACATCCGCGGCGTTGCCGTTAAGGAAATACTGGTAACTGGCCTGGCCGCAAAGGACGCCGGGCAACAGCAGCAATAGGATCCGCGCCATCAGACTTTTTCCGGAATCACATACGGCGCGCGGTACGTTCGCCGCAGCATCGCATCGGCCGCCTTGTCATTCGTGAACCGCCCCGCATTGTTGTCGAAATGCACCATCCGCCCCAGCCGTTGGCTGATATTGGCGAAATGGGCCAGCGCGGACGACTTATGCAGCTCCTCCGGCCCGGCATGAAGATCGGCCGCGCGACGCGTCCGCAGGGCCTTCACGAAGTTCTCAACATGCCCCGTCGTCTCGATCGTACCCGACCCCGTCTTGCCCGGCCCTTTCCGCCGGTCCTTCCCCAGGAACACGTGATAGCTCGAATAGTCCGGGATGATCATGTAGCCCTCAGTGCCAACAAAGATCACGCCCACCACGTTCCGGTGATCCAGAAATGGATACTCCGCGCCCATGCCGGCTTCGGTATTGGTGAACCCGCCGCGCGTCTCAAACGACACCAGCACATCACGGCCAGCCCACTCAAACAGCATCGATTGTACTTGCGGCGCCGGCTGCCCGTCCTGGTGCACATAAGCCCCGCCCATTGAGACCACCTTCGATGGATGATCCTTCAAATCCAGCGCCCAGCGAATGATATCCAACTCATGCACACCCTGATTGCCAATCTCGCCATTGCCGTAGTCCCACGCCAAATGCCAGCCGTTTCCCGAAGAGCCAAAGATGGTTTTCGAGAATGGAATCGCCGGCGCCGGTCCCTGCCATTTGTCCCAATCCAGTCCGGCCGGCAGCGGATCGGCCGTCACCTTCGGCACCGTTCCCCGGCCCTTGAACGCCACCCCGCGCGCCAAATACACGCGGCCGATCACGCCTTCCTTCAGCTTCTGAATCGCCTCGACGATGTTGTCGCTGGATCGATTCTGCGTGCCGTGCTGCACCAGGCGGTTGTACTTTTCGGCGGCGGCCATCACCTGCAGGCCTTCCCAGAAGTTGTGCGTGCCGGGCTTTTCGCAGTAGACGTCTTTGCCCGCCTGGCAGGCCCAGATCGTCCCCAGCGCGTGCCAGTGATTGGGCGTGGCGAAGGCGATGGCGTCGATGTTCTTATCGTCCATCACGCGCCGCATGTCGTCGATCATTTGCGGCTTTTTGCCGCCGGTCTTTTCGAACTCCGCCGCCCGTTCGCGCAGCAGTTCCGCGTTCACATCGCAGAAGGCGGCCAACTCCACATTCTGAGTGCCGCTCACTTCGTTGAAGCCGCGAATCAGGTCGCGCCCGCGTCCGCGCAAGCCCACCAGGGCCACGCGCAAACGGTCATTCGCGCCTTTCGGGTTCGCGGCAAAAGCCGGCGCGGCCAGGGCGCCCAGAAACGCACGGCGATCATTCGGCATGACCGTATCTTATCCCGTTGCCGAACTTACGCGCGTCACGATGTACACGCCGGCCAGCGCCAGCAGGCCGCCAATCAACAACCCCGGCGTTAGCGGTTCGGCGAAGATCCATCCGCTCAGCGCGATCCCCGCGATCGGCACCAGGAACGAGAACATCGACAGCGTTCCGGCCGAGTGTTTCTTCAGCAGTTCCGCCCAGACAATGAAGCAGATTCCCGCGACTACAAAACCCTGATACAAAATCGCCGTCACCGCTTGCCACGTCACATGGCCATAAACCATTGGCTCCGATACCACGGCGATCAGAAAGAAAAGCGGGACTGACCACGCCATCTGCCAAATCACCGTTCGAACCGGGTCCACGTTCTGCACCAGCCAGCGCGTGTACACCTGGCGGTAACCGAGCAGGAACGCCGATAGCACCATCAACAGATTCCCCAGCAGCGGCCGCGGCGCGAGCGACGGCGGCGCTTGGCCCAAGGTCAATACAGCCAATCCGGCAATCGCCACGCATAGGCCCAAAACGCGCATTCCGGTCAGTCGATCCTCCAATTGCGGGCCCCGCCAAAAATGTCCCACGATGTTGGCGAAGACGGCGTATGAGTTCAGGATCACCACGCCATACGATGGCGATGTCATTGCCGAAGCCGAATTCAATAGGCCGATCTGCGCCGTGAATAGCACGCCCAAGTAGAAAAGGGATTTCCATTCGCCGGGCCTGGGCCGGATGGAGATGCCCCGGGAAATCGCCCATCCGGTGACGACGGCCACACCCACCGCCATACGCCAGAACGCGCTCCAAAGCGGCGGAACGCTGTCCACGCCGACACGGATGGAAACCAGATTGCCGCCCCAGAGGATGGACACAATCACGGCCAGCAGGAAAGTTCGCGGCCCGATTGGCTCGCCCGCGGGCGCGGGTGCGGTGTTAGCTTGCAATCGTTCATTCTCGCTGTAAGCGCTGGCCGGGCGCAAATGAGACTTTCGAGCATTTTCGGCTATCGCTATGCGCGGAGTTAAAGCAATACATTTTCGCAACGCTCTAATCCCAGCAACCGGGAAGGTGGCCGGATCGTTGCAAAACGAAACCTACCGACACGGCCCACGCCTCGCCGTTGATCGTGGGCTATCGGCGAACGTACTAAAATGAGACTAAGCGCATGGCCGCATTTCTCTACGATTTCGAATGGGATCCGGCCAAAGCGAATGCCAACGTCGCCAAGCACGGCTTGGATTTTGAGCGAGCGGCAAGCGTGTTCCTGGACCCGCTCGCGCTCACAATTCCTGACGCGGAGCTCGGGTGGCCGATACGCGCTCGTGATCCACACTTCGAGTGGTTGACCGATGAACGGGAAGAGTCCGTTTGATTTCCGCGCGAAGACCAACGAAGGCGGAAATCCGCGACTGCGAGGAACAGACATGAAGCCTGAGTATAATTTCAGCAAAGGCGAACGGGGCAAATTCTTCCGCCCCAACGCCGAACTTCGATTGCCGATCTATTTGAGCCCCGCTGTCCAGACCTATCTGACCGAGCGCGCTGCCGAAAAGGGCGTTCCCCTTGGGGACATGGTGAATACGCTGCTGAAACAAGAGATTCAGATGATTGAGACGGTGAAGTAACGGCTGATAGCATCGCGGTTCCCTACGCCGTTTCGCGGGTTCTATCGGCGCAACAACACTTCACGGCGGTAGAATATAAGGACCATGCGCAACGAGTTTACAGCGGTTGTGGAGCAGGACGGCCCTTGGCACATTGCCTACTGCGCTGAGGTTCCGGGTGCGAATGGGCAGGGCACCACGCGAGACGAATGTCTTGCGAATCTCCGGGAGGCAATTTCCCTCATTCTCGAACACCGGCGGGAAGAGTCGCTACGATCCCTTTCCCCCGAGGCCAAGCAAGAACTCGTTGTAGTTGGATGAAGCGCGACACCTTGCTCCGCCACCTCCGGCGCCACGGCTGCGTGATACGGCGAGAAGGAAAGGAGCACTGCCTTTGGGAGAACCCACAGACTGGTCATGCTGAGGCCGTTCCTCGCCATGTCGAGATCGCGAACTTGCTTGCAAAGCGAATATGCCGCCGGCTTTCAATTCCAGATCCGCCAGGTTAGCCTGGATCGCACCGGGTAGCCATAACACGCATCAATGGTAATTCCGTCGACGAAGAAGTGATAGATATAGACGCTTGGAGGGAGGGAATCGATGGTGATGGACCAAGTTCCCTTGTCGTCTTTCTGCATGGGTTTGGTGGTTCCCACGGGCATGAAGTCGCCGTAGAAGGGGACTTCAGTGGCCTTTGGCGCGGCTATTCAAAACGTGACGGCGCCGCCGGTAAAGATTTCAGGAGATACGACCGCCTGGGCTGTGAGGGCGACGGAGGCCGCCAGGATAAGAAGTAGTCGATTCATGAGCCATCCATCATAAATATAGCGCTTATGTCAACCGTCTCATTTGCAATCAATGACCCGGCTGACGCGGGGATTCTTATCAAATGAGGCCCAGTCAAAACATGCAGTCTGCTTCACGGGAATGAGCGGTCTCATTCCTTTACTAATCCAAGCCGCGCGCATATCTTCCTGCCAATCCGAAAAATGTTCGGTTAGATTGACCGCCGAAACGTTCACTGAACTCAAGTCAGCGTCAATGTCGATGCGGTAGAAATGTAACCGGTTGTAGCGAAGTGGATTTGTCTGCCTTAAGGGAAAATGTTTCTTATATGTATTCAAGTCAGTCAGACTGAGTCCTCCCTCAAAGCGGACTTTGTCGAGAAGAGCAGCTCGTCCCGGAAAACCAACAAGCTCTAAAGCGGAAGCCATGGTTAAGGGCCGATTACCTTTCGGAAACCTGTAGTCAATTTGGTACAGTCGCCCCTCCAAATAGCCGACTGTCTGGCCGTTTTCGTAGAGTGCTCTTTGGACGGCCCCTTCACTCCAAACCAAACCGTTGGCATTTCTAAGGATCGCTCTAGGTTTTCCAATTGACTTTTCAACTTCAGCTCTTGGTCGAAAGATGAGCTTTGGAATGTTGATTAACGGCACCGCTTTGCTCTCCCTCACAAGATCCGTCCCTCGGTCTAAAGCCTGCGACGCGATTGAGTTTGCGGGCTTCGACACCTGCGGGCCGACGGGCTTCGAAATGAAGGCGGCGTAGAGTAGGGCAACCACCATGAAACCGACTGAACACGTTATTGCAATAACGATATGCGGATTAACCTGCAATGTACTGGAAGTCGCGAGTCTCGAATGGGGGCAAATGGGCAACCTCGGATCAACCCACCGTTGGCATCTAGTACACCAGAGAGGGTTCATTGGCATACTGATTTCAGGAGTACAGTCAATTAATTTCCGCCAATAAGGATATCCACTGTCGTTATTTCCGCCAATTCCCAGACACGCAACGGATTCGTGATATCACGGAGCCACCGCGACGTTCACCGCAGGTCCTCCCGAACAAGGCGATGAACAGACTTCGGTATGCGGTTCTTGGTGCTGCATGAAGTGGATGATGTCGATTGCGGTAGTCGCGCAGCCCGCAAAATGGGCATTTCGCGACTTGCCGAACCGCGTGGCGGTTGCGGCCGGGACACGCGGGCCGGGTACCAATCTCTTGCCGCATACGCCGTTGATCGGGTGCTATCGTTCGGCGGCGAGCTTGTTCGGTAAACTGGAGTGGCGCCGTTCAAGGTTCGCGAGGTGATCAAGACGCTTGAAAGCGCAGGATGGCGTCTCGCTCGGACCTCTGGCGATCATCGTGTTTTCCGCAGCCCTGACGGCCGCATTACAGTGGTGGCGGGCAGACCAGGCGACGATGTCCGGCCTGGGACTTATCGCGCAATTTTGAAGCAAACTGGAATTGAGGGGACAAAAAATGACGCGTAAGTATTCGCTGATTTTAGAAAGCGGCCCAACCGGATTTAGCGGCTACGTGCCGGAACTGCCGTCCATCCTCGTAACTGGTGCAACTGCGGACGAGTTAACCTCGCGTGCTGAAGAGGCAATCAAGATTTACTGGGACGTCCTTAAGGCGGAACGTTCCCCAACGTCGGAACTCCGCGAGATTGAGGTGGAAATTCCGGCCTGATCGCGTTTGCCGGTCCCTGCGCCGTTGCTCGCGATTGAAGCACCGAGGGAACCTCTAGCGGGCTGTTGGTGTCTGCACTAAGATGAGTGGAATCATGGACGCGCGAGCGTACCCGGTCCGCATTGCACTCGTTGGTTTGATCGTCGTTGGTGGCTTCGCGATTGCCTTTAATGGTGGAGGAGAGCGGCCTGTGGCCCAGCGCAGAGTTTCTGTCGTTGCCGTCAGCTCATCAAGTAAACTTCTTGCGGCGGGAACCCCGACGGGCGATATCTCGGTCTGGGCAAACGGGCGCGATGCGCGCCCAGAGCTTATCCGATCCTTTGACGGGGATCTGAATGATATTCAGTTCAGTCCCGATGAACGCTGGCTCGCGATCGCAAATCGCAACCTTACAACATACAAAATTGAAGACCTTCGCCAATCACGTACAATTCGTTCCGACAGCGCCAACTATGGGAGCGTGCGGTTTCGGCAAGAAGGTAAGGCGGTCTTGGTAATCAAAGGCACGGGCGCGATCGAAACTGTCGATCTCGAGTCCGGGAAGCCAATTGTCACGATCTGCTGTTCCACCATCTACGGTGAGGTTGCGCTCACACCCGACGACGCGATGATCGTAAGTGCAGGCCATTGGCCGGGTTTCTGGGACGTGAGTTCAGGGAGACTGGTCGCTCGACTCACCGAGTCAAGGGTATTCATGACTTTCCGCCCCATTGGATTTGATCGAGGTCATGCGCATGTCTTTATGGGGTCGCAAGATGGTCGTGTATACGACTGGGATTTCGCTTCCAGGCGTATGGTTGGTCAGTCTCCGGCGCAAGCGAGCTACGTCGACACATTAGCAGTTACTCGAACTGGATGGGTTGTCTATGCGGGTTTTGGCAAGCCGCTTCGGCTCTGGAATCCCGATACTACCTCGACAGGTTCGATTCCGGCGGCGGTACCGACTAGCAACTTGGTCGTTGCCGCAGATGGAACATCTGTGCTGTTTGGAACTGCCGCCGGGACGATCGAGGTTTGGGATACGACGACAGGGCAGCGAACCGAGCAGATCGCAGTTCCAAAGATTAGACCTCACTAGTCGCACAGGGTCCGACGAACTGGTACCAGCCATGGGGCTGTACCAGCGGGAAGGGCGGGCGGCGGTGCGGGAAGACCTTGTCACAGGCAGGTACAAACCCATGCCGAACCGCAAAGT